>Ga0208886_100028_pt1 | contig 152115 bp, 164 predicted proteins | sample LakWasM105_HOW12_2_FD_183923 | JGI IMG/M metagenome (GOLD analysis project Ga0208886, IMG submission 183923) | Freshwater sediment methanotrophic microbial communities from Lake Washington under simulated oxygen tension - Sediment Metagenome... | ecosystem: Environmental > Aquatic > Freshwater... | reverse complement strand
TTGAGAACTCGCGCTGTATCACGGATGCCACTACCGTTAATAGCCATGTCCACAACTTGCTCCTTGATGCCCGGCTCGCACGCCTTATAGCGGTAATCCAGCATGAACGTTTTAGTGTTGCAATCTGGATTTTGACAGCGATAACGCTGTGTACCCTCTGCACTACGGCCAGACTTCATAATTTGGTTGCTGCCGCAAGCTGGGCAGGTAATTTCTTGATAACAGGTCATAGGGGTATTATACGGGAATATTACATATTTAACCCATTACCAATCCATTTTATTAGCGACCAGCACATCGGATAAGGCGATTTGATCAACAAAGTTTTCATGCGATGTGTAGCGACTATCGCCTAACTTTCTCGGATCAACCAAGCAGATACTGGACCGCACATCCAGCACGGTTCGAAAATGCCCGCCGACGAGCCTATCCAAGACCCGCTTTGGGTGGCCTAAGCCTGTTGGCTCAATGAGCAAACGATCCGGTTTGACTTCCGTTAACAAGCGATTAACAGCAACCTGAAAAGGCAATCCCACCGCACAACACAGACAGCCCCCCGGTACTTCCCTGACTATCGCTCCGTGAGCCGCGAAGATAGCGCCGTCAATGCCGACTTGTCCAAACTCATTGACCAATACCGCCCATTTTTCATCAGCCGGTTTTTGCTTAAGCAAATTAAGAATGGCCGTGGTTTTACCGGTACCGAGGAAACCCATCACCACGTTGGTTGGGATATTGGCAAACTTTCTGGACACTTAAGCTTCAATCCATCTAGGCATCAAACTGTAGAGACGCGATGTGCGCATCTCTACAGTTTAATTTTATTAAATGCCAACAGTGCTGCGGTTAACGAAATCAGGAATATCACCGAAAAGACCATGACGGCGGTTACCGTATCTGCTGACAAGAAACTACCTAAGGCTGTCCCGGAAAACAGCATGATCCAAAAAGCAAAATGGCAGGGACAGGCGAGCAATGCTAAAGACGCAAAAAACCAACCGGTTAAACGTCTTCCCGGCGACAGGGATTGGTCGGAATATGGCTGCGTTAAAGAGGTATCACAAGACGTATTATCACACTTGGATAAGCAAGCCGTGTTATTTAAACTTGTTTTCATTGTTCCGCCTTGCTTCGTTTCAATTTATTTACCACAACAGCTGATTCTTTCACCAAAAATACCGGCATAGTTTGTTTGCCACGCTAAACGCGCAATGAAATAGTGCGGATCTTTATTGAATTCATTCAGGCAATGAGGACAGCGACAAAACCCAACCGGTTTGCCGTTAAAATCCATTGTCACTGTGGCATTGACCGGTTTTTCGGCTAAACAAACAGGACACACTGTCAAACCGGCTGTGTCGGCCAGACATGCTTCAGGGTGGGTTATGAATAACTCCAAACAACCTTGGCAACAGAACCAGTATTGCTTCCCCGCATAGTTATGTTGAACAGCGGTTTTCTTAGTGATGCCTAATCTGACTAATGAGCATCCACAAGCCGGGCAAATGGGCGTCTCCATCGTTTGTTACCGGTCTTCCGTCTTGCATTCGTCATCCGCACAAGCAGGGCTGTTGCGTCCAATCATAAAATCCCAGATATTGGCGACGACAAAAAGAGCTAGCCCTATATAGACCAGTATAACGGCGACCGGCAATATCCCGGTAACGGTAAACCCTAAACCAATGGTACTGATCGCTGCACCGATACTACCGGTCCAGAAGGCGAGCATCGCTTCCTCCGATAGCGCTTCATGTTTCCTCGCGGAACGATAAAGCGTCCATAAATTTAAACCGGTGAACCCTACAAATATCGGCAACAAATAGGCATCGTTTATCAGAAAACCAAGCCCAACAGCACCTACTGCGCTGAGCACAACAGAGATGCCGAGACAACACGCCGCAGCAATCGCGGCACCGAATAAACCGCCAAATTGACTTAATTTTTCTTGCATTTTAATGCTCCACAATAATTCGCTTAAAGCACGATACCTAAATGCTGCTTCAGGCTTTGTTCAAAACAATTTAATTGATCCCGACACGTTTCAATATATTGAGTCAATTCAGCCAGACTTGTTTCCGTAGCGCCATCGTCCCTATCATTACGGGCCGCCAATAAACGGTCGATTTGCTCTAACGGAACACCCACATCGCGAGCCGTTCGAATAAACCGTAACCGTTCAATCACTGGCTCGTAAAATAAGAACATTCCCCCCGCTGTTCTGTCATTAACCTGAATCAAACCTCGATCTATATAGGTTCTAATACAATGAACGCTGATACCGGTTTGCTCAGCCAGGGTTGAGAGTCTGATCAGTTTGTCATCCTTAAGACAGGCATTCATCTTTAGCCCGCGCAACAGGAAAGCTCTTTCACGTCTTTGCTAAAGGTTTGCGCGCATAGTTTGATGCCTTCCACCATCGTCAAATACGGAAACAATTGTCCGGCCAGGTCTTCTATCGTCATCCGGTTATGGATGGCTAACACCGCCGTCTGTATCATCTCGCCCGCATCCGGCGCCAGGATTTGCGCACCAATCAAGCGGCGGCTGCCTTCTTCCATGACCAGTTTGACAAAGCCTCGGGTTTCAAAGTTAGCCAGGGCGCGCGGCACATTCTCCAACGGCAACAGGCGGCTGTCGGTTTCTATATTGTTCAGATGCGCTTCGGCTTCAGTCAAACCAACAGTGGCCATTTGCGGTTCGGTAAACATCACGGACGGCATCGCCGACAGATTGATGGCAGCATCACCGCCGGTCATATTGATGGCGGCGCGGGTTCCGGCCGCTGCCGCGACATAGACGAACTGCGGCTGGTTAGTGCAATCGCCGGCTGCATAGATATGTTCGACATTAGTGCGCATGTGATCGTCAATACTGATAGTGCCATCCTTATTGACCTTAATCCCCGCTTTTTCCAGCCCCAGACTTTCCGTATTAGGCGGCCTACCGGTGGCAATCAGTAATTGGTCTCCGATAAGAATTTGGCCTGACCGGGTTTTCAAGGTAAATTTCCCGGAACCGAACAAACTCTTTTTATAGCTCACGGCTTCTGCCTGGGTATGGGTCAGGATGGTCATGCCTTCGTCTTCCATGACGGCTTGCAATACCGAGCCTATTGCGGGGTCTTCCCGATACATGAGCGTATGGCGAGCCAGCAACGTTACTTTCGACCCCAGCCGTAAAAAGGCTTGCGCCAGCTCCAGAGCGACTATCCCTGAACCAATGACGATCAAATGTTCCGGCAGTTTTTCCGCCACCAACGCTTCGGTAGATGTCCAATAAGGCGTACCCGCCAATCCCGTAATGGGTGGTATGCCTGGAGACGATCCGGTGGCGATGAGAAAGCGGTCTGCGGTGATTTCGGTGAATTCGCCGTGTTCCTGGTCGACAATGAGCGTGTTGGCGTTTTTAAACCGCGCCTGTCCTTTGATCAAATTGATCTCCGGATGGGTTGCCAGGATATTTTCATATTTGGCCGCTCTGAGTTCATCGACTCTGGCTTGCTGCTGAGCAACCAGTTGTTTACGGTTTATCGCCGGTTGCTGTTTTTTAATGCCAGCAAAAGCATGATCTTTTTGTAAATGGGCGATATGCGCCGCGCGGATCATGATTTTGGAAGGCACACAGCCGATATTGACGCAAGTGCCGCCAATGATGGGATTGCGTTCAATCATCGTCACTTTGGCACCCTTTTCCACCGCTTTAAGGGCGCAGGCGAAAGCGCCAGAGCCACTGCCGATAATCGCCACATGGAGCGGCTTGCCATGGTTTGCAGGCGCTGTTTTTTTATCGGCTTTGGCAGGCTTGTTGTCAATCTCTTTAACCTGATAACCTTTTTGCGCAATTTGCTCAATCAGTGATTCAAGACGGGCTTCACCTGTAACCGTCAGGATGCCAATGCCTTCTGGGTAAGAAACTTTGATTTCAACACCCTCAAGCGCATTGAGTTTTTTCTCGATGCCATCAGCACAGCTTGGACAGGTCATGCCCTCAATTTTCAGTTTTTTGGTCCACATGAGGATTTCCTTTTCTAGCACAGCACAAGAAGCCTTTTATATCAAAAAGATAGCATAAAAACGCAAGCAAAAATGGCCATAACAGAAAGCCCACTAACTTAAACACAGTTTCAATATCCACGATTGTCTCCTCATTCTGTTTTGTTGCGTTGGGGCGTGGCCGCAGTTTTGTTGTCAATTTCTTTAACCTGATAACCTTTTTGCGCAATTTGCTCAATCAGTGATTCAAGACGGGTATCCCCCATAACCGTCAAGGCGCCAATGCCTTCCGGGTAAGAAACTTTGATTTCAATACCCTCAAGCGCATTGAGTTTTTTCTCGATGCCATCAGCACAGCTTGGGCAGGTCATGCCGTCAATTTTTAGTTTTGTAGCCCACATAACGATTCCTTGAATTACTTTGGCTGGTGAACAGTCGCCGGGTAACCTGCATTTGTAGTCGCTTTAATCAAGGCTTTTATGCTGGTTTTTTGCGGATCAAACGTGACATCTGCTATTTTAGTATCCCCATCGACACTTACCTTTTGTACACCCTCGACACCCTGCAAAGCCTTTTTAATGGTGATTTTACACATCGCACAGGTCATATTCTGCATGTCCAATATGACAGATTGGCTGCTGTTTTGATTTTGCACAGAAACAGGAGCAACTGCTTCAGAATGAGCTGTCTGCATTAATAAAGGTACGGCCAATAAGCTCAAAGTTAAACATACGGTTTTAATAGTCATCATTATTCTCCTTAGTTCATAAAAATCGGGGCATACCAGGGAAAGGTCAACAGCAGCAAGATCAACGCCGAGCCAATCCAGAAGATCATCCGCTGTTTGTGCTTGACTTCGGGTAATGCACAGGCCTCGCCCTCTTCACAGCTATCCGGTATCAAATAGAGTTTGCGATACCCCAAACCAATAAAAATCAGGGTTAAAATAATAAAATAAGGCCTGACCGTTTCCATTGAAGTGAAGGCGCTCATCCACGCGCCGCCAATCCCTAAGGATATAAGCAGCAAAGGGCCGACACAGCAGACCGATGCGCCAATGGCGGCTAGCACGGCGCCAATGCCTAGCCAGGATGGGTCTTCTTGGGGGGGTATTTCATGTTCTGTAGTCATAAGAATTTTCCTAAATAAAAACTAAGCGTCTGAGTGCTGCATTCAGCAAGGGTATGATGAATGCAGAAAATGTCAGGTTTTATAAACTTCGGATAGGAGTCTAAACGCCGTTCTATAGGACAGGGTCAAGCAGAATTTACATTATTTTTGAATACTCAGGATTTTGAGTCCGAGTTATTTGGTCGCATCGGTTCCGTCGGCAACCGCTCCATGCGTTGCTCTACCTCCTGCATCCATGCAGTCGTACCGATTGCGACACTTCTGACCTCCATGGATGGAGGAAATGCCGACGACTGCCGGGAGCATCGCGGTCGCCATCCCTGGCAGTCGGCCGCATCGGTTCCCTACCGATTTGCGGCACTTCCGCCATCCTCGGCAGTCGAAAGTGCATCGATCAGGGAACAATGTTCTGCAGAAGAATCGCTCTGGCAGCGTTTTACCAGGGCATCCAATACATTACGAAGAGCCGTTAAATCCTTTATTTGTGCCTCGATTTGCTGACATTTCTGTTCGGCAATTTTTCGCACATCGGTGCAATGATCGGCATCAAGCGATAACAGTTGGGCAATTTCTTTTAAGGTAAAACCCGCTTGTTGAGCGCGTTTGATAAACCGGATTCTGGTGATGGCTTGGGCTGGATAGTGCCGAAAACCGCTACCGGGTTTGCCGGGCTCATCCAGCATACCGATACGCTGGTAATAGCGGATGGTTTCAACAGTGACTTCGGCTTGTTTGGCTAGTTTACCAATTGTCAGTTTCATTTTTGTACCTGTGTGTCTAGTTTCGTGTGATTATATCCCGATTCGTAGCCAGCCATTATTCAAGGCGAAAGAGCAACTAAAAAATCTTATGCTCTCTGTTATTGTATGCACCGTAACTCGCTATTGGCAGTCTTGAAGTGTTTGGATTATTGTGTTTCATTCCTAATGTTAATTGAAGGAGGAACATCACTATGAACGCATGGCATAAGCTATCGATTACCGAAGCCGCAAGCCTTCTCGCTACCGATGTAGAGCAGGGTCTTTCAGCCAATGAGGCGAAAAACCGGCTCACCCGGTATGGGCAGAATAAATTGCGCAAGGGCAAGCGATTTTCTGCCTTGGTCATTTTTGTCAGTCAGTTTAAAAGTCTGGTTATTTGGGTGCTGATCGGTGCGGCGGCGGTTTCCGCCGCACTGGGCGAAACTGTTGACGGTATCGCGATCATTGCCATCGTCATTTTGAATGCGATAATCGGCTTCATCCAGGAGTATCGTGCCGAGAAGGCGGCGGCCGCGTTGGCCCGTCTGACAGCGCCCCATTGCCGCGTGGTGCGCGGCGGTCATACTCTGGTGGTTACTGCTATAGAAATTGTTCCGGGCGACATCCTGTTGCTGGAAGGCGGGGATCTGATCGCAGCGGACGCTCGCCTGATCCAAACATCCGTTCTTCGAATCAACGAAGCGCCGCTTACCGGCGAATCGCAAGCGGTAGGAAAATCCACAGACAAACTGCCTCAAGAAACGCCTCTGGCGGAGCGGAAAAACATGGTCTTCCTCGGCACCAGCGTAACGGGGGGAACTGGTCGTGCTTTGGTGGTTAATACCGGCATGGAGACGGAACTCGGCCATATCGCCACGCTTCTGGATACCGCCGAAAGCGGAGAAACCCCGTTGCAACGCCAACTTGAACGGGCAGGACGCCTGCTGTTGATGGCCTGTTTCGGTATAGTGACATTGATTTTCGGTCTGGGATTATTACGGGGAATTGCGCCGTTTGAGCTGTTCTTGAGTTCGGTGAGTCTTGCGGTAGCGGCTATCCCGGAAGGCCTGCCTGCGGTGGTGACTATTGCGCTGGCTTTGGGTGTGCAACGCATGGTGCTGCGTCATGCCTTGGTGCGGCGTTTGGCCTCGGTTGAAACGCTAGGCCGTGCCCAAGTTATCTGTACGGACAAGACCGGCACGCTGACGATGGGTGAAATGACCGCCCGCAAGTTGATCACTTCAAACAGCTTGTATCGCGTCACCGGCGAAGGCTACGCCACGGAAGGCGCATTCTTTTCCGGCAATGTGGAAAGCCTGCCATCAGAAAGTCCTGAACTCCTGGCCTTGCTGCGTGCGTCGGTCGCCTGTAACGATGCCGAACTGGGCCTAATCGATAACCGGCCTGTAATCATCGGCGATCCTACTGAAGGAGCACTGCTGGTGGTCGCCGCAAAAGGTGGTATTAACCGTGGAGTCTTCGAGACTGAAATGCCGCGCTTGGCTACTGTGCCTTTCGATTCCGAGCGCAAACGTATGACTGTCATCCGTCGTCGGGAAAACTATACCTGGGCATTCGTTAAAGGCGCGCCCGAAGTTATTCTCAGCCGTTGCACCCTGATCCGAACCGATCAGGGAGTAAGAGAATTGACCGAGAATGACCGCAGTCGAATGATACAAGCCAATGCCTTACTGGCGCACGATGCCCTGCGTGTGCTTGCCGTGGCCGAGCGCCCCTTGGACAATTTCAGTATTGAAGAAGGCAGGGTTGTGAACGATACCGAGATCGAGAAGGATCTTACCTTTTTGGGGCTTGTAGGCTTACAGGACCCACCTCGTGCCGAGGCAAGGGAGGCTGTAGCCAAATGTAAACGGGCAGGCATCAAATCCGTGATGATTACTGGCGATCATCCAGACACTGCATGGGCAATAGGCCATGAATTGGGCATTCTGGGCAAGGGCGACGAAGTTCTCGTAGGAGCCGAGCTTGACCGTCTGGACGACGAAGCGCTGAAGCAACGTGTATCGCAAGTTTCCGTTTATGCGCGGGTTACCGCCGAGCACAAGCTCCGTATTGTCCGCGCATGGAAAGCGCTGGGCGCAGTTGTGGCAATGACAGGAGACGGGGTTAACGATGCGCCTGCGATCAAAGAGGCGTCCATCGGTATCGCCATGGGCATTACCGGCACCGAGGTGACCAAAGAAGCTGCGGATATGATTGTTACGGATGACAACTTTGCTTCCATTGTCGCGGCTGTAGAAGAAGGACGAGGCATTTATGACAATATCGCTAAAACTTTAGCTTATCTTTTAGGCAGCAGTACCGGCGAATTGATCGTGATGCTGATTGCAGTTCTGCTGGGCTGGCCACTGCCGTTATTGCCGCTGCATCTTTTGTGGATCAACCTGGTAACAGACGGTTTTGCAGCGCTGGCCCTCTCGACCGATCCGATTGACCCCGACGTGTTGAGCCGTCCGCCGCGACATTCCCAGTCAGCGCTGCTCAATCGGGATTTACTCAAACTTACCCTGTTCACCGGCTTGCTGGCCGCTAGTGTCACTCTCGGCGTGTTTGCTTATGAACTCTATATCATCGGCAACAGTCTTGATCATGCCCGCGACGCCGCTTTTACCGCCCTGGTGATTACCGGTCTGCTACGCGCCTTCGGCGCACGGAGCGAGCAGCGTACCCTTTGGCAGATAGGCCTGTTTTCCAACCTGCGCTTATTTCTGGTTGTGGCGGTGAGCTTCACCTTGCAGTTGGCGATACATCATGTCCCCATATTGCAAACGTTGTTCCAGATCGAGCCGGTTTCTCTAAATCAGTGCGTGTCGTGGATCGGGGTTGGATTCATACCGCTGATTGTCCTTGAATTGAGAAAAGTCATCCGTCGCCCCAAGCAACAAAGGATAAGACAATGAAAAAATACGCAAATGAGAAAATTTATACCTGCCCCATGCATCCTGAAATTCGCCTGGAAAATCCTGGCAACTGTCCCAAATGCGGAATGGCGTTAGAGGAAGTGGTGGATACGGCGCCCGAAATTCATACCGAATATGTGTGCCCGATGCATCCTGAAATCATCCGCAGTGAGCCGGGTTCATGCCCCAAGTGCGGTATGGCTTTGGAACCCCGGGACATTTCAGGGGAGGAACAGGAAAGCCACGAACTCACCACTATGAGCCAAAGGTTTTGGGTCAGTACCGCGCTGTCGATACCGGTGTTCATTTTGGCGATGGGCCACGACCTGATACCGGGCTTGATTGCCGGCGACTTTTTCACCCACTGGCTGCAATGGATTGAATTTGCTTTAGCCACGCCGGTCGTTTTGTGGGGCGGCTGGCCGTTTTTTCAACGCGGCTGGCGTTCCGTCATCAATCGCAATTTAAACATGTTTACGCTGATCGCATTGGGTATCGGCGTCGCTTGGGGTTACAGTGTGGCAGCAACATTTGCGCCGGGCATTTTTCCGCCAACCCTGCGCAACCCGGACGGCATGGTGGCTGTTTATTTCGAGGCCGCCGCCGTCATTACCGCATTGGTGCTGCTGGGGCAAGTGCTGGAATTGCGGGCCCGAAGTCGCACCAACCAGGCTATCAAGATGCTGCTGGAGCTGGCGCCGAAAACAGCGCGTCGGGTGACAGGCGACGGCAAGGAAGAGGATATTTCTCTTGAACAGGTCCAACCGGGCGATGTGTTACGCGTCCGGCCAGGCGAAAAAATACCTGTTGACGGTGTCGTGCAGCAAGGTTACAGCAGTGTCGATGAATCCATGGTGACCGGTGAACCCATCCCGGTGGAAAAAAATGCAGGGGACCGGCTGATAGGCGCCACCGTCAACGGCACCGGAAGCCTGCTGATGCGCGCCGAGAAGGTTGGCGGCGAAACGCTGCTGGCCCGGATCGTGACTATGGTCAGCGAAGCACAGCGCAGCCGGGCGCCGATCCAGAAACTGGCGGATGTGGTTGCCGCCTGGTTTGTCCCGGCCGTTGTCATCATTGCGATAATTACCTTGATCATCTGGTGGCAGTGGGGGCCGGAACCGCGTTTGGCTCACGCCATTGTTAATGCGGTAGCCGTACTTATTATCGCTTGCCCCTGCGCTCTCGGTCTTGCCACGCCGATGTCGATTATGGTCGGTACCGGCAAGGGCGCTCAGCTCGGGGTATTGATTAAAAATGCCGAAGCGCTGGAAATCATGGAAAAAATAGATACGTTAGTGATCGACAAAACCGGCACGCTGACAGAGGGCAAGCCCCGCCTCATGTCCGTAGTCGCCGGCAAGAATTTTTCCGAAGATGAAGTGTTGTATCTCGGCGCAAGCCTGGAACGAGCCAGCGAGCATCCGCTTGCTGCCGCCATTGTTAAAGGCGCCGAACAAAAAGGCATCAAGCTGACTGCCGGAGAACAATTTGAATCGGTAACCGGTAAAGGCGTTTGCGGCAGTATTTCAGGCCGCCGGGTTGCGCTGGGTAATGCCAAATTAATGGCAGCGCAGAATATCGATATAACGCCTTTAATAAAACAGGCAGACGAGTTCCGCCTGGAAGGGCAGACTGTCATGTTTGTTGCCGTGGACGGGAAGCTTAGCGGGTTTATCGGTGTCGCCGACCCCATCAAATCGTCAACGCCGGAAGCGCTGAAAGCCCTGCACGAAGCCGGGATAAAAGTCGTCATGCTGACCGGCGATAATAAAACGACAGCCGAAGCCGTAGCAAAAAAACTCGGTATAAACCGGGTTGTAGCGGAAGTATTACCCGAGCAGAAAACCGAAATCGTTAAACAATTGCAGGCCGAAGGCCATATTGTGGCAATGGCGGGCGACGGTATCAACGATGCGCCGGCATTGGCGCAGGCGCACGTCGGTATTGCGATGGGTACGGGCACCGATGTCGCGATGGAAAGTGCGGGAGTTACGCTGGTCAAAGGCGATCTGCGTGGCATCGCCCGGTCACGGCGGTTGAGCCAAGCGACCATGAGTAATATTCGTCAGAACCTGTTTTTTGCTTTTATCTACAACGCCCTCGGCGTTCCCATTGCCGCCGGTGTGCTGTATCCATACTTCGGTATTTTGCTGTCACCGATGATTGCGGCGGCTGCGATGAGTTTTAGTTCGGTTTCAGTCATCATGAACGCTTTGCGACTGCGAAGATTATCGCTTTAAAACATCATTTATCTAAAAAAGCGATTATTTGGATTCGAAGGAGATGTTAAAGATAAACATTTTTTGAGATCGCTTTATTAGGGTGCGTTTATGGGTTTTTAATGCACATTTATTGTGCGAATAGAATTGAGTAGAAGACAAAAAATGCCTAACGCATTGATTTATTATAAATGGCGCTATTCGTGCTTTAAAAAATATCTGTGCGGACTGGGTTGATGCCCTATTTTTTGTACGTCAATCCGCGAGCTACAAATTCCGAAAATTAGCTGGGATTTTGGTGATGTAAAGCATTCGGCTAAATAGCGGGTTACCTGATAGGTAGCAGCGCCTATTGATTGAAAAAGTTGAATTCTCTATCCTTACTTAACAACCTGAAAAAACGATGATATTTTAAATTTTTTTGAATTACTTAGGAGAAAACTTATGAAAAAAAAGTTACTGATTGCCTTGCTTTTAACTGTTGGCTTAGTGTCCGCTTGCGCCGAGATGAACCCGCATCCGATGGATATGAACCTGGCCGTGCAAAACGCGACATCCAAAGCCGATCATGAAGAGCTGGCGAAACACTATGAGGAAGCGGCTGAAGAAATGCGGGTTAAGGTCGAGGAACACAAGAAGCTGCTTCGTCAGTATCAGTCAAAAAGCTATCTCTACGGCAGGCAGGCGCAGGATTTTAAAGCGCATTGCGAAAGGCTGATTGATGTCTATGAGAAAGCCGCCGAGGAAAACTTGAGCATGGCAAAAATGCATCGTCAAATGTAACGCTTCAAATCAGGATAATTAGATCCCTACAAACAGTCTTGATGGAATAAACTGAAATCAGCGACGATTAAAGTACCACCAAGACTGCTACCTACCATTATTTAGCTCCTAAGGCATGCACAGCAGGCCCTACGTACGCAAGAAAAACGCAAGATAATTGTAGGCTCTAGTTACGATTTAACGCCGCCGCGGCATCCTGCTCGTTACCGGCCAGATGCGCGTCGCGGGGCGGCAATACGTCGGCGACGACTTCCAGACGCTTCCAGGCCGGTGCCGGTGTTTCGCAATGTTGTTTGGGAACGAATGACGATTCTTCGACCAAGGTCATCTTGTGGATATAGCGCGGACAGTTGGGAAACATTTCCCGCACTTTTACCCGCAACACCAGTTCCGCTTCGGGCCAGTGATTTTGCAAAGGATCATCGTCCTGTATGAAAGCGCTGCCGTTTAAACGAAGACGGGCTTGGCGCTGAAAGTCGACAAACAACAGGCTGACATGCTCGTTAACCAATACATTGCCCGCCGACAGGTACATGCCGCTGCCGTCGTAAAGCGGAAAAGCCAGGGTTTGCTCATCGATAACCTTGACCAAGCCGACGCTGCCGCCTTTGTAGGAACAGTTAGGACGTCCTTCCCGATCGACGGTGGCGAAGAAAAACATGTTTTGTTCTTCGATAAACGCCTTGTCTTCAGGGCTGATTTGGCCGCTGACAATCGCATCGACCAGACGGTCGGCCATGGGCCGGGTCTCGAAACGGTCTTGCAGCTGTCGGCTGCCTTCATGGAAAAATTCATTCATTGCTGCTCCTGGGTGTTAGTGGTTGATAAGGATAAGTCGGGAATATAACTTAAGCTTCCTTCGATAAGAACTATGGCGGCCTGCTTGGCCTGTTCGGCGGAACCTGAATGGCGCTTCATCTGTTCCGAAACGATGGCGCCTTCGACCAGCAGGCTTAATTGCAACGCCAGACTTTCCGGCGATTTAGAGCCGCACTGTCCGGCCAGATCGGCAATATAGCTTCGGAAATGGTCGTAAAATTCAGCAGACACCTGATGCACCGGGTTGCCTTCAAGCGGAAATTCGGCCGCGGCATTGATAAAGGCGCAACCGCGAAATTCGGGAACAGCCATCCATTCGCCGATGACATCAAAAACCGCCAGTAACTTAGCCTTGGGCGTATCGGCCTTGGCGTCAACCTGTTCGACAAACCAGACTCGAAAATCCTCATCCCGCTTGCGCAGAAAGGCGAGCACCAAATCGTCCTTGGACAGGAAGTATTTATATAGACTCATTTTTGTGGTGTTTGCCGCTTTGACAATGGCATCGACGCCGGTCGCCCTGATGCCTTGGCTATAGAACAGCTCTGATGCGGCTTGCAGGATTTTTTCTTGCAGATTTAAGGACATGGGCTAGGGCAGTAGAAAACAGGTTGATTGTCACTATACCGGTCGGTATACTGCAATGTCAATATACCGACCGGTCAGTATATTTTTTATAACCAAACAAAAAATGGGATAACACGATGGAAATATTATTAATTGGCGCTGTGCTGATGGTTTTTGCCGTTTTGGCTTCGGCATGGCTGATGACCTTTGCAAGATGGTTTCCTGTCAAAGGCATTGATGGCGAATTCCTTACCGACTACAAAACCCTGATCAGGGCGCATATCGATTTTGCCTTAATGGCGTTGTTTTGCCTGGGGTTTTATGCGGTCAAAGTGCCGTTATCGGTTACGGCTTGCTGGCTGGTGGTGATCGGCGGAATTACCAATCCTTGCGTGTTTGTCATTGCGGCATTTGATCCTGCTTTTTGGGAAAAGACAGTCTGGAAAGTTTACTCGGCTATCAGCTTTGTTGTCACAACGATAGGCTTTGGCTGGGTGGGCATCAGCTTGTTGAATTACGCTGTGTAGTCTCTGTTTAAATATTTACCGATTACATCTGAACTGACAGGGCAGGGCCGTTTTCGGCCCTGTCTGTGTTGAACTATTCCGTCAGCCATAGGGCGTCCATCGTTGCCATTGGGCATGCTTAACATCAGTTATTTACACGCATATAAAAGCCGCCGATTTTTTGAGTTAGTCAATATAGGTATCATTACATATTGTGTATTCAGTTCTGAATATGTATTGTTGAACCGTGGGCGGGGTGATGGATTAGCAATTTTTGACCTGACAATGTATGAACATTTTCGGCCAATTGCAGACCTGTATATCATTTCGTCCAGTCAAGCGCCCCCTTTGAGGAAAGGCAACAATATATAATTAAACAAACTACGAGGATTTTAAAATGGCTGAAGAAAAAGAAAAAGACTACACATGGTGGATCGCTGGCGTTGCTATTGCTGCTGTTATTGTTTTAGTTGTGCTGCTGAAAAAGGACGAAACTAAGCATTTGCAAAGTGGTGCGGTAGAGCAGTTGCAAACTGAAACCTTCAAGAATATAGAAAAGAGAAAAACCAGCAACGTCACTGGTGACGTAGGTAATTGAAATATCCACCCCCGTTATTTTCATAGCGGGGGTGTTGTTACTTTATGTTGATTCTCCTATCGGTAAGTGCCCAGCGGGAAGTTCGTTTGCGTTGTTAGCACAGCACAAGCTATCGATTTATTGAGCAGCAATAACCAACGAACTTCATGCGGTCCACTTAGCATTTACTCTAATTCAACACTAAAGCCGTTAAAGAAAATCTGGTATGTAGCATTAAAGCGGCCCCCAGAAATCCAGACACCAGTTAGAGCAGACAGGGATAGTTTCTTTGGTTCCACCTACTACCTGCATGCAGGAAAGCCAAGCCCAGGTAGATTTCTTTAAGAATTCCTTAGGAGACTATCATGAAAGCATACATTCTTTTGATAATCGTTGCCCTTGTATCGTTCAGCCCTTTTGCATTAGCCGTTGAAGAACAACAGCAGCAACCCTTGACCGAAAAGGAAACGCAGGAACGCCTGAAGCAGCTGGAAAAGGAAATAGACCAAATGCGCAAAACGAAGGATCCGCAACAGCGTAGGCATATGATGGATGAACACATGGGACATATGCGCGGCATGATGAATGATATGGGTTGCTGCGCTGAGGGTGAGGGCCAGCATGGGATGCAACAAGTGGTGCCTAAGCAATAGTGCTGCGCCTGTGTTATGAAATCATTTGTGTGGTTCATAGACATCATTGCAATATACTTGCTGTCTATGAATCACACAAATCATTGCCTATGGCAGTACCCTAACCATTACATCAGCTAGGGCTGCCAAATTCGCCGCATCGCTCTTGGTTTGGCAGCCAGCTAGCATCCGTTATCCCAGTTTAAAAATAAATCTAGCTGTATCTCACCGTCCGGTTTGGGTCGAACTGAGACAGTCAATGCCTGATGCAGCATAGACTCATTTTAGAAACTGTCAGATCAAGTCCAGAGTTTTGCAAATAAATAGCATTAAAACTCTTCCCAATCCGTCATTATCAGCAGGCTGTAAGTGTAATTGCAGTCTGTCATTGGAACGGAGATAGTAATGTAGATCGGATAATATTCCGGCTTTTAAGCTTAATCAACGCAGTAAAGCGCGCCCGTAGGATGCAATAGCATAACGTATTGCGTCGCATGGCGAGATTATCATACGGCGCAATATGCGATAAAGCTGCTATTGCGCCCTACAGGTTGATGTTCAAGTAGGTAAGGAGACTCTTGTTAGCACTTAACCGCAGCAAAAGCACGCGATAATACAATTCTGGCATCGAGCATTGATTTTTTCGTATCTTCGGCGGCGTTGCTAGCCTCTGTTTTGGCTTGTTCGATACTGAGGGAATGATCCTGAATGCGGGCTGAGGCGTCTTGGGCTTGTTCGTACAATTTTTGCGCATCATCACGCAGCCTCTGTGCATCATCGCGAGCCTGTTCAGCCAAGCGCTGGGAATTTTGAGTTTCCGAAAGCGCTTGCTGCAGTTGTGATAATACAAACTCGGCCTGAGCACGAAGCCCCCGTATCCGATCTATCTCTGTTTGCGCTTCACCGCGCTGTTGTTCGATTTCTTGAGCGCGACTGGCCGACTGCTCACAAAATTGGGCTGCTTGGGCGGCGTGTTCCTGAGATTGACTCACTGTCTGGCCGGTCGCATAGGCGGATGATTGAGCGTCGCTGGCAAATCGAGCGGCTTGTTGTGCTTCATCCTCTGCCTTAATGGTGGCCTGGGCCGCCGTTTGGGCGCTGCCGTTTGCATCCTGAGCTGAGTTACCGGCATTTTCAGCCTGTTGTCGGGCTTGCTCGGCACAATCTTGCGCGGTCCGTGCAGAAGCCTGGCTTTCAGTTGCCGCATGTGCGGCTGTTTCGGCGTGGGTGCCGGCTTGTTGCGCTTCATCCTCTGCCTTGCTAGCTGCCTGGGTCGCTGTTTGGGCACTGTCGTTAGCACTCTGAGCTGCATTAGCTGCATTTTCAGCATGTATTTCAGTATGATGGAGAACTAATGCGGCTTGATGGGCGTGCTGATCAGCTTGAACTGCACGTTCGGATGCTGCTTGTGCCTGTTGTTCAGCGGCTCGTTGAGATTGTTCGGCAGACTGATAGAAATCTTCACAACGGTTTGCCGCCTGTCTGGCGCGTTCAGCTTCTTGGTTAGCAATTTCGGATGCTTCGGAAATATATTCGGACATGAGCGTTACCTTCTTATTTGGGTAATTTATTATGGTTTAAGGCTGATTGGATTCTAACAGTAAACGTATTGACTGAACAGCATCTTGCATTGTCTTGATTTTTATCCCTTGTTTTGCCTCTGCACGAGTCAGAAATTTCTCGCCATGTAGCCGGTAGGTCGGACAAGCTGTTGATGCCCGACCTGGCTAACGCATTTAACTGAAAAAACCGACGCTGATAGTGGTAAGTTTTGGACGCTTTTTTACGCTCTTAGTTCACGCGGGGCGATTCAGCTCAGCATGAATCTTCCTGAAATTATTCCTGTCTTCATCTAATCTTAATCAAACCAACAGGTTTCCTCTCATCTTGTTTATGTAATCTTTACGCTGTCGTAACGAATTGTGCATAACGTTGTGTCGCGATGACTTTTGAGATGAGCGACTTTGACCGTTCATCATTGAATACAGACAGAATAAGGATATTAGCGAATATGTCACTCGCTTGAATGAGTAATATCGCGGGTTACGCTCCATCCGGAATTCCACGCCGTAGTCAATTGTCCTCAGTTTCAGTTCTAGTAATTCATAAAGGCAGCAACCAAAGCCATTTCTAAACTATGTTATTAAAGTACCTTCTGACGTATTTAACTGGAAAAACCGACGCCGGGAGCGGTAAGTTTTTGGATGCTTTTTTACAATCAACGCACCAAACATAAATTATAAAATTTTATTTAACGATTGAAATATGCCCTTTTTTGGAGAAAAACATGAGAAAAAATAATTTAGCAACAATGTTGATGCTTTCTGCATTAGCCACTGGGTGCGCATCTATGAGTGGCTGGCGTCCGATTGTCGATCCTCGCATGGACCAACATCCGGAAACCGCTCAGCGCGACATGGTTGAGTGTAAGGCACTGGCAGATCAAGCATCGGATATCACCAAAGAAGTCGGTATGGGCGCAGGTGTTGGCGCTATTACTGGTGCAGCTGGTGGTGCAGCTGTTGGCGCTATAGCGGGTAGTGCCGCAACAGGTGCCGCGGGTGGTGCTATTTTGGCCATTCCCGCTGGATTGTGGAAAGGTTATGAAGCCAATGAGGACTTTAAACGAGCGTTCAAATCATGTATGCGTCAGCGCGGACATACACTGGTCAACTAAAGGCAACCTTGAAAAACCGCCATTTTTGGCGAAGCAGTCTTTCCTGAAAAAACCGAAATTTCTGCTGCGGACGTACAATCAGGTAGCAAATAAAAAGTGTGAACCTGATGTGCCCGCACAATATCGACACAGCTCGAGCCTGAAATAGGGCAAAAACGATTTTGATTCCAAATGTCTTGAGGTAATTTCTTATTCTCAGGAATATTATGAACTGATGTGACGCACGTCAGTCCTGAGTCTGGCGAAAAAGCGCATCGTTCACGAACGATGCGCTTCACTGCATTCAGCACATCCTACACATTTAGGACGCCATTAATAATAACTTCCGCTTAGGGTTCCCACGTTCTGCGCTCGTCGTTATACACAACGCTGCCCAAAAGTCGTCATCCCGGAAATAGTTATCCAGCGCAATGTCTGTCCTGAGCGTAGCCGAAGGGGTAACTTTCGAATCAAGCAGGATGGAGCATGTTGCTCGATTCGAAACGTCCCATCTGTGTCAAAACGTTGCACGTCAGACCTTCCAGGTTTTAAAAACCTGGAAGGTCTGTATATCGCATGTTTCTCGCCTAACGACAGCCCGCAGACACTTGTGTATAAAGATGAGCGTTCTGCGTGGGAACGATGAATTTATGTTTCGGGAAGTTATTACCGACTATATCCTTAGACTCATTTTGGAAGCTGTCAGATCAAGTCCGGAGTTTTACAAATAAATAGCATTAAAACTCTTCCCAATCGTCATTATCAGCAGGCTGTAATTGTAATTGCAGCTTGGTCGGTGAGCTTTTAGCTGCACTTGTCCCGGCCAGCGTTATTTCTCTTCGTGCAGGACGATGAAAAGCATGGACCAAATTATGCGAATTACCTTCCACTTTAAAACTGCTCATTGTGACCGCCAGATCTTGCGCCTGCTCTTCCAGCGATTCCGCGGCCGCTGCGGCTTGTTCCACCAGGGCCGCATTTTGTTGGGTCACGTTATCCATTTGAGCGATGGCTTGATTGACCTGTTCGATGCCGGAACTTTGTTCGGCGGAGGCGGCGGTGATTTCAGCCATCATATGGGTAACGCCGCGGACCGATGCGACAATTTCTTCCATCGTCAGCCCAGCCTGGGTAACCAGCTTGCTGCCGCCTGAAACTTTGCCTACCGAATCATTAATCAGGTCTTTAATTTCTCCTGCGGCCGTCGCGGCGCGCTGCGCAAGGTTGCGCACTTCCACGGCCACCACGGCAAAGCCCCGGCCTTGATCTCCGGCGCGGGCGGCTTCCACCGCGGCGTTGAGGGCGAGAATATTGGTCTGGAAAGCGATGTCGTCGATCACCGAGATAATGTCGCCGATCCTGCGTGAAGATTCGTTGATGTCGTCCATCGTCATCACGACTTGGCCGATCACTTCAACGCCTTTGCCCGCGATGTCGGAGGCATCAACGGCGAGCCGGTTGGCCTGTTGGGCGTTTGCCGCATTATGCTGTACCGCGGAGGTCAGTTCTTCCATGCTGGCGGCGGTTTGTTGCAGGCTGGCGGCTTGCTCCTCGGTGCGATGGGACAAATCATTATTGCCTGCGGCGATTTCTTTAGACGCGGTATTAATGCTGTCGGTGGTCTTCTTGATTTGGTTAATAATGGCTTTAAGCTTTTCCACGGTGGTATTGGAGTCATCCTTGAGTTGTCCAAAGGCGCCGGAGTAGTCGTTGGTGATGGTTTCGGTCAGGTCGCCGCGGGACAAGGCTTCAAGGACGCGCACCACTTCATTGAGGCCGGATTCGCTGGTTTGCATCAGTTGGTTGATGCCGACGCTCAGTTCTCGGAAGAAGCCTTCCTTGCCCTCTAAGTCGAAGCGTTGGGTAAAGTCGCCTCGTACGGCGGCATCCACTACTTTGGCGACTTCCTGTTCAATGCCTACTTCGGCCGTTCGATCTTTCCATTCCACCACGACCCCGAGTCTCTCGCCGCGTTCATTAGTGATGGGGTTGGCAACCAGATAGAAAGTATGCCCCGCAATGGTAATCTCGCTTCGGAAAGTCGAACTCAATTGCGTCAGTAATCCTTTCTGATGCGCCGGGTTTTCGTGAAAAGAGTCGATGCATGAACCCATTAGTTTGTCGGAATCAAAATGCGGAATGGACTTGCGGATGTCGGTTTCGGCCCGCCGCATCATATTATGCACCGCCGGGTTCATGTAGATGATAGTGTGCTCATTATCGGCTACCATCACGTTTGAACTGATGCTATCCAAGGCCGTCTTGATGCGCAGGGCTTCGTTGGCTATTTGGCGATCCGCCGTTATGCGCTCAAGCAGTTGTTGCTGCATGTTTTTCATGGTTGCCAGCAAACTGCCGCTATCGTTTCGTTTAATCGCTATGGCATTATCCAGTTTGCCGGTGGCGATGTTTCCGGCCAAAGCGGCAACATCGCTGGGCTCGCCGCCCAATTGACGAATAATGCCGCGACTGATTAATGCTGTTAATGCTACAGCCGCCGCAACGCTGAAAGCGAAAATGCCGATCAGGATGATGCTGTACAAATGGATGGTGTTTCGGGCTTGCGCCTCATCCGTTGCATTGCGAGCCGTGGTAAGCTGCACCACTTTATCAACAGCGATGCGGTGCTGTTCGTAGGCGCGGCGCATTTTTTGGAGGCTGGCCTGCGATGCGTTGCGGTCTTCTGCCTGGATGGCAGGCAGGAAATGATGGTCGGCTTCAGTATAAAAGTCTTGTGCCGCCTGATAAGAGGTTTGAAGCAGGGGAGCATGGAGCTCCTGTTCCAAAGCTTGGCCTAACCAGTAACTATGGCGGGACTCGTATTCCGTTTTTAGCGATTGAAAGCGCGTCACTAAGGCGCTGATTTCAGCAGGGTCGGCAGCTTGCGTTAATTGCAGCGTTACCAGATAGGATTCGATGATGTACTCAGGCGGCGGCAGAATATCGGCAATAATATCTTTGCCCTGAACAATGCGTTGGTAAATGGGGCCATTAACATTAAGTGTGTTCATGGCTTTGAAGGTTGCGAAACCGAACAGCGAAAAACCGATGACCAAGGTGCTCAAAATGATCGTAAAACGCATTTTGATCGTTAACAGACTGGGGTTTTTCATCTTATTTAACATGATGCACACCTTATTTTTATTTATGATGGGATTGTTACGTGCCGGTTATGCCGAATCTCAGGGTGTGTTCGTCGCCCAACCCAAGCGATTAGAAGCGCCGCCGGAACCGGTCGGTCACTTCAATTAAGTAGAATGTTCAATAGGCCCATCCATGCAGGATCAGCGTGAATATTGATTTGCAAATTAATCCACGAGCGGGACGGGGGTTGCACCCCCGTCCCTAGCGTTTTCGATAACTACTGCCATATCTTCATCCGTCAAACGTTTCGGACGGGGTTGCAAACCCCGTCCGGCCACAGTCAAAACGTTGCACGTCAGACCTTCCATGTTTTAAAAACCTGGAAGGTCTGTATATCGCGCATGTTTCCCGCCTAACTACAGTCCGCAGACACTTGTGTATAAAGACGAGCGCTCTGCGGTTCAGGCTGCATTCCCACGCAGAGCGTGGGAATGATGAGTTTATGTTTCGGGAAGTTATTACCAACCCTATTCTAGGAAAAATGTTCAGCAGGCCCATCCCATGCAGGGGCAGCGCAAACGATGCCGTTTGTTTATGAAACGCTGATGTGCAAATCGAACGCTAGACTCTATTCTTCGGAACCGTAACATTTGGGATAGTCGATACATACTTCGCAAGAGGGCACTCGGCACAGGTACAAGCCTTCCGCTTCGCAAAGCTGCTTGTATATGAACTTTTTCCATTTCATGTCCTTGTCGTTTTTTGCGGCTAATTCGGGAAAGTTGTATTGCAGCATGGCGCTCAATTGCGAGCGCGACCAGAGACCTAAATCCTGCCATAAGTGATCGCTACCCAGACTGCCGGCTACGATAACGCCTATGATCCAGTCTATTTCGATAATATCGGGCTTGCTGAAATGCTTGAGCAGGTTAACCAGATCATCTTTTTCCAGCATTCGGCTAAAGTCCAGCTTGCTACCCGATGGCGCGTGGGTCGGAATGCTGCTGCCGGGAAAAAGACGGTTTGTTAGCGCGTTAAACTGCCCGGACTCCAACCCCATCGTGTCGGGCAAAACGCCTTGCCCGGCACACCAACTGGCGGTCATGCAGGCCAGCCATTCATGATTGGGACTCATCATGGACTTGGGCTTTAGCCGGGCATAGATCTGCTCCCGGCTATCCTGGAGTTGGAGAGCGGCAGACATGATTAATATTCGACCAGAATATCTTCATCCCTGACTATCATCTGGCAAGCCAAGCGCCAGGGCGACGGTATATCGTCAACAATCATTTGCTCCATTTCTTCTTTGCTGATTTTGCCGCTAACGCGCAGCACTTCTTTCTCTTTTTCGGTTAAAGGGCCGCCCATGCGTTGGTGCTTTTGATCGACGCTGCTGACTTTTACCAGGCAGGTGCCGCATTCGCCGTCTTCGCATTCGTAATTGATCGGGATTTTGTTTTCCCGGGCCAGTTTCAGCAGTGTTTCGGTATGACTGCCTGCGACGGCATAGACGGTTTTATCCCGGTATTCGGGATTTGAAAAAGTAACTAAAGCCATGATTTACTCCTTATGAGTGTGATGTGTTGTCGCATGTTTCCGCGAGGGGAATCATCGACGTTATTCTTATCTGCATTACCACGCATAGCGCCACTGCCATTAAGTTAAAGATTTTAGTGAGCGCTAGTTCCCAAGCTCCAGCTTCCCGTCTCGCGAAGCAGGAGCTTCGTTATCTGGGTTCCCAAGCTGGAGCTTGGGAACCAGCATGTTTCTTAACTTTTAAACCGGCCGGACCTTGATTGTTCCGCCCAGCACTTGCGCTTGGCACGCCAGCCGATTATGTTTACCGGCCATGTTTTCGCGCAGGACTTTATCTTCAAGCACAGACGGTTCGGCCAGATTGTTCCAGCCTTCGGTGACTTTCATAATGCAAGTACCGCAGTCGCCTTCGCGGCAGCCGTAAGTAATCCCCGAACCGACCTTTTCGGAAATCTCGATCACCCGGGTGCCCGCAGGGGCCGAAACGGTGACATTAATATCTTCAAAGGTAATTGACGCTTTCGCCATTGCTACTCTCCTGATGTGTTAAAAAAATATTAAGCAAGATCGGCCATATCGATCACTTTGGGTTGTCTTAAACCCATTAGGTCCTGTGCCATTTCATGCCCGAATTCACGACAGATTTCGATTTCTTCCTCGGTCGGAATTAACTTAATGCGTATTCCCGGAATGGGCACACGCAATTTGAGACCGCGCAAGCGATCTTCAACCATTTTCACGCCTTCCCCGGTCCAGCCGTACGAGCCGAAAACGCCGCCCAGTTTCGATTTGAGATTGATGACCGCCAGCGAGGACAATAAATCCCACACCGGTTTAACCGCATCGCCGTTAATGGTCGGCGTACCGAACAGGATGCCGTCCGCTCCTTCTATTAAGTCGACAAACGGCGCTATTTCACTGCCTTCCAGGTCGTATAACGAGACGCGCACATGCTCCACCGCCATCGCGCCTTCATAAATGGCTTCGGCCATGCGCCGCGTATTGCCGTAGGAACTGATATAAAAGATCAACAAGGTTTTTTCGCCCGCGCTGATTTCGCTTTGCAACGCCGCGGTCGATAATTCACGATAACGCTGTACATACCGTTGCGGTTGGTCGCGTAACAGCGGACCATGCGCAGGCAGGATTTTATTGAGCGGCAGCAAAGGTTCAATCAGGACCAGCGCCCGATTCACATACTCTTTAAACGGCCGCATGATGTGGGCATAGTAATATTCAAACGAAAAGCGGAAATCGCCGACTTCGTCGTTAAACAGCCGCGCATCGCAAAAATGGCAGCCAAACACATCGCCGGAAAACAGGGTTTTTTCTTCCACTAAATAAGTGCATTGCGTATCCGGCCAATGCAAATAAGGGGTGTGGAAAAATTCCAACGTGCGGTCGCCGAGCGATACTTTGTCGCCGGTAAAGACCGGCGTAAAATCGAACGCATCCTGTTTTAGCAGGGCTTTAAGCATGGATTGCGCTTTCTGGGAAATGTACAGTTGAGCTTGCGGCGCGCGGCGCATCAGTTCCGGCAATGCGCCGGTATGATCGGGTTCAAGATGATTCAGGACGATGACTTTAATTTCGTCATAACGCGCTACCGATTCCAAACGGGCAAAAAAATCATCGGCAAAATTTTCCTTGACGGTATCGATGACGGCAACGCCTTCGCTGCCCCTGACCACATAAGCGTTGTAGCTGGTACCGTTGGCGGTTTTTAAGATGATGTCGAAGGTGCGCAACGAGGGATCGAGCGCACCTATCCAGTGAACGCGTTCGGATAACGTAACTGCTCGCGGTACGCCATCAACAGATAAGATCGGAGGTTTACTCATGACCGCAACTTGCTTGTGCAAGCGGGCGAGGGCAGCTTTCAATATCCTGATGAGGCTGGATTTCTTTTAAGCCGATCCAGTTATCGACCGCGTACTGATCGAATCCCGCCATCACTCTATCGCCGACTTGCATTAACGGGCGACGAATTAACAACGGATTTTTCACCATCAGCGCCAACGCTTCATGCTCTGTCAGGTTGTCAGGTTCAATCTCGCCCTGTTTGATGGCCGGGGCGCTGTAATTGAACCAATTCCGTACCGCCAATTTACCGAAAAAAGTGCGCAGGCGGTCAGGCTGCCAGGCTTCAGTCAATAAATTCAGCGCCACAACCTGATGGCCCGCCGCAGCTAATAATTTCTTTTGCCGGGTATTGTTAATGCAACCGGGTTTTTCGTAGAAAGTGACAGTAGCCATCAGGATGTCCTCAATCAGTGGCCCTGCAACTCGGCCATTGCTTCCGCCATTCTTTCCGGCGGAATGCCGGTTAAAGAGCCTGGCAAGTTAATAGGCTCGCCCAATGAATTCAATATCGCACCTTCAATAGGGCAAATACTGGCACATTGATAAACGGGGAAGTCGCCCTCGCATTCGGTGCATTTTTTGCTGTTAACCAAAAAATGCGGTTTAGCCTCATAAATGGCTTTACTTGGACAAACCGGTTCGCAAGCATAGCAATTTACGCAGGATTCAATAATTTTTACTGCCATGACGGGCTCCTAAAATGTTTATTGTTCCCATGCTCCAGCGTGGGAATGGATTCAGCACCGCTCCAGCGGTGCGAGACGCAAAGCGTCTCTGGCGGCGTTCCCACGCCGGGGCGTGGGAACGATAAATTGCGGCTATCCCTAGGGCGGGACGGGGTTTGCAACCCCGTCCCTAATGTTTCTGCGATGTCTGAGCTATTTAACCAATCTCAAACGTTTCGGCCGGGGCAACATGCCCCGGCCGGCTTTGTGACGTTAACTTACGCACTGGCCCTAACTGAATCTTTAGCCTCATCCAACTTACCCGCTGCCGCCATCTCTTTGTAAACAGCCAGCACAGCTTCTTCGATGGGTTCCATTGCATGTTCGCCGTTGGGTGCGATTCCGGCCGCTTCCAGCTGCTCCCAAGGTTCATAACCGACTTTGGAACACAATACCGCTTCGCATCCTGCCAAAGCGCGGATAGTCAGCTGTAAAGTGGTTTCACCGTCGCCGCAAGTGCTGTCGCCGCCGCAATATTGATCGGCTTTGCGATGACTGATAAAACGCACACCGTCCGGCGAGGCTTCATAAATCAGGAATTCTTTGGCATGACCGAAGTGCATGTTAATCACGCCTTGCCCGCTGGTGGCTACGGCCATTAATACCGGGCGCGTAGTGAGTTTGGGTTCTTCTTTAAGTTGCTGCGCCTTTTGGGCTTTTTCCAAACGTTTACTGTCCATCTCAGCCTGTATAGCGACATGAATCACTTTGCGTTTTTCCATCGCCGCCTGATAGTCGATGTCCATCTCTTCAATCTTGTCCAGCGTAAACTCGTCGCCCCGATCTTCGCCCAACAAGCCCACCGCATCGGCGCGGCATTGACGGCAATGGCGCATCATATTCATATCGCCGGAACAGCTGTCTTGCAGGTCTTGCAGTTCATCGGGGGTAGGACCGCGTTGCCCCATCACGCCGTAGAAAGTGCCGTGTTCGGCTTCGGCAATCAGCGGCATCACGTTGTGCAAAAATGCGCCTTTGGATTTAACAACGCGACTCACTTCCGCCAAATGCTGATCGTTTATACCGGGAATCATCACCGAGTTGACCTTAACCAAAATGCCTTTGGCAATCAGCATTTCCAAGCCTTTTTGCTGCTGTTGAATCAGGATTTTTGCGGCTTTTACGCCGGTAATGCGTTTATTGTTCCAGTAAATCCACGGATAAATCTTCGCGCCGATTTCAGGGTCAACGCAGTTAATGGTGATAGTGACATGATCGATATTGTGCTTGGACAATTCCTCTACCGAATCGGGCAGCGCAAGACCATTCGTTGATACGCATAATTTGATGTCCGGCGCTTCTTCGCTTAAACGGCGGAAGGTTTCGAAGGTGCGTTCAGGATTGGCTAACGGATCGCCGGGGCCGGCGATACCCAGAACGGTCATTTGCGGAATAGTAGCCGCCACCGCCATGGTTTTTTTAACCGCCTGATCCGGCGTCAGCACTTCGGAAACCACGCCGGGACGCGATTCATTACTGCAATCGTATTTACGGTTACAGTAATGGCACTGGATATTACAAGCCGGAGCAACTGCAACGTGCATTCTGGCGAAGTAATGATGGGCATCTTCCGAATAACACGGATGATTCTGTACCTTCTCCCGTATCGAATCAGGCAATGAATCCATTTGATTGTCGGTTGTACCGCATGAACTGGCTGCACAGCCGCCTTTAGCCGCAGGGGCATCGTTTAAGACTGGTAATTCCATAGTATCTGACCTCGTAAGTTGCGTTTACTTGCTTACTAAAGCAAAAGCACAGGTCATGCCAATGGCGGTATTTTATTTTATAGTGTTGATTTATATGGTTATTGTTTTAGTGGCTGGGCGTTATTGTTGCAAACGCAACAGTCATGTTTTTAGGTTTTGTAATTAATGGGACAATGACTAACGTGATTTTGATCTGATGCTTTTGAGTTCAATATTATTAGGTACGTCAGTAGCACCTCCCAATATCTGCATATTCGACGTATGCGTTTTTGCGGTTAATGTGCGATAGAACCGGTTATAATTGCCAAGATTTTCGTTCACGGTAAAAAACTACAAAAACAAGTTCTATGGCTAACATACGTACCCATTACGACAACCTGAAGGTTACAAGAGACGCCCCCGCCAGTGTCATCAAAGCGGCCTATAAAGCCCTGTGTCAAACTTTCCACCCCGATAAATTCCAGGGTAGCACCGAGGAAGCTGAAAGAGTCATTAGACTTGTCAATGTTTCCTATGCTGTCTTAATAGACCCGGTTAAGCGTGCAGGGCATAATGCCTGGATTCGGGAGCAGGAAGCCAAAGCTAAGCAGCAGGGTGAACAGGCGCCGTTCAACGATACCGGCAAAGCAACTGAACAACAACGACAGCAACAAGACACGCAGCCACCGCCATCGAGCACTGATAGTGAAGCTATGTTTCAGCGTGCATGTGACCTGAATGATCGGGGGCGGCATGCAGAAGCCTTTTCACTTTACCGACAATCGGCAGAACTAGGTCACGCAAAGGCTCAGTTCAATTTGGGTCTTATGTATGATCAAGGCCAATATGTTACACAGGACTATGCTGAAGCGGTTTCCTGGTATAGCAAAGCAGCCGAACAAGGCAATGCAAATGCGCAATACAATCTGGCGCTTAAATTCCAATCTGGCCAAGGCGTGGCACAGGATCATACCAAAGCAGCTTATTGGTATCGCAGAGCGGCAGAGGAAGGTAATGCAAAAGTGTAATAGTGTTCCAAACCCGTTGTAATAACAGCTCTGTCGGGGATGCTTTGTATGCCCGGCATTTCGACGCTTCAATAGGGGGACGGCTTTCGGATTTTCCTATCACCTACCATCACTGTAACGTTGGACAACGAAAGGCTGTTGCGCAATAAAGCGAACACCATTGTTCAGACAAATAATACCTTGATTTAAGATAGAGCTATGCTCTCATTCCCGTTGAATGGCGCTCAGGCTACATCATGATACCAATCCAAAAGCTCTTCACCGCCCCAGTTTTCCGCATCGCCGGGGATGTGTTCATCGGTTTGGTAGAGCGTCATTTGTCCGGGTTTGGGTGACGTTACCAATAAGCTTTCTGCATATTCAACTGAACAGCCTTGTTTCCCGGTCTCATCTTTTAGCCATTGCGCTGCCATCGCGAGGGCTTCTTGTCGGGTTTCACCAAAGCCGAAGACGGCGTAATCGTGTTGTACATATAAAATAGTCATTGTTGCTCCAAATGCTTTGGGGAGTTATTGATTAAATTTTTTGATTCACCACGAAGACACGAAGAGCACGAAGTTGATATTTATTCTTCGTGCTCTTTGTGTCTTCGTGGTGAAAAACCTGCTCAAAGATTCCTTAAATTTGCTTCATAGTAATATCCAAGGTCAAAATCCGGTAAGCGATTTGCCTAGGTGTCATATTCAGCAGGCGGGCGGCTTTGGCTTGTACCCAACCGCTTTGCTCCAACGCGGCGATGACCCGTTCCCGGTCGTCCATGTTTTCATCATTAAAATCAATCGCGGGTGATTTTTGCGGTTTATGACTGATAGCCGTGCCGATTTCGTCTTCCAGGCCGGTGCTGACCATCACGTCGCGATCGATAATGCCGTTCGGGCTCATGATGGCGGCGCGTTCCAGCCGGTTTGCCAGTTCGCGAACGTTGCCGGGCCAACTGTGCTTCATCAATATGCGTATCGCACTTTCCTTGATTTCCAGCGGCCGTCCGCCTTGCTGCTGCGAAATCCTGCCGAGCAGGAATTCGGATAACTCCGGGATGTCCTCAGTCCTGTCGCGTAATGCAGGCATGAAGACCGGCATGACATTAAGGCGGTAATACAAATCTTCCCTGAACTCGCCTTTGGTCACTTCTTCCTCAAGGTCGCGATTGGTTGCGGCAATGATGCGCACATTAACCTTGATGGTTTGGGTGCCGCCGACCCGTTCGAATTCGCCTTCCTGCAATACGCGCAGCAGTTTGGCCTGGAACGATGCGGAAATTTCGCCGATTTCGTCGAGAAACAGGGTGCCGTTATCGGCCAGTTCAAATCGGCCTTTGCGCTGGCTGACCGCGCCGCTAAACGCGCCTTTTTCGTGGCCGAATAATTCAGACTCCAACAAGGTGTCGGGCAGGGCAGCGCAATTGAGCTTCAAAAAAGGTCCGCCGGCGCAGCCCGAGTTAAAGTGAATCGCATTGGCGACCACTTCTTTACCGGTGCCTGATTCGCCGCGGATTAATACCGTGGTATTCCATTTTGCAACCTGGCGAATCAAATCGAACACTTTTAACATCGGCGGCGAATGGCCGATGATATTCTCGAAGCTGTAGTTCTTGATCAGCGCCTGTTTGAGTTGATCCCGTTCGCTGAGCAGATTGCGCTGTTTGCGTTCGATGACCCGCAACATTTTGACGCTTTGCGCAATCAGGTTGGCAATCATTTCCATAAACCGGGCGCGCTCGCCCAGAAACTGGCTGTTATCCGGCTGGGCGGCCAGCACGCCGATGGTGTCGCCTTCTTCTATATAGATGGGCGAGCCGATAAACGGCAGTTCGGGATCGTACAAACCCAGACGGCCTAAAAAACGCGGCTCTTCGGACACTTTTTCAATGACGATGGTGCTGCCTTCGTCAAGGATGGCACCCATCAAACCTTCGCCCGGATTGTATCTGACCGGCTCGGTAAATTTACCGCCGCCGTTGGTGTGGACGACGCTGACAATCATGCTGTTACTTTCGATTTCCCGCAGCGTTATCATGCCGGAACGCATGCCCGACCGTTTGTGCAGTATCTCCAAAACCGCCTGTAATTTGGCATGCAAATCGTGGGTGCTGTTTAATACCTGACTGATGATATACAAAGTATCAAGTTCAGCTTCGATCAGTTGTATACGCTCAGCCATTCTCTACCCCCTTAAAGACCTGTTTGTGCAGAGGAAAACTGATTTTGAACCGGCAGCCCTGATCGCAATCCGGATCTATTTCAATAAAGCCCTGATGCTGGTTGACAATCTCCTTTGCCATCACCAGTCCCATACCGGCTTGGTTGCCGCCCATGGCGCGCGTGGTATAGAAAGGCTCGAATACTTTGGCGCGTTTTTCAACCGGGATACCGGCGCCGCTGTCTTCAATGCTGACATAAATCAAATCGGCATCGGTGTCGGTAGTGATTTTGAGCCGCTGTTCCGTACCGCCCGACTCGCAGATCGCTTCAATCGCATTGTCTATTAATTGCTTGAATAAGATGCGCAGGCGGTTTTCAGAACCGAGCATGGTCGGCAATTTTGATAAGGGTTGCCAATGCACTTCTATATCGTTACTACAGATCCGTTGGTTATTGAGCAACAAGACTTCATGCAGAATCTGGTTGATGTTAACCGGAATAACGGCTGTTTGCAGAATCTCGGGAATACATTTTTGCATGGTCGCAACCGCTTCTTCCCCGGATTGCTGAATTTGTTGCAGGATTTGTAACAGACCGGCGTGTTGATCGTCCCGCCTGTGTCGTAAAATTTGTTCGGCCGCCCTAATTTGGTTCATCGGCATTTGAATTTGGTGCATCGCGCCCAGCAATGTTTCCCTGATGCCGCGCACCCGTTCATCCTCAGCCATAATGGTTTTTAAGGTCTGAATATGCAACTCTTCCATCTGCCTGCGTTGCCGGGTGATGTCTGTTAAGGTCAGTATCAGGTACTGTTTGGATGCATTCTCAAAAAAGGCATCGGCATTCACCTCATTTTCTACAAACCAGTTTCCGGCGCAAGAAAACCAACGGGTTCGCTGGCTGCCCTTGCTTTCTACTTTAAACTCGCGGTTATTAAAACCCTGTTCCTTGCTTTGCAGCTGCGACCATAAATCGCCCATTTCCTCCCGCAGCAAGCGTAAAAAATAAGTCGCAGGCTCGCCTTTATCAAGATCGCTGACCAGCGCTTTGTAGTTATGATTATCCAGGATAACCCTGTCCTGATCGTCAATGACAACCATGGCGATGGGCGATGAATTGATGACCGACTCGATCAATAATTTCTGGTTGATGACCTTTTTTTCGGATTCGTATGCTTGGGTAATATCCCTGTGCATGCCGATGTAATGAGTGATCGCCCCGGTTTCGTTTAACATCGGGGCAATGGTCAAATCGGACAGATAACGCTGCCCGGATTTATGCCGGTTACACAAGGTTCCGCGCCATATTTTCTTGCTGCTGATGGTGCGCCATAAATCGTGGTACACCTCTTTAGGTGTGTGTTTGTCCGATAATAAGGATTCGTTTTCGCCCAGAATATCTTCAGGCCGGTAACCGGTGACTCTGCAAAATTCTTGATTAACATAAAGAATTTTGGCTTTTTTATCGGTAATGGAAATGGCTATCGGCACCTGTTCAACCGTTTCGGCAAACAAGCTGTACAGCATCTTGTCGCCATAGCCTTCACCGAATAAATCAGGTGCAAGTTCGCCGATGACGTTCGCCATGTTGGTATGCGTCTGTAAAAATCGCAATGAAGTTTTTTTCATGTGTTATGGCCGGGTGTGAGAGTGCTTTAAGGTAGCTTTATAAAATAACCTAGCAAATATAAAGCCAACATTAATGCGAATGTCTTGCTGATAACTCAATCTGTCATGCTCCAACCTTGTCTGTAATACAAGGCTACGAAGTAAGCGGGTTCATGAATCATAGGATATTGTAAGGTTTACGACAAAATATTTTTATCGGTGTCGATATGTATCACTTGTAACAGTTTTCATGCACTGATTTGGGCGGTTTTGCGCAGAGAGCTCGGGCGACAAACTTGCTGCGTCTGCACATTCATCGAATTGGCATAATTGATGCTTTGACCTTGCAAACAACCCTAAAAACAGCCGGGAAAAACAGTGAGTGAATATCTTCTTCTTTTATTAGGTACGGCTCTGGTCAACAACGTGGTTCTGGTTAAATTTCTCGGGCTGTGTCCGTTTATGGGTGTCTCGAAAAAACTGGATTCGGCATTGAGCATGGGCTTGGCAACCACCTTTGTATTGACCCTAGCGGCGATGACCAGCTGGATGCTGGAACACTTTATTCTGGCGCCTTTTAATATCCAGTTTTTGCGGATACTCGCTTTTATTCTGGTGATTGCCGCCGTGGTGCAGTTCACCGAAATGGTGGTGCATAAAACCAGCCCGGTGCTGTATCAGATACTGGGGATTTTCCTGCCGCTGATCACCACCAATTGCGCGGTCTTGGGCGTGGCCTTACTCAATGTGCAAGAGCAATACGGTTTTATGCAAAGCATGATTTTCGGTTTTGGTTCTGCGCTCGGCTTTACCCTGGTGATGGTGCTGTTTGCCGGTTTACGCGAGCGCCTTGCGTTAATGGCGGTTCCTGCATTATTTGCAGGCACGCCGATTGCGTTTATTACCGCCGGTATTTTATCGCTGGCATTTATGGGTTTTGCAGGACTTTACAGTAAATGATTTACAGGAAATGCAATAGAACGCAGATGAATATGATAAGCACAGATAATTTAAAAAAATCTTATTTAATCATAATGATCAGCGTCATCAGCGTTCTATTTTTTGCTGTTAAATAGTTACCAGGAAATAAACTATGTACGTTTTATCCGCTATTGTAAGTTTAACTTTGTTAGGGCTGGTTTTAGGCTTGCTGCTGGGTATTGCCGGCAAGTATTTAAAAGTTGAAAGTAGCCCGATTGTCGATGAACTGGAAGCCTTGCTGCCCGGTTCGCAATGCGGCCAATGCGGCTTTCCGGGATGCAGACCGGCCGCCGAAGCATTGGCCGAGGGCAATGCGCCTGCAACGATGTGCCCTCCGGGCGGCAGCGCCCTGGCTGAGCAAATCGCCGTTTTATTGGGTTTGGATTTGGATTTAAGCGACGTAAAAGAACCCGAATTACTGGTCGCCAGGGTCAGCGAAGCCACCTGCACCGGCTGTACCCGCTGTTTTAAAGTCTGTCCTACCGACGCCATTGTCGGTGCGCCCAAACAAATTCACGCGGTCGTTGCCGATGCCTGCATCGCCTGCAAAAAATGTGTCGAAGTATGCCCGACCGAATGCCTGCAAATGCACCCGATCGAAGTGACTTTGCGTAACTGGCGTTGGGCCAAGCCTCTGAATGTTCCCGTGCAACCGATGGGAACAGGGAGTAATGCCGTATGTTAAGTTTGTTTAAAAAACCGCGTTTTCGTGGCGGCGTCCATGCAGAAGAGCATAAAACCGCGACGGCTGCACTGCCGATCGCAAGCGACTTTCCGCTGCCGAAAAAACTGTATATCCCGTTGCAACAACACGTCGGCAAACCCGCCGAGCCGGTGATTATGGTCGGCGAAAAAGTGCTGAAAGGGCAGTTGTTAGCCTACAGCCAAGGCCTGATTTCCGCACCGGTACACGCACCCAGTTCGGGTATTATCGTTGACGTTAACGACTATCCTGCACCGCATCCGTCCGCGTTGCCTATCCGTACTATCGTGCTGGAAACCGACGGCAAAGACGAATGGATGGCAACACAAGTTATTGACGACCCGTTCCAGCTAAATCCTGAAGAAATCAGTTTTCGTGTCGGTGCGGCGGGTATCGTCGGCTTGGGCGGCGCAGCCTTTCCTACCGCGGTCAAGCTTAATATGGGCCGTGAAAATCATGTCGATACGCTGATTATAAACGGCTCGGAATGCGAACCTTATTTGTGCTGCGACGACCGACTGATGCAGGAACGCGCCGGGGACATTATCGACGGTGTGCGCCTGATGCTGCACGGCATGGAAACCGAGCAGGCGGTAGTGGCGATAGAAGACAACAAACCGCAGGCCTATCTTGCGATGCTGGCTGCAGCCGAACCCTATGCACAGATTAACGTCATACAAATTCCCACCCGCTATCCGATGGGTTGGGACCGGCAATTGATTCGTTATGTAACCGGCAAAGAAGTCCCGGTCGGCTGCCGCTCATCGGAAGTCGGCGTGACTATCCACAATGTCGGCACCGCTTATGCCGTGCATAAAGCGATCCGCCTTGGGCAACCTTTGCTTGGCCGTGTGGTTACCGTAGCGGGCGGTGCTGTGAAACGCCCGATGAATGTCGAGGTTCCGTTCGGTACTTTGATCTCCGAACTGTTCGACTTTTGCGAGGTAGATAAAGAACAAACCGCGCGCATTATTATGGGCGGCCCGATGATGGGGGATTCCCTGCCGCACACGGGTTTACCCACGGTCAAGGCCACCAGCGGCATTCTGGCATTAACGAAAAGCGAACTTAAAAACACCGAGGAACAACCCTGTATCCGTTGCGCCGGCTGTGTCAGCGTTTGTCCTGCGGGATTACGACCTTTGGATATGGCGAACAATATCCGCATTAACCAACTGGATGCGGCGGTGGATTTAGGCTTGAAAGACTGCATCAGTTGCGGTTGCTGCTCTTATATCTGTCCGTCGAATATTCCATTGGTGCAGTTTTTTAAATATGCCTCGGGCGAAGTCATCGCCAGACAGCAAGCGCAACATAAATCAGAGCAAACCAAGCGTTTGATCGATGCGCGCAATGCCCGTATGGAGCGCATCGCCCAGCAACAACGGGAAGACGAGTTGGCTCGAATAGCGGCTAAGGCAGAGCGCGAGAGGCTGAAAGCCGAGCAAGAGGCGCTGGTATGATTGCACAACTAAAACCCAGCAGCGGCGCCCATGTCGGCGCTAACAACAGTGTCAGCCATATTATGTGGCAAGTCATGCTGGCGCTATCGCCTGCGACAGCCTTCGGGCTGTTGTGTTTCGGTTGGCCGGCGTTGAATCTTTTTGTTATCACGGTGCTATCGGCGGTTGCTTTTGAAGCCTTATGCATGCGCCTCAAGGGCAGGGCGGCTAAACCCGTCATTATGGACGGCTCCGCGGTACTGACCGGCTGGCTGTTGGCCATGACACTGCCGCCTTGGGCGCCGTGGTGGATAGGCGTAGTCGGTTCCGGGCTGGCGATTATTTTAGGCAAACAGGTTTACGGCGGCTTGGGACAAAACCTGTTCAATCCGGCGATGCTGGCACGCGTCGCGCTGTTGATTTCCTTCCCTATCGAGATGACCACCTGGGCGAATGTATCGCCGTTGTTTTTTTCGCATTCGCCGGGGCTGGCCGAAAGTTGGCATATCACTTTTTCAGGCTTGGACAATATCGACGCCAACACCGGCGCGACTACGTTGGGTTTTATCAAAACCGAGTTTTCGCAGAACCGTTTATTGACCGACATTCTCAAAGACTACTCGGGCTTTCTTAGCTTTATCGGTTGGTCGCGCGGCAGTTTGGGCGAAACTTCGACGCTGTTGCTGGGTTTGGGCGGCGTGTGGTTAATCCGCCAAAACATCATTCAATGGCAGATTCCGGTGTCCTTATTGCTGACCGTTGCGCTGTTGGCCGGGGTTTTCCATACCATGGACAGTGAGCATTATGTCAGTCCGCTGTTGCATTTGAATTCGGGCGCGTTGATGTGCGTGGCGTTTTTCATTGCCACCGATTATGTCACTTCGCCGAATACGCCTACTGGACAGCTGGTGTTCGGTGCGGGCTGCGGGCTGCTGATTTTCGTTATCCGTACCTGGGGCGCGTATCCGGAGGGCGCGGGGTTTGCGGTGCTGTTGATGAACTCGGCGACGCCGCTGATCGATCATTATATTCGCCCCAGAATTTACGGACGCGACCGCAAAGGCAAGCCGCTTGAAATACCGAAATCGTAGAAATCGTAGGTTGGGTTAGCGTAGCGTAACCCAACAATTTTGTCGCAGAGTGTTGGGTTACGCTACCGCTAACCCAACCTACAAAGCTGCTATTTAAACCCGAGCGTAAGCCATGAAATTTGACCCAGCAACCATCGAACGCTTGAAAGAAAAAATCGCCGTTTACAGGGAATTCCTGAAAAACTGGCTGGAACCATCGAACCTGGCGCAGCTTAGACCCAAACTGGAATTTCAAACCGGCGTCTTGGCGGGATTCGCTTTGATTGCCAGCGTACTGCTGGGCGTGACCAATTGCAGCACCGAGGGCACGATCCAACGGCGACTCGATGAAGACTTAAAAAAGTCGCTGGAAGAAGTGGTCCCCGCCGCTCTTTACGATAACGACATGCTGCAAGACACGCTGAATATTCCTTCCGCCGAATACAATATCGGCGCAAACGAAACCACCGTTTATATCGCCAAGAAGTCCGGCCAAGTCTCCGCCGTGTGTTTCAAATTCACCGCACCTGACGGCTATTCCGGCGCGATCAATATGATTATGGGCATAGACCGCGATGGCAATATTCTGGGCGTGCGCGTACTCAGCCACAAGGAGACCCCTGGCCTTGGCGATAAAATCGAAGTCGCAAAATCGGATTGGATATTGAAATTTGTCGGCCGCTCCCTGGACAATTTAGCGCCGGCAAAATGGGCGGTTAAAAAAGACGGCGGCGAATTCGACCAATTCGCCGGTGCGACCATTACTCCGCGCAAGTCGGTGCAGGCCATTTATCGCGGTTTGCAGTTATTCAAAGCGCATCAAGAACAACTGATTAATCCTTGAGGGCATCGCCATGTTTTTATCGGAAACCTATCGCAAAATCGCCGCCGACGGCATTTGGAACAACAACATCGTGTTCGGGCAAAACCTGGCGCTTTGCCCGTTACTGGCGGTAACCGGAACAGCCACCAACGGATTGGGCATGGGCCTCGCCACGCTGGTGGTGATCATCGCGTCCAACGGCCTCATTTCAGTGACGCGGCATTTAATCCCTAGCGAAATCCGCATCCCGATTTTCGTGTTGCTGATTGCCGCATTGGTGACCTTGGTCGATATTTTAATGAATGCCTGGGCGCACGAACTCTATAAAGTGCTGGGTTTGTTCATTGCGTTAATCGTCACTAATTGCGCGTTATTAGGCCGTGCCGAAGCGTTTGCCTCCAAGCAGCCGGTAAGACATGCTCTGTGGGACGGCCTGATGATGGGCCTGGGTTTTCTCATCGTGCTGGTCGCGCTCGGTGCGGCACGAGAAATCAGCGCGTCGGGCACGCTGTTCGCCAATGCCTCTGTGTTGCTGGGCGAATCGTTCAGGTTTCTGGAAGTCACCGTTATTCCCAATTACAAAGGCTTTTTATTAATGGCGTTACCGCCCGGCGGATTCATCATGCTGGCTTTTTTGATTGTCGGTAAACGCCTGATAGACCAAAAACTCGCAGAAAGAAAAGTATCGGTCACCGTATTAACCCCAGTTATTGCCGAGGAGGAATCATGAACGTCGGAGTTTGTTACGCACAAGTCGATAGACAGCTATGGATGCGCCTGGAAGTCCCGGATAACAGCACCATAGAAGAAACCATTAACCTGTCCGGTGTATTAAAACTTTATCCCGAGATCAACCTGTCCAGCCAAAAAGTGGGCATATTCGGCAAAATTGCCGCGCTGGATACGCCTGTCAATGATGGGGACAGGGTGGAAATTTATCGCCAAATCACTGTCGATCCGCAGACGGTGCAACGGCGAAGACGTTAGGTAATAGCCCATGTATATATGCGTTTGTAAAGCGGTCACCGACTCGCAGATTTTAACCGCTATCGACAATGGCGTGTGTACGCGAAAAAAACTAACCCATTGTTTCGGTATAGGCAAGGATTGCGGGAAATGCAACAAAGAAGTCAGCGCTTTGCTTGAGCAAAGAATGTCGCCCGTTCAACTATTACCTTCTGCAACCAATCAACCCATAACGATTATTTAAAGAGAAACCATCATGAAAGGCGACACAAAAGTTATCGAGTTCCTCAACAAAGCGCTGGAAAATGAACTGACAGCGATCAACCAGTATTTTCTCCATGCCAGGATGTACAAAAATTGGGGCTTTCAGAAGCTTAACGAAAAGGAATATCACGAATCCATTGACGAGATGAAACACGCCGATCAAATTATCGAGCGGATTCTGTTCCTTGAAGGTTTGCCGAACGTGCAAAATATCGGTAAAGTAATGATCGGCGAAAATCCTAAGGAAATGCTCGGTTGCGATTTAAAGCTGGAGCAAATTGCAGTGCCTTTGCTCAGGGAAGCGATTGCTTACTGCGAGAAAGTAAGCGATTTTGTTTCGCGTGAGGTTTTTGCCCATATTCTGGAGTCTGAAGAAGAGCATATCGACTGGCTGGAAACCCAGCTTGAATTGATTGAGAAAGTGGGCTTGCAGAATTATTTGCAATCGCAAATGTAAAGTTAGGCAGGTCGGGTAACCGTTTTTCATTGCCCGATATTTTAATTCCGCTAGTTCCCAAGCTCCAGCTTGGGAATTCAGTATTGGAAGCTCTAGCTTCCCAATCTGGAGATTGGGAACCAGCGCAACAGTAAAATACTACCCGAGCTGTCTAGCCGAGGTCAGGCACAGCTTTTTGTTGGAAATCAGGCGTAGGCCGGAATAAGGCCACCAAGCGCGTAGCGCGAGGTGGCGTTTCCGGCGAGTTCGGGTGGTGTTTGCCGGAAACGCCTGTTCTCGCTATCGCTCGAACCGATTTATTCCGGCCTACAGGACTAGCTCCATTTGAGAGTCGATTAACCACCTTTCGGTCCCGCGAGCCACCAAATTATCAGACCGACAACGGGCAGCAGTAAAATCAAAATCACCCATAAAACTTGCGATCCAGTTGTAGCACCACTTTTTACGATGCTAATAATGGCCCAGATGTCCAGGACAAGCACGATAAAACCTAGTAAACCGCCGACTTGAATATCCATACGTCCTCCTAACAGGTTCATGTTTAATAAATAAACTATTTTGCCTCATCAGTTTCAGACTTTACGCTTAAAAAATAGATGGTTCTGTACGGTAACGCTCATTGCTCAGCCATCATATTGGATTATGGGAATGTCGGGTATAAACAGCATGCTCGACCTTCAGGGCTATCGACGAGAAGCACGATCAGCGTATGATGTTGATTTTTGCTTCCGCCCACTTTTTATAGCAATGGTGAACCTGATGAATTCAAAAAAAACAGACCTAACAGAGACTGACTTGCCCAAAGCCTGCGACTACATTGCCAAACAGTTTGCAGCGCATAGCTGGTGGCCAACCGAACAACCGGGCGAAGCAAAGCGGGAATTTGATTTAATGAAAGGCAGCGCAACCGCCTTGAATGTATGGTGCGAGCGATGGCTGGATGCAGGGCAATGTAAAAAAATGGAAAAAGAGCTTCGATCCTAGTCGGGTAGGGCGAGCGACAGCTTTTCGTTGCCCGATATTTCTATTCGCACTTTGCGAAACATGCGGTGCAATACGGCTAATGCCCATTGCACTCTACGGACTGCCTTATCGCGTTTTAAGAAGTTCCTCGACTGTTAAGCCAATATCTTTTGCAATTTGCCGAAGTAAAATCGGCGACACATCACGGCCTGCATGAAACGGCACTGTTGTGCATCTGCCATCAGGGTGGCGAAACTGCTTGTGCGAACCCCGCTGCCGAAGTTCGCTGAATCCCAATACTTCAAGTAATGCAACGATTTCGCGAGGCTTAAGAACAGGCAAGTGTCCCATGCTTAAGCCACAACAACATTTTGGGTGCCGATGAATTCGGCTTCCAATGTCGGCTCACCATCTTCAAGCAACATTTCAACAACTTCCCGAAGATTTTGATTTAGCTCATCCAGAGTTTCTGCTTGCGTATGCGCCCCTGGGAACCCAGGAATAAAGCCGACATAAAAACCCGTATCTGGGCATCGCTCTACAATTGCCGTGTAACTTCTCATATGATTTGCTCCTAATTAAGGTAGGTGTAGGGCGGTTTCGCGCCAGCAAACCGCCATTTGACGCACAATATCCAAAATATTCGACCATAAAAACCGCTTGAAAAAGTCCAGGTGATAGTCAGATTAGATCATCCCGATCATGGCGGATTGCTAGCGCGAATCCGCCTTACAGCTTTGGAAGCCTGTCCTGAGCCTTGTCGAAGGGCTCTAGCTTCCCGTCTCGCGAAGCTGGAGCTTCGCTGTCTGGGTTCCCAATCTGGAGATTGGGAACCAGCGCAATTTTTTATTTGCAGAAGGGGGCGCGAGACGGTATCTACCGGGCTATTTGTTTTTGAACAGGTAATTCGCGACAATTGCAAAGAGACCAATAACTGAAGCGGTTGTTGTGGTTATCAGGGCTATCAATACAGAGTCAGCCATTTTGAACCATTCGCATTTGCTGCCAAACCCAGCGAGCAAAACGATGACAATCATGCATCCAAGCCACACAGATATGAGACGATATATTTTGTTTGCATACTCTTTTCTTGCCTCGATGTCTTGCCGTTTACCATCAAGCTCAACACGCTTTGACTCTGCTTCTAACGCAGCGCTTTCTTGGTTGGTTCTATCATCTGGCTCCGAAGAAATATTTGCAGTAGCTTCATGAATAGCGCTGAGATCAAGCGCTGGCGATTCAGTTGACAATTTCGAGTCCCCGGACTTTGTCGAAGTACTCCTTGATTACGCGATCATCAATATCCGTATTATTGGGTACACCTTCGCTCCCCCATGTTTCGGCCCAAGGTGTCTCCGATTGATGTGTAATATTGGATAGTTGGACTCCAGTGTATTCTCCGTAGACCTCCCATATTTTATTAATAAATGCTGACAGATTTTTATCATCTGGGAGGTGTGGTGTGATAGAACGAAAATCATGATCTATTATCTGTGGATCGGTTGCGTACCCTTCAATAGGGCGATTACCATGAGACTTAAACTCGTGATATAGCGATGGCACAACCGGCCCATAGCGCCAAGCCTCTATTTTTTCATCGATTAACGGCTGTCCGTTTGTGAGAGAAAGATACCAACCATGAGCGAAGTACACTAACTTTTGTAGCTTCATTGGCGTTATTGGTGAGTCTTTTTCTTTCGCTATATCAATAAACTTGTTAGCTACAGCTTTTGAAGAATATTTCATAATTATTGTGTTCGTATACTAATGACACCAAAGCAATGCGTTTAACTTGTTCTACACTGCGTTCTTTATTAAACGAATGGCATTTCTTGTACAGTTTAGCAACTTTTTCATTCGAACCAACTCCGACTGCCAATCGTGATGGTCTAACGCGATATATACGACTTTGATTGTCTTATAAAAAAACCTGATCTATCGTATCTCTCATAAGCGATGCCTAATTTATTGTTTATATTTGATTAATTCTAAACTAATTGGACATGGCGCACAAACAAAGACGAAACCCGTTTTTAAAACGCTGCACTCGAACTTACTTGTAAAGTCTGTTCCATATCGTCCAAATGCCCATAAGCCGCTAACGTTTCCAGCCGACTATCCTCCAGCGGCTTACCCACCGTGAAATGATAAAGACTTTGGAATTTATCGTCCTTAATACCTAAAAGTTCATGCACGCTGTCATCAAAGTAACAGCCGATACCGGTGCCGCGAATGCCTGCCGCCTCCGCTTCCAGATACAGCGTTTGTCCTATCAAACCGCATTCCCAGAATAAGCGGCGGTAAAGCCACGGTGCCGCTTCGATGGTTTCGCCAAATTCCGCAACCATGCCCAGGCTGAAGGCGCTGTCGCTGGCGATGGGTTGATGGCAGGAAACGGTCTTGGCAATCTGCCTGCAATCTCCTGAATACAAATGATAAAGCGGGATTTCCTCGGATACTTTCTTCCAGTCAAACCCAGCCAAGGTTGCGGCCTGCAAGGGTTCAAGAGAATCGTTATGTCTCGGCAACGCATAGATGCCGGGTGCTAAGCCTTCAACGCGATGGACGAAAATAAACAGGTGGATTTTCGGCGGCCAGCGCCACAGTTCGAATGCGGCTGTGGTCGGCAAAACGGCGGCCAGCATCCGGTAAAAATCAGTCTGCGGCAACGGTGGCATTTTGCCGTCAAACTGTTGTGCGCTGCGGCGTTGACGGATAATTTCAGTTGCCGTTTTTGTGCAGGATGATTTTATAATTGGCAGTTGTACTGCCAGCCATTCAGGCTCTTCCGTTTGCGGTTTGCTGGCGGCAGTTGAGACTTCATCAATGATCGGCCATTTATACATATGATAGGCGCGAAGGCTGTCGGCTTTGCCGAACCAGTCTCCCGATTGCGCGGCTTCCAGCAGGGCCTTGATGTCTAATGGCTTGTCGTCGGCATGGGTATGAATCCGGCAAATAATATCGGGGGATTCATATTCCTGTTTTTTAAAATCATTCCGATCAAGCCCTAACAGCTGGGCGATGTCGTTATCCGACCATTCAGCCAGTAATTCCACCGACCAGCCCAGCGTCGCCGCCGCGTATCGCAATGCTCCCAAGGCATGGCCTAGATCATGTTGACAATAACGGAAAGCTCGCTCGCCGTATTTCCAGGCTTCCCGCCAATGGACTGAAGATAAGCCGATCAATATGCCGGAATCGGGCAAATTGTCGGAAAACCGACAACGCTGTTCAAGGCTATGATCGTGACTGACATAGTGGTAAACCCCTGGTTTGATGAAGTTATCGCCAGGGATGGTGTGTATGCCGCTAACCCGCCGGGAGCGGCCGGTGCTGATCAGGTAAGCTTCGGTCGGGTGCAGGTTGCCGCTGGAAGGATTGCAACGCAATGCCCAGCGACTCGGGCCGAATTGTTTCCATGCCGACAGGCCGAAGGCTAATTCCAGCAATAAACCGGCATTAGTCAGGTTTAGCGGTTTTGACGGTATTAATTCCGGGTTATCCAGGTCGGCAAACAACGGTTCAAGTTCGGCTCCGGGTAAGGGCAGCGTGACAATCTCGCAACCGGAAAAACGCCGGAATTGATCGGGTTGGTCTTCCCAATCGATGGATTCCGGGCCTTTGGCGTAACGCTCCAGGCTGTGTTTGGTACGATTGTGGTAGTTTAGAACGGTTTGCTTATTCATAATGCCTCAAATACAAGGAGGAATCCTCCTTTACCAAAGTGGTCCACTGTTCAGAAGAATAGCAAACCAAAATTTCCTGCATGGAAGAAATACCTATAATCCAGCTAATAACGCGGAATGAGAAAACGATTTTCGCTCAACTGGATTAAAAAGCTCGACAAGATTTTACTTTTCGTCTTTTGCAGTCGCTATTGCCCGGACTGCCCGCCATAGTGACAAAGCTTTCGCGCCTGTTGGCAACGAGTAGGATTTTGTCATGGCTAAACCCAGCTTAACCTATATTCCGGACGCATTTTGAGTAAGCAAATAAGGTGCCAGTATAGCCAGAATCGGCACAAAGCCTAAACCAAAACGCGACCGATAACGGTGAAAAAGCAAAATTCAGATGCATGTCCAGCAGGGATGTTCCAAGTTGTTTGGCTAACGGTTCGGCGACCAGCGAGGCGAAGGGAGTGCTGATTAGCCAACGCTAATAAGCCATAAAATGCCGATAGTGATGAGTTAGTGCGGAATTCGGGATGAGCGGTGGAGCTTGATTTTGGCAGGAGCAATGATGATGCAGTGCCAAGAGTTTTAAGCGATTTGTGAAGCGGAAGGAAGTCTAAAAGCCAAAAGACTTCCAAGGCGGTTAAGCCCTGGAAGTCTTCAAGTCAGTGGGTCAAACAGTTTGAATGGGTGCATCATTCGCATGATAATTGGCCGGCTTTACCTCGTTTACGGTTCAGGTTAACGTTACTGGCTATGGACGCTGTTGCGAACAGCGCTGATGAGATGACGAATTCGCCGGAAATAAAGCCAATTAAGCCGGTTACAAACATCGCGCCCGTTAAAATATCTTTGTAAAAGTCGTTCATGAGTAAATCCTCGTATAAAGTTGAAATGTTTTTTTTAATCTACGATTTAACTATATAGAAGATGTCTATTGTTGACAATGCCGCTATTTACGCATGGATTGTTTCTTTATTATGCATAATTGATTCATAATCTATTCATATAAGTCGAGTAGCTTTATCGCGTGGTTTCACTTAGCAAGTGAGCTAATGCTTCAGGCCGTTCACTATTTTTCCCGTTCCAAACAGGCAATAGTCTTTAGTGCCGACAGGGTGAGTGTCGGCACGGTGAATATAAATCGCCAAGTCTCAAACAGGCCGGTAGTCCGCTTAACTTAATTAATGGTTTTGGGCTCCATAGCCAAATCTTCAACCCAGCAACCGACCGGGTTACCCAGGTTCATATCTTTATCTTCAAAGCGCACCAGAAAAACGCTGCGATTCGGCTCTTCTTCCACATGCCCGATCAGGGTGATTACTCCGCGGGTTCCGGCTTCGGCTAATATTTCGCCTTCGACGCCATCAGGTATTGAGCCATCATCAGTAATCGTCTTGGCGGCATAAACGACATCACCTAACTCTAAATCTTCTACGTTCATTTCGTATCCCCTTTCATTTTGTAGCAAACCTTACATTGTCAGCTGGTTGTGTGAGTGAAACCTGTTTGATAAGACGTTATTTATTGTCCAGTTGTTTTGTTAAGACCTTATTAAACAAGCTATTAATAAATAAATAACGAAATGGCATACAGGTTGCTTTAGGTATTAACAAGAACGATGCCATACATTCAGGAGTGCATGAAAATGATTACATTAACAGAAAAGGCAATTAGCGCCGTCGGCCGCTTTATTGCCGGTTCGGAAACACCTACAGCCGGTTTGCGGATAGAAGTCACCGATGGCGGTTGTTCAGGTTATCAATACGGCTTGAAACTCGAAGGCAGCCAAACGCCGGAAGACACCGTCATTGATTGCGGCGAGGTGAAGGTGTTTATCGATCCGGCCAGCTTGCCGATGCTCGACGGCATGTCCGTCGACTTTCTCGACACCATCGAAGGTTCGGGATTTAAATTTACCAACCCTAATGCGGCTAAAAGTTGCGCTTGCGGGACTTCGTTTAATACCAGTAGCGAAGGCACTGGAACTAAAACCTGTTCTTAACTTATCAGCAAATTCAATCCGAGGATAAAGCCATGTGGGACTATTCAGACAAAGTTAAAGAACATTTTTTTAACCCCAAAAATGCGGGCGCGGTCGTTGACGCCAATGCGACCGGCGAAGTGGGTTCAATCAGCTGCGGCGATGCGTTACGGCTGACGCTGAAGGTTGATGATGAAAGTGAAATCATCCTTGAAGCAGGCTTTCAAACTTTCGGTTGCGGCTCGGCAATCGCTTCTTCATCGGTACTGACCGAAATCATCAAAGGCATGACGCTGGATGAAGCGTTAAAAGTGACCAACCAGGATATTGCCGATCAACTCGAAGGTTTGCCGCCGGAAAAAATGCACTGTTCAGTGATGGGACGGGAAGCGTTGCAAGCGGCGATAGCTAACTATCGCGGCGAAGAGTGGAAAGACGACCATGAAGAAGGCGCGTTGATCTGCAAATGTTTCGCGATTGATGCGGTGATGATCGAGGAAATGGTTTGGGCCAATAAATTGCGCACTGTTGAAGATGTCACCAACTTTACCAAAGCGGGCGGCGGTTGCGCGGCTTGCCATGAAGACATCGAAGCGATTCTGGAAAAAGTGTTGGCCGAAAAAGGCGAGAAATTCGATCCGACTGCGGCACCGGTAGCGGCTCCTGAAAAAGTTGCAGCCGTTAAAACGCCGATGACCAATTTGCAACGCATTAAAAGGATCGAGGAAGTGCTGGAATCGTTAAGACCGGCATTGATGGCGGACGGCGGCGACGTGGAACTGGTCGAAGTCATCGGCAACACCGCTTACGTCAACATGACCGGCGCCTGTAACGGTTGCCAGATGGCGGCGATGACCATTGCCGGGATTCAACAACGCTTGATGGAAGTGATGGGCGAATTCATTAAAGTGGTGCCGGCATCGGAAATGGCAAAATTAGTCAATATAGAGGTGGCGTGATGACTGACATTTATCTTGATAACAATGCCACCACCAAGGTTGATCCTGCGGTGGTTGATGTGATGATTCCTTATTTCCTTGAGCAATACGGCAATCCGTCATCCATCCATAAATTTGCCGACGGCGTGGCGCGCGGACTTAAACAGGCCAGGCAACAGGTTCAGGCCTTGATCGGCTGCGAGCATGATTCCGAAATCATTTTTACCTCGTGCGGCACCGAATCCAACTCCACGGCGATTCTGTCCGCGATCAAGGCTCAACCGAACAAGAAAGAAATCATTACCACGATGGTGGAGCATCCGGCGATTTTAAGCCTGTGCGATTATCTTGAAAAAGAAGGTTACACCATCCACAGAATGCCGGTCGATAAAGCCGGGCGCTTGAACCTGGAATCCTATAAAAGATTGTTATCCGACCAGGTGGCGATTGTCTCGGTGATGTGGGCCAATAACGAAACCGGTACGATTTTCCCAGTCGCGGAAATGGCGGCTTTGGCTAATGCCGCAGGCGTGATGTTCCATACCGATGCGGTACAGGCGGTCGGCAAGATTCCGATGATGTTGCAGGATACCAAGATCGATATGTTGTCATTGTCGGGGCATAAGTTGCATGCGCCCAAAGGTATCGGTGTTTTATATCTGCGCCGCGGCACCCGTTATCGTCCTTTATTGCGCGGCGGCCATCAGGAGCGCGGCAGAAGGGCAGGGACCGAAAACAGCGCGTCCATTGTCGGCCTGGGAAAAGCCTGCGAACTGGCGCTGGAGTATATCGAGTATGAAAACACCAAAGTCAAAGCCATGCGCGACCGTCTGGAACAAGGCATTACCGAGCAGATTGGGCATTGTTTTGTGACCGGCGATATGTACAACCGTCTGCCTAACACCACCGACATAGCCTTTGAATATATCGAAGGCGAGTCGATCTTGATGTTATTGAATAAATACGGTATCGCGGCATCGAGCGGTTCGGCGTGTACCTCCGGATCTTTGGAACCTTCGCATGTGATGCGGGCCATGGATATTCCTTACACCGCCGCGCACGGCACGATCCGCTTTTCCTTTTCGCGCTATAACAGCATGGCGGAAGTGGATAAAGTTCTGGAGGTGATGCCCGGCATTGTGGCGACTTTGCGTAAGTTGTCGCCGTATTGGGACGGTAACGGCCCTGTCGCCGACCCTGAAAAAGCGTTTGCGCCGACTTATGCGTAGGGGCATAGCTATGTAGGCCGGAATAAGCCGGTTCGAGCGGTAGCGAGAATCGGTGTTTCCTACATGGATGTAGGTAAGGGGCGTGAGCAGGAGCGGAAGCTTTTCCGGCAAGCACTACCTGGATTCGCCGGAAACGCCACCTCGCGCTATGCGCTTGGATGGTCTTATTCCGGCCTACCATCACACCTTGGTGAATTATGAAAACTCAAGCACGCCATATCATCATAGACGACACCACTCTCAGGGATGGCGAGCAATCGGCCGGTGTTGCTTTTTCGCTGGACGAAAAGCTGGCGATTGCAACGCAGTTGGCGGGATTGGGCGTGCCGGAACTGGAAATCGGCATTCCGGCAATGGGGCCGGTGGAACGGGAGGAAATCAAGGCGATTGCCGCTTTGGGATTACCCTCAAAACTGCTGGTCTGGTCGAGAATGCGCCGCGATGATTTGCATGCCTGTTTAGGTTTGAATGTGGGCAAGGTCGATTTATCCATATCGGCTTCGGACCAACATATTCAGCACAAGCTTAAACAAAGTCGGCAATGGGTTTTAAACACTATTACCAGCTGTGTTCAGGAAGCGCGAAGTTTGAACATGGAGGTGTGCGTCGGCATGGAAGATGCCTCGCGAGCGAATGTGGATTTCTTGATACGCATGGCTGAAACCGCTCAGCTGGCCGGAGCAAGCAGGATTCGTTTCGCCGATACGGTCGGTATTATGGAACCGTTCGGCGTATTCGAGACGATCAAAAAGTTAAGAGCCGCAACCGACCTGGAAATTGAAATGCATGCCCATGACGATTTGGGGCTTGCCACCGCCAATACGCTGGCAGCGGCGCTGGCGGGCGCAACCCATGTCAATACTACGGTTAACGGCTTGGGCGAACGCGCCGGCAATGCCGCATTGGAAGAAGTGGTGGTCGGCTTGAAGCAATTATATGGCTTTGAAACGGGGGTCAATTTGCAGAATTTACCCGAGTTGTCCGAGCAGGTTGCCCGCGCATCGGGCGATGCGATCGGCAGTCGGAAAAGTCTGATCGGCAAAAGCGTATTCAGCCATGAAGCGGGCATTCATGTCGACGGACTGTTAAAGGACCCGAATAATTATCAAGGCGTCGATCCTGCCGTTGTGGGGCGCAGTCATCAATTAATCCTGGGCAAGCACTCGGGAACGCAGGGTGTGATTCATGCCTATAAACAAATCGGCATCGCGGTAAGCCGAATACAGGCACAAGCCTTATTAACCCAGGTTAGGCGCTTTGTCAGTGATACGAAAAGATCACCTCAAACCGAAGAGCTTAATCTTTTTCATCAAAATCTTTAGAGGGTGATCATCATGAATGAACATAAAGAATTGCAGTCATGCGAGCCGGAAGTTAAAGAAACGTTGGAAATACCTGATCAGGACGATTGTAATCCCGGTTCTTTTTTCAGGATACCTGGGCCACCGATGCTGGGTAAGACCGGTTGGAGTTTAAATTAATTTTATTCCAGCAAGTAGGGCGCGCCGTGCGCGCCAAAGGGAAAGCAATAATTTCAAGCATCGAAAGGCGCGCGCGGCGCGCCCTACAACTGCGGGAGCTAAAAATGGTTATGGCCATGTCAGATAATATTAAAAGCAAAGCACAAGCGCCGCTGGGTTTTCTGGCCCAATGGCATGAAGATGTCCATTGTGTTTTCGGCCGCGACCCCGCAGCGCATAGCGTTTGGGAAATATTGCTGACCTATTCGGGGGTTCATGCGGTGCTGGTGCACCGGGTCAGCCACCGTTTGTGGAAAGCTAACTGGAAATTGGCTGCCAGAATCCTGGCCGCGTTTAGCAAAATGATTACCAGTGTCGATATTCACCCGGCGGCAACTATCGGGCGGCGCCTGTTTATCGATCACGCGCTGGGCGTGGTGATCGGCGAGACGGCTGAGATTGGCAACGATGTTACTTTATATCATGGCGTAACCTTGGGCGGCACCACCTGGAACAAGGAAAAACGCCATCCTACCCTGGGCAATAACGTGATGGTGGGTTCCGGGGCCAAGATTCTCGGAGCTATTACGTTGGGTAACAATGTCCGTGTCGGAGCTAATTCGGTGGTGATTAAAGATGTGCCGCCCTGCTGTACGGTGGTGGGCATTCCCGGCCGCATTATCCAAAGTAAAGGCACGCAAATACAAAACCGGCACGGCATCGATCTGGATCATCATTTGATTCCCGATCCGGTCGGCAAAGCGATTGCCTGTTTGATCGAACGGATAGATGAACTGGAGGCCGGGCAAAAGCAGGCGCACAAAGTATTGGTTGAAGACAGTTGCGATGTGTGCGATGCGGAAAGCATTTGCACTCCCAAAAAAGAGAGTCCGGTAAAACTGGCGGCGAGGCTATAAATGGATCTGTTGGATTTTGAAGCACAAGGTTTGTATTTTGAACAAGCGGATGTTGCAGGCGTTAAAGAGATGATAGCGAGCGCGGCGGAAAATTATGCGGATGGCGATGCGGAGCTGCCGTTACTGAAAGCGTATTTTCTGGCGCCAGAGTCGTTAAACGTACTGGTGGCGTTAAACCGTTTTTATTATTACCAGCACCGGCTGGAAGAGGCTTTAACGGCAACCACCAAAGCCCTGGTGGTGATCAGGCCGACCATAGCGTTTCCCGAGGATTGGCGGGAGCTGCAACCTACGCATGTTAGCGATGCGCCGGCCGAATTATTAACCCATATCAGGCTGTATTTATTTACCCTGAAAGCCGTCGGTTTTTTAAATATGCGTTTGGAGAATCTGGATTTGAGCCAGTCTATTTTTGAAAAACTGGTCGAGCTTGATAGTAGGGACAGAATCGGCGCACAGGGATTATTGGAATTGGTGATCAAGCGCAAAGTAACTACTCAGCAGTTAGAAAAATAGAACGCTGATCATTATGATTGAAGAAGATTTTGTTGAATTGTCCTGGAAAAAGCATTGGATCGCCGTTTTAAGATTATCAGTGTTCATCATAATCATCCGTGTCATCTGCGTTCAATTGTATTTGATGGCTGAGTAGTTATAGCGCAAAACAGATGTAGGCTGGGCTGGCGCAGCGTAAGCCACTATTTTTGACCTCGATTGTTGGATTATGCTGCGCTAATCCAAGGTATTAACTGGAGCAAGATCATGTTGAAAAAAGAGTTAACCGAATCATTACTGACCCTTATGCCCATAGTGGCGTTTGTTATTCTGGCACTTTACCTTTTAATTCAAGATGCCTCTTCAGTCGGCCCTCTTTAACTACCGGAGAAAAACCATGAGTTTTGAAGAAGAAATGGAAGATTTGGAATCCGCAGAAGACTTTTTGCAATATTTTCAACTGGATTACGTACCCAGCGTAGTACATGTCAACCGTCTGCATATTCTGCAACGGTTTCATGATTATTTACAAAAAGCCGCTGATGAGATGCCTGAACATGAACCGGCAAAGCGGGCTATTTACAGTAAATTGCTGATGCGGGCCTATCAGGATTTTGTCGAATCCGACGCTCAAACCGAAAAAGTGTTTAAAGTGTTTGCCATGGGCGAGTTATCGCAAACCGCATTTGTTTCTTTAAGCGACATAAAAACATGAAGCCCGATCGCTTCGACGAAGGCCGGTTTGAATTTGGCGAATCGGTTCGGGTGACCAGAAACGTCCGCAACGACGGCACTTATCCCGGTATGGAAGTCGGAGAGCTGCTGGTGCGGCGGGGCAGTGTCGGCAATGTCCTGGAAGTAGGCACCTTTCTGCAGGATCAGGTTATTTTTACCGTACATTTCCTGAGTCAGGGGCGGATGGTCGGCTGCCGGTTGGAAGAATTGATAGGCGCTGACGAACCCTGGAATCCCAGCCGCTTCGAGTTCAGGGACAAGGTGGTGTGCATTATCGATTTAGGCATACAGGGTAATATCCTGTTTACTAAAGGGACGGAAGGCGAGGTTTTTAAGGTGATTAGAGATAACGAGCTGATTCAATACCATGTCGCTTTTCAGGGCAGAACTCTGCAAGTGCCTGAGACGGCTTTGGCTCCAGCGCGCCCCGAGACATTTCACGAACCAGAGGTTTGATATGACGGTAATTGAAAAACCTGTCCAGCTGGAAACTTACAATTTACTGAGGGCGGCTTTAGCCTTATTCAAAAAATCGCCCAATGAATTGGCGGAGGCTGAGTTACAGCGGGCGCAAATACAGGCTTTAAACGAGTTCAGGATTGAGAGCAGGGTGCTGAATACGCCTGAAGCGGCGGCAGTGATCATTACCGATCAGGAATTGCAGCACGCCTATCAGGAAATTCGCGACCGCTATGACGATGAGGACGCTTTTTTCAGCGATCTGGAAAAAAACCAACTCAGCAAAGCCAGCTTGCAGGCGGCCTTACACCGTCAGTGCAAGGTCAACACGGTGCTGGAGTCGATTGCCAGTCATGCGCCCGCTATCAGCGAGATCGACATCGGCATTTATTACCACCTCCATGCCGAGCAATTTAATCGTCCTGAGCGGCGCGAAGTCAGTCATATCTTCATCAGCATTAACCCGGATTATGCTGAAAACACTCCCGAAGCGGCTTTAAGTCGCGCTCAGGAACTCGCCGAAAAACTGCATAAAAAACCGCACAAATTTGCCGACTTGGCCTTAAGACATTCCGAATGCCCGACTGCGTTGCAAGGCGGCGTTCTGGGTATCGTGCCGCGCGGCACGCTTTATCCTGAATTGGATGCGGTGCTGTTCAACTTGAAATCGGGGGAAGTCAGCGATGTGGTCAAATCGGAAATCGGTCTTCATCTGCTGTTGTGCAAGAGCATACAAAAGGCTGAAACCTTGTCTTTGGCAAAAGCAACCCCAAAAATACGCCAGCTAATGAAAGAACGCGCCCGGCGTACCTGCCAGCGCGCCTGGTTAGCCGGTTTAGCCACTCCTGAATCTGAGGAAAGCGATAATGAGCGATAAAGAAATCAAACACTGTTCTTTTTGCGGCATAGAGCAATCCGCTTCGGTACCTTTGATTGCCGGTAGCGAAGGTTATATTTGCGGGGCTTGCGTGTCATTAGCCAATCAGGTGGTAACCAGCTGGAGCCGGAAAAAAGAGCTTTCCGAAATGCAGGGCGCATTGCCCATTCCGGCAAAAATCAAGGAACATCTCGACCGATACATTATCGGCCAGCATCTTGCCAAAGAAATATTGGCGGTTGCCGTGTATAACCATTACAAGCGACTCAAGCATGAAAGCGGTGATGCGGGCTTGGGTGAGTTCGACAAGGACGTGGAAATCGGCAAGTCCAACATCCTGTTAATAGGTCCGTCCGGTACCGGGAAGACGCTATTAGCGAGCACCTTGGCAAAAATTGTCGGCGTGCCGTTTGTTATCGCCGATGCGACAACGCTGACCCAGGCCGGTTATGTCGGCGACGATGTGGAGAATATCCTGGTCAGACTGCTGGATGTCGCCGAAGGCAATATGCTCAATGCCGAATGGGGCATCGTTTATCTGGATGAAATCGACAAAATCGCCCGCAGTCCCGAACAGCAAACCGGAACCCGCGATGTGTCCGGCGAAGGTGTGCAACAGGCATTGCTGAGACTGGTTGAAGGTTCGCACGTTAAGATTCCGGCCAAAGGGCGCAACAAGGACGGCGAGACGACTATGGATACGCGAAATATCCTGTTTATCGCCGGCGGTTCGTTTCCGGGCCTGGAAAAACATGTCGAAAAACGCTTGGTGCCGAGCAATTCCGCTATCGGTTTTCATGCCGAAGTGAATAAAACGGCTGAAAAACCGTCATTGGACGATATGCTGAATGCGACACAACCCAGCGATTTACGCAAATTCGGCTTGATTCCCGAGTTTATCGGTCGCTTTCCGGTGTTGGCCCCCTTGGAAGCGCTGGATGTTGACGCCTTGATCCGGGTTTTGACCGAGCCCAAAAATGCGCTGGTGCGCCAATATCAACAACTGTTTGCTTACGAAGGCGTGGAGTTGAAATTCGAACATGATGCCCTGGTCGAAATTGCCCAAAAAGCTATCGAGCGCGAAACCGGGGCGCGCGGCTTACGCAGCATTATGGAGCAGATCTTACGCAAAACCATGTTCGATATTCCATCTTCGGATGACGTTGAGCAATGTATTGTCGATGCCGATGTGGTTAAAGGGGAGGGCCACATCAGGTTGATAAAAAAGACTGAAGCCAAACTTAGGCAGCAGGCTGGGTAGAGCGAAATGTAGGGTACGCAAAGCATTAGCGATATGACGCTGGTTCCCAATCTCCAGATTGGGAACCCAGGAGGCGAAGCTCCAGCTTCGCGACTCGGGAAGCTGGAGCTTCCCACACTGAATTCCCAAGCTGGAGCTTGGGAACTAGCACAAACTTCGTGTCCTTCGTGTCTTCGTGGTGAATTATTGCCTCGTTTCACGCAGAACGAAGGAACGAGAAAACCAACAAAAAACGAGAAGCTTATGAAAACCGAAGACAAAATCCGCGCTCAACTGGCAGCCCAGCCGATCATCATTTACATGAAAGGCGTACCGACCAATCCGCAATGCGGGTTTTCGGCCAAGGCAGTCGGCATACTCGATGCGACCCATATCCCTTACGCTTATGTCAATGTGCTGGAAGCGCCGTTTATCCGGGAAAAGTTACCGAGCATTTCCCACTGGCCGACCTATCCGCAGCTGTTTGTTAACGCCGAACTGGTCGGCGGTTGCGACATTATTGAAGAAATGTCCAACAATGGCAGTTTATTGCCCTTATTAACCGCCGCCGCGCCGAAAAAAGCGGAAGCCGAAAGCGACGCATTAAGCGTTAGCGAGGTTACGCAATTGGTGCAGCAGGGCATTGACGATGCCAAAGTGATGATCGAAGGCGAGGGCTGCGATTTAACGATCACCGTGGTCAGTGAGCAATTTAACGAGTTAACGATAGTAAAAAAACAGCAGTTGGTTCTGGCAACGTTAAAAGAACCCTTGGCCTCGGGCAAGCTTCATGCAGTCAGCGTTAAAGCGTTTACCCCGGATGAATGGCAGGAAAAACAGCAGGCCGGCGGACTGCTGCAAATTCAGTTGTAGGAACAGGTCGCTTGTTCCAATTATGTCAAGGCGATGCCGGTATGGAGACCTTCCAGGTTTTAAAAACCTGGAAGGTCTGGCCTGTAACGTTCCCGAACCGGAGCGTAGGCACTATTAAAACACTTAGAGGGGAAAATCATGGCTAAAGTAGGCGTTTTTTTCGGTACGGATACAGGCAATACCCGGCGGATTGCAAAAGACATAACAACGGCATTGGGTTCGGGTATCGCCGCCAAGCCGGTGAATATCCGCAATGCCGCGGTGGCGGATTTGCAGGCGTATGACACCTTGATTCTGGGTACGCCCACGTATGGCGAAGGCCAATTGCCCGGCTTATCCACCGGCAATGCGACAGCCAGTTGGGAGGAGTTTTTGCCGACGTTGGCCGGGCAGGACTTCAGCGGTAAAAAAGTGGCGATTTACGGGCTGGGCAATCAAAAAAGCTATCCGGTAGAATTTGTCGATGCGATGTTTTATTTGTACGAGCAGTTTAAACAATGCGGCGCCACCCTAATTGGCGCATGGGATACCGAAGGTTATAACTTCACAAATTCTAAAGCCGTCGTTGATAACCGTTTTGTAGGCTTGGCCTTGGACCAGGAAAACCAAAAAGAGCTTACGCCGGAAAGACTGGACACATGGTTGAAAATGCTGGCGAAGACTTGGGATTGAAGTCCGTATCAGCCATGGCAAACGACCACACAAAACCAGCCTGTACGCGTGAAGAATTGGATAAAGCCGACTATTTAACGCGGCAAATCCGTTTTAAAAAGCAGCCGGTTTCGGCCATTATGTTTGCGTTTGAAGGCATTGCCTATGCGTATGTCAACCATTGCATGCATATGCACAGACCGTTAAATTGCGAGCAGGACGCTATCTTTGACGAAAGCGGCTTATATCTGCGTTGTTCGATGCACGGTTTTATCTTCGATCCCAAAACCGGAGAGTGCCAAAGTCCGGTTTGTTTCGGCCAACGCTTGCAATCGCTACGTCTGGAAGAGATTGACGGCACCCTCTATTTTGCCGAAAAGCATCTGACACTTATCGATTGAACGGTGATAGCGATGATAGAAGAATTAGCGGTCGTGGTGAAAATAGAAAACCATCAGGTCTGGGTTGAAGGCGGACAAAATAGCGCCTGCGGCGGTTGTCTGCAAAAAGCCTCATGCACCGCCAACGCAATCGGCAGCGTTCTTAAGAAAAAGTCGGTACCGGTCGATAGCGATATTCAACTCAAAACCGGCGATCAAGTCATGGTCGCCATTGACGAAAACCTGCTGCTGCGCGGGTCCCTGTTATTGTATTTGGCGCCGTTAATCGCCTTGTTTACCGGCGCAGGCATGGCCGACTGGCTGTTGCCGGTTGATGCCCGCTACGCGGATTTATGGACTGCCGGCAGCGCCGTACTGAGCTTTATAGTTTCGCTGTGGCTAATCAACAAAGCGCAAAGTCTGCTGATACTGAATTATTACGCCCGGCCTGTCGTCGTCAGGAAGGTCTAACCCTGCGTGCCGGTATGAATGTTTGGGCCATTGATAAAGATATTCCGCTTAAGCTGCTGTTATTGGAACTGGTGCATCGTTACGGTGAAAACACCTTGGCGTTGAACAATCAGGAGCAGCATTTTCAAGCTATCGAACTCTGCACGGTTAACGAACCGGATATTTCCGCCTATATCTACACCTTCGGCCAGAATTCAGGACGTTACGGCATAGACCTGAAATACCCGATTTCCATGCATAACATTGTCGGCGAAAACGAGAACCTGACCTTGGATCAAATCATAGAGATCATCTCCACTCATCTTTTTTCTTAAACCTTGCACAGTATGAATCAAGAACAACACACCGGATTTCGCTATTTTGTCAGTTACAGCGGCGTCAAACTCCCGTTAAAGCTGGTCAACGAAATAACCGGAGACAGTTTAAACAATCGAAACACGTATTATCGCAGCCGTTTTGATGACCAGGACAGAATGCTGCTTTGCCAGAAAGTGGTTTACGGCGAGGTCGAATCCGAACATCAGTATCAATATTACGATGACGGCGTTTTAAAGCATGCGCAAATAACCGAGGACGATGAAGTGCGCGAGATTCACTTTAATGAGTCGGGCGAGATGGTGTGACTCCATAGGCATCAATTTAAGAGATAACACCACGAAGACACGAAGAAAAAGCCAAGGTAAAAACTTCGTGTTCTTCGTGTCTTCGTGGTGAATTAATCATGTTATTGATTGAATATATTTAAGCCGATGCGTATGGCGAGATAGTTTGACTCGACCGGTACAGTTGCTGGGATAACTTTGCGGAACGTTAAGTTGATGCGTCCCTCCGTGACGTTTTGATCGAGTGGAACGCTGTGCAGCCAATGGTGTTGAAAAGTCGGCTGCATAATCAATAAGGTGCCGCTACGCAATAATACCCGGCCGTTTTCCGAAGATTGTTTATGCCGGAACTCGAATTGGCGTTCCGCGCCGAACGTCAATGACGCGATAAAGGGTTGCTCGCCCAGTTCCGGCTCATTATCCGAATGCCAACCGACATAATCATTGCCGTTTCGATACAGATTAACCAATACCGAGTTAAAAGAGAAATTTAAGGCCGACTCGATTTGGGCCCTGATCTCCGATAGCAACGGAGTCCATGATCGGGTTTGCAACAGGTTGTTACTGTAGCTGTAGCGAATGCCCGGATCGGCATGCCAGGTTTGTAATCGGGGCAGGGTAAATTGCCGTCCGGCGACCGTATATCGATTATCGGGCCAATCTTGTTCATGCAGCAAACGCCGATAGATGCGTTCGCATTCGGCGGCATCGTAAAAGTCTTCAATGATCTCTAGCACGGGGCAGTACGCCATTGATTTACGCTTCGGATTGCGCGTTAATGTGAGTTGCCAGTGCGGTGTCCATCGTCGTCACATGCAGTCCGAACCACTGCGGGAGGCGGTCTTTGACAAACGAACGGCCAAAAGCAATTAGTCCTTTATCGACCCTCGATTTAAATTGCTTGAACTCCCCGAGAACCCGTTGATGCTCGCCTTTGTGATCGGTCACTCCCGGAAAGGAAAACTGCTGCATCAACTGGTTTTCGCGATCAAAATGCTGTTCGGTCTGTTGGTATAATTGCTGGAACAAGGCTGGGAAAGTCGCGTTATCGGCAGTTTCCAATTTGTTTAACAGGCTGATAAATTCATCATGATCGTTATCGATCAGCTCATAGCCGACGATAGGCGCGGCGGATTTTTCAATTATTGTCATTTTGTGTTTTCCTCAGTTAGTGAACGCTGGTTCCCAAGCCGGAGCTTGGGAACCAGCGTAACTTTCGAATCAAGTCGGATGAGACATGTTGCTCGATTCGAAACGTCCCATCTGTGTCAAAACATTGCACGTCAGACCTTCCAGGTTTTAAAAACCTGGAAGGTCTGCATATCGCATGTTTCTCGCCTAACGACAGCCCGCAGACACTTGTGTATAAAGACGAGCGCGGCGCGTGGGAATGAGGGTGAATTCTGCTCCCCATCCGACAAGCTCAGGGCGAACCGGCTTTTGGAATGCTCAACTATGGTTTTTAGGCTAATCCAAACGATAGCCTTCTTCCATCAAGACGCGTCTTACCACCGGGCGTTCAAGCATCAAGCGATAGTGTTTCAGGCAATTTTCCGGCAGCGTAATCCCGGTTTTATAGGCCCAAAATTCAACATAAAACAAAGCCGCATCGGCGATGCTGAAAGAACCCATGACATAGCCTTCAGGCGGCAAACTATCATTAATGACGGCAAAACCTCGGGTCACGACATCAATTCCTTGAGTTCTTACGGTCTCAAAATCGGCTTCGTTGACCGCGAACCGGTCGGTCGTAAAAATTCTGGCAAAGCCCTGGCCGTGAACGGTGCCGACCACGTAATCCATCAACTCGATAACACGCGCGTCGCCGTCCGGGGCGCCGGGCAACAGTTTGGCTTTGGGGTAGCTTCGAGCCAGCCAATAGGCGATCGCTTGAAATTCGGTCAGTGCAGTGCCGTCGTTGCGCACCAGCGTCGGGATGGTGGCTTTCGGGTTTACGGCAAGGTAGTCCGGCGTATTTTGATCTCCAGCCATTAGATTCACGAGATGCGCTTCGAAAACCAAGTCGAGCTCTTCCATTAAAATATGGATGCCTGTCGAGCAGGAGCCGGGCGTTAAATACAATTTCATTGGGTTTTCCTGTAGTTTTGAACGGACTGCGTTACCGGCATTCCAGAAAATAAGCATTAAGCGTTAACGCAAAGTTTTGCCAAAGCCCGGCGATGTCCCGCATCACCGCGTTAAGGTAAGTTTTGTCCGGTTTGTGTTCGTCGGGGAAGTTGGATAATGCGCAGGAGGTGCGGTGTTTATCGACGACAAACAGTAAGAAGTCGTCGGCGAAGCCATTGAACGCGCTTAACGCTTGCCTGGTTAAATCCGATAATCCTTGATCAACCGGACTTGCGGCGCTATTAAACGGCAGCGTTTTCACAAAGGCCAGCGCCTTGTCATAAGCCTGTTCCAAAACGATCAGCACATTGCGTTGCAAGCAGCCGTCCCATTGTTGCCGCGAAAGGTCTTGGGCAAGCAACTGCGCGTATTGTTTTTGCAACACCGGCTTTCGTTCGGCGATATAGCGGTACAATTGAGCGATGCTGTCGGCGTTGTTCATCATTTATGTCTTTAGGATATGGTCGGTAATAACTTCCCGAAACATAAACTCATCGTTCCCACGCTCTGCGTCACTGCCGTTAAGTTAAGAAAAAAGCTCCCTGTCCTGCGCGCTAGTTCCCAAGCTCCTGCTTGGGAATTCAGTACGGGAAGCTCTAGCTTCCCGGCTCGCAAAGCTGGAGCTTTGCTCACTGGGTTCCCAAGCGGGAGCTTGGGAACCAGCGTATCTCTTAACTTAATGGCAGTGACGCTCTGCGTGGGAACCATTAACGTCCTTCGGTTAAATGCGACGGAAGCATTAATTTAATTTCTCCAGCAAGCCCGGCTTAATCTGTTCCAGCCAGTCGATAATCCGGGTTGTGGTCATTTCGGGCTGGCTATGATGATCCAATACCAGTCCGACAAACTTATTGTCGATTACCGAGTGCGAGCGACTGAAATGGTAGCCTTCGGTGCTCCAGGCTCCGATAACCTCTGCGCCGTAAGCCACACAGTGCTGATACAAATGAATCAGCGAACTGGCAAAGCGATCGTAATATTTCTGTTGATTACCCAAACCGAACAGTGCAATTCGCTTTCCGGACAAGTCGGCATCATCGAGGCGGAATAAAAATTCTTCCCAGTTCCCCTGTTCACTGCCTGTCGTCCTGCCGGGTAACTCGCCGACCCCATAACTGGGCGCTCCCAGAATCAGGGCTTTATATTGCAATAATTCCGACACCTTGGCCCGATTCACATTAGCCGGTTCGCTGGCAATGTCATCGCCTAAAACCCGGTACATGATCTGAGCCATCGCTTCCGTCATGCCTGTCTCTGTGCCGTAAAATATTCCGATCTTGTTCATAATGAAACCCAAGTTAGTCGTCGGTTAATGCACAGCAATATTTAAACCAACACCTATTTATTGAGTAGAAGCGGCCGTTGGCGGGCTCCGGAAGTAAACCTGCTTAGAGAGTCGTTGGTCATCTTAGTAACAATACGGCCGAGAAGTGGGCGGGTTTGTTACAAAATAACGACGCTAAGCGTGACGCCCAATTCGACCGGACACGTCCAGCGTTTGCCATCTTCTCGCCCTATCAATGACTTATGCTTGTTTTTCACGCTTTCAAGCAATGCGCTACATGTCTGGCATCATAATTGATGCTTTATAAGCACTATGGATTTGGAAGCTGAATATTATGACCACCTACGCCATCGGCAGTGTAAAAGGCAATTACCGGTTACTGGTAAAATTACTGGAGAAAATCCAGTTTGATCCGGACAACGATTGCTTATGGTTTACCGGCAATTTAGTCAATGAAGGGCCGGAGTCTCTGGCTGTGCTCAGGTTGGTCAAGGACTTGGGCAAAAAAGCCGTTACGGTGTTGGGCAATCAGGAGTTGCGCTTGTTGGCATTAGCGGAAGGTTTTGAGCAACCCGACGCGGGTGATACGCTGGATGACATTCTTAACGCCCCGGATCGGGACGAGCTATTAAAGTGGCTGCGTTGCCGGAGCCTCATTCATCACGATTCCAAACTCAACTTTACCCTGGTGCATGCGGGCATCCCGGCTGAATGGAGTTTTAGCCAGGCGTTAACCTTTGGCTATGAAGTTGAATCGGCCCTATCGCAAAATAATTACATGGCGTTACTCGAAAATAGACAGCAAGGCCAATCCCGTTGGCATGCGAAACTCAGGGGTTGGAAACGGCTGAGTTTTATTATTAATGCCTATACCCTGATGAAATATTGCGACGATCAAGGCAAACTGGATTTCAATGCCGGCGGTGCGCTAGGAACTCAAGCGGAGGGTTTGGTGCCTTGGTACCGGCTGCCCGACCGTCTTACGTCCAATTTGAATATTATTTTTGCCGATGATGCTGATTTTGAAGACGACATTTTCCCCGGCATTTATCCTTTATCAAGCCAAGGACAGCTATCCGCATTGAAGTTGGCGGCAAGTCCTGAAAGAATCAGCATAGCCTGCTCGGAAGAGTTATTGGGCAAATAAGCGATCGGAATGCCCGGTTTATTTACGTGATAATGTTATGCGGGATGTCTTATCTCTTTTGACTGGGTATTAAAAGTTATCGCATATCTTCTTGCAAATATGACTAATGATGAGTTTTAAACTTTACTCAAAATCATCGAACGGTGTTATTTATGTTAACTCCGAGGTAATTCGCTATGACAGCTAACGACTCAAAAGAGATATTCGACGGTACTGAGTCACTTTAGACATGATTTTCTCTGTTGCTCTGCGCTTTCCAAGATAGTTGCCGGATTTGCTCTATCCCAGTAGAATTTGGGAAGGTTATTTCATTCAATAAAAAGCTCGCTACATTTTTCTCTGGCTGAGGCTGGAGCAAAAATAAAATCTTTATTTTCGGCGGCTTCTTTTCCTGGGGTTTCATAAAGTTTTTCTTTTTCCATCTCCCAGCGTGTCTTGAAATAGTCGAGAAACAGCTCGACCATATTCCAGCACTCCGATTCGAACGATGTCTGATCGCTGAAATTAAGCCCCGTTTCCCAATGCAGATAAGGCATTTTCGAAACCGGTTCGGTTAAATAATAACTGCTATAAACTTCAACTTTTCTGGACTCTTTGCGGATGATAATAAATAGAGGAATGCAGGGCAGGCCGTCGTAAACAAAAACGCCCAACGATCCTGTTATCTTATTTCCTATACGGCTAATCACATCTTCTAATGTAACTTTGAATAATTTGGAGTATTCGTTGAATTCGTGCGGGTTAAAGCCGGTTGTTTCCGTTGCGCGCAATTCGCCGATGCGGCAATCAGCTTTTAAAATCAACATCCTGAAATGCACTCCATTTTTTATACCATTCTCCAGTTCCCGCGATTTGTTTTTGAAGCGAGGGTCGAAGGTGATCAGCCAATAGACATAATCTCCCGGTTTTAATCCTTGCATAATTTGGCTGAAATCGAATTCTTTATTGGTGATGCCGGAAAATCCTCTTTTAATGGAATTCAGCAAAATACTATCGACGTACTTGGAAAGAATTTCACGCAAACTTATTTCGGATTCCTTGTGCTCTTCAGCTGCGATAATCCAGTGATGAAAATAACCAACCGAAACGACGACGGATACGAACAGGCCAAATTCTGAAATGATTTTGAATATCCACTCATATTCTTGATAGGCAGGATTATGGACCAGTCCCTCAAATAACTTATAAATCGTAAATCCACCGAAAATTAGCACCAGCGATAACAGCCATTTGAGTTTTTTAGTAGTGGTCATGATTTGTACCTATTTTAGAAAAGGGTCATTCTAAGTATCCTCCTCTGGTAAGACATTGCCAATACTCTGGAGGAAGTCAATCAGTAATCCAATTCGGATGAAAATACAAAAGTCCGGTTCTGGCCGAAAATCGATATTGCCCTCTTTCAATACCCGATACTCACAACCACAACACGTTTTGGATAATTGATTGTTTTGGATTTTTGTTCCTCCTCCTGCGATGTTATAGTCCGAGAAAATTCACACGGTATTTGATTATGATAGGATTTATTCTTTGCAGCGTGTCTCTGGCGGCTCTGGTACAGAACCAAAACGAATTTCTACCGCTGCTTGCCACGCCGGTAGCTTTGGGCGTCGGCTTGGCGCTGATGGCTGTCAGCCTGCTGGCCGGCTATTTTAAAAAAGCGCCCACCGTTATTTGGCACGACGGATTTGCCACCAGCGGCCTGTTAGTCTGGTATGCGTACTGGATGCAGGAGTTCAACTACGATGCGCCGATGTTCTTTTTCTTCCCGCTGTATTTTGCGTTGCTAACCTCAATCGTGACGCTAACCTTGATCAACAAGAGTGAATATTTCGACCTGGAATCTATCCGGCACCTGCGACACCTGGAAAAAAACAGCTATTTTAATATCGGTACGATTGTGGTGTTTGTGCTGATTAGTCTGCTGATTACCCGCCACTACATGCTTTATCCGATAGCGATGACGTTTTTCATAATCCGTCATACGATGACCGCCTGCCTGGAAATTATCGACAGCTGATAACTGTGTTTGCAGGGCAGGGCGAACCCAGTTGTAGTCGCGCCGGTCTCTTATTCTCCCAATGATTTAACGCGATGCCGGAAACTCTGCAAGGCCGCACTTTCCATTATAATGTCGGCTCTTTCCCCGATATTTCTTGAGCCATGCCTAACAACGCGCCCTTTCAACGAGCCGCAGACGCCCCGCCTTTACCCACCGGTATTGTTAAGTTTATTGTGTACCGTTTGTCTACGATTGCGCATTTGGACCGGATTTTGGTGTTCGATCAGGGGCGCATCGTAGAAGACGGCGGGCATGATCAACTCTTGGCGCAACAGGGTGTTTATTATCGTTTGTGGACTATGCAGGCGGGCGGTTTCTTGCCGGAGCGAGAGGAAAGCGTAACTCCCTGATACTCATTGGCTAATCCGGTGTGCTGTTCAGCATCGAATAAGCATTAAACGAGTCATTTTGTTAATGACCGGTTCAGATTCGCTGTAGTATTCTTTAGCCTCAAATCACAATTCATTGAAGGATGCTCACATGCGAAACAAAGCGATTTTATTCGGTTCATTTTTATTGGTTTCCAGCTCAGTGTTTGCCGAGCAGGGTTTGCTCGAAGGTGTGGCAAAACAAGCGGCTAAAGATACCGCTACAGTCGTGGCGCCGGACGCTGTTAAAAAGGCCGAGTCTGCCAACCAAACGCTGGAAAATGTCAAAAATTTAAAAAAAGGCGTAGAAAACGCGCCTGATGCAGTTAAAGATCAATTGAAAGAAACGCTGAAGGAATCAGTTGAGAAAAAGGTCGATCAAGCCACGCCGGAAGAGACAAAAAAAGCCGTTGAAGTATTAAAAGCCGGTAAAGAAAAGGTTGAAAGTGCGCCCAAATCCACTAAGGCAGTCAAGAGCAAAGTTAAAGCAAAAGCCGCTGAAAAGGCGCTGGATCTGTTGCGTTAATCTTCGACTAAGGTCGGCTTTATGTCGTGTAAGAAAATGCGTATGAGTCTGTAAATACGCGGCATAAATGATCTTGCTTTCCCTGAATGGCCGCAGCGAAATCTGCGGCCATTTTCATTTTTAAGGCTATATCCGTATTAGCGGACCTTACGCTTTACTTATACTTGCAACGGCGTATCTGATCAGAAATTCCGGTATCCGTTGTTCCAGCCAATACTCCGGTTTAAAGGGGATTAATCCTGAGATGAAGCCTACATGACCGCCGTGTTGGGTCAATTCCAATTGTACACAGGGCGATATTTCATTCAGGTTGGGCAGCACTTCTTGGGTCATAAACGGATCGTCAACGGCCTGGATCACTAACGTGGGCACCGAGATCGATTTGAGATATTGCCTGGAACTGGAGCGTCGGTAATAGTCGTGTACATCGTTAAAACCATGCAATCTGGCCACGACCCGATCGTCGTATTGCCAGAACGAGTTGATTGTCGATAAATCGCCCAGTTCCTTGATCTTCATGGCTTCTTGAGCTTGACCTATGTTTTCAAGATGCAGCAGTTTGACATGCATATAGGCTTTTAACTCTCTCAGTAAATTGAAGCGATAGAAGGTTGAAAAACCGTTATCCAGTTTTGTCGCGCAAATTCCCAACAGCAACGGCACCGAAACCGCGACCGCGGCAAACAGATTTAACCGGTCGCCTTGTTCGCCCAGCCACTTTAAAACCACATTGCCGCCTAATGAAAAACCTACGACGCCTAAAGGCGTTTCGGGTTCGCGTAGTCGCAAGGTTTGATAGAGAAAATCAATGTCTTCCGTTTCGCCGGAATGATAACAACGCGCTTTGTTATTGGATGCGCCGCTACAGCCACGGAAATTAAGCGCCGCACTGCGAAAGCCTTGTTTGAGCAAGACGCTTTGCAAGCCTTTGATATAGCCCGATTGCGAGCTGCCGGTTAAGCCGTGGATCAGCATAATCAGCGGCTGCTTGCCGGTTCCGCAATAATCGATGTCGATAAAATCGTGATCGGGAGTCGTTAATCTTTCGCGGCGATAATCGGGCGGATTAGGCGTTGTTCTTAATAAGGCCGGATAAAGCGTCTGTAAATGGCTATTGCATAACCACCACGCGGGCTTGAAGGTTGTTTTGGTAAGCATGGGCTATAGAATTCCGTAACAAGGATGCCTGATTGTAATACCATTCGCGAACAATCAATTAATCTTGGCGGTTACCGATATGAAAAAACTGGTTATTTACAATCACGGGAAAGACAGCATACCTTGGGGCGAGAAGACCATCCAATTTGCCGAGGTTGCCAAAAGCTACGGCTATGCGTTTGAAAGTCCGGATTACCAAGAACATTCGGATCCTGATAAGCGGGTCGAACAACTGCTGGCGATGGATTTATCCGGCTACGATGAAGTCGTATTAATCGGCTCCAGCATGGGCGCTTATGTTGCAACCGCGGCCTCGGAATCGATTAAACCCAAGGGGCTTTTCCTGTTGGCGCCGGCGTTTTATTTGCCCGGCTACCGGCAAACCGAGTTTACACCGACGGCTGAGGATATTAGGGTATTCCACGGCTGGCAGGACGATATTGTTCCGCCGGAAAATGCCTTTCGATTTTGCCGAAAATATCGTGTCCGTTTGAATCTATACGATACCGATCACCGGATGCTCAGTGCGATGCCACAGTTGGTTGATGAATTCAGCCGGTTTTTGGCAGGGTTTGGCGGGTAATGGCTTTATAAAGTTGAGTTTTAGACCTGACGGCCTCATATCTTGAATAACTAAACCTTAACGATAAGGCCATCCCATGAGTACATTGCACATTGTTTGTCCCCACTGCCATACGGTAAATCGCATAGCATCCGAGCGCTTGCCCCAGCATCCCCGTTGCGGTCAATGCAAAGAGGCGTTGTTTACCGGGCATCCTTTGGAATTAACCGGCCGGAATTTTCAACAGCACATTGCCCGTAATGATATTCCTGTGGTGGTCGATTTCTGGGCGTCCTGGTGCGGGCCGTGCAAGATGATGGCTCCAGCCTATGCCCAAGCGGCGCTGACGCTTGAACCCAAGGTGCGTTTGGCCAAACTCAATACCGAGCAGGAACAGGATATTGCCGGGCAATTTAATATTCGCAGCATTCCTACGCTGGTCATATTTAAATCCGGCCGTGAAATAGCCCGCATGTCAGGCGCGATGAGCGCTCCGGATATTGTGCGCTGGGTCAATAGTCATATTTAAACCGGATATACAAGGGTACGAGGCTGTGACGGTATTCATTATTTACTGGTGTTACGTAGTTAGTCGAATTTCGACCGCTTTAACATTAAGGAGTCGCTAGCGCGACACTTGATTAAATCGGGTTGTCGCACCCGAAGGCGAGTTACTTTCTTTTGCTTCGCCAAAAGAAAGTAACCAAAGAAAAGGCGACCCGGTTACCGCTTACTTCCTGCGCTCCTCGCTTTTATCGAGGGTCAGCAGAAGGGGCTCCTGCCCCTCTGCTGACGCGCGGCATCCCTGCCGCGCCCCTAACGGGCTGTTCTCGATAAAAGCTCCGGTGCTCGGCGCGGCAAACGGGAGAAATACCATCCGTGCGTAACATCAGTTATTTAGATCAAATTAAAGAATAACCACGAAGACACGAAGAATAAAACTTCGTGCTCTTCGTGCCTTCGTGGTGAAAAACGTTTTCATAGCCTCGTACGCGATGTGTACGACTTACTTACCCAGCATTCCTCCTTCATCTAATACCGTATGTCAGACCACAATAATGCTGTTACCTGACCTACAAAACTCCAGATGAGGATCGAACTTCGGCACTTTCGATCTCCTTTAAAAATTGGGCGACCCAGTGTTTGACGCGCGGCAGGCAGTTATTTAGCGAGGCCTGTTTTTCCGGGATAGCGAAGAAATCGGGTTCATGAAGGTAGGGATTTTTGATGCTGCCGACATCGATGGCATCGTGACTGAGATCGACTATGCGCCCGCCGATGATATTGTATTGATGCTGATAGTGGCCGCAGATCGAGCCGCCGAAGACCTGATTCATGAACAGGCTGCCGTATTTGCACGATCCGGAAAGATCGGCTGGAGGAAGCACATGCCGTTCGGCAGCCTGCTCGGACCATTTACGAAACACAAAAATCTTGGCTTGCGCGAAACGTTCGTAGGAATAGGCGAGTTGCGCCTCCCGGTCTAAAGTCCAATCTGTCATTTTAAGGGCCTAAGCGAATTACATAGCGGCCCTCCACGATGGATTGGAGGGATAGGGGAGCGGGTAGGGCGGTTTTTTGTCCGCCCTACTTGAGTTCAGTGCGTCTGAACAAGCTCATCATGCGTAAACCTGACCCGCTCTTCAGCCGAGCGCCCCAGGGCTTTGGCAAACCACGGCGGCGGGGCATCGAATACTTTTTGAAACTCTTTTAACTGATCGATCGCTTCGGTGACATCCGGGATCTTGATCGGGTAAATATCGGCGCGTATCACTTTAGCCGCCGCCGGGCCGCCGATGGATTGCACGAACATGACATGACAGTCTTTAATCAAATTGGCGCGAAACAGGTTTCTATCATCGCTGCTGTCGGCTTCAATCGTTGATCGTATATCAACCAGTTTGTAATCATCCTGCGATAACTGATAAACCAGAAAACGGATGCAGGAACCGAAATGTCCGTTAATCAACGCGCCGCTGTTTGAACCGATGGCGACGCGGATAGAGTCCGGCATGTCGCCGTCTTTATAAGGCAATATTTCCGGCAGGTCTTCATCTTCCGCCTCGTCGCCCCACAGGTAACGCACCGCCAGTTTGATATTGGCAAGACCGATGCCGATGTCCTCGCCGTCCTCTTCGCCGTCCAGGCTGCCTAAACCGGTTTTAAGATTGGTGACGGTGATGGATTTTAATTTTTCATCATCCAGCGGCGAGCCGACTCGCTCGTGTAATATTTCCAGCAGCCTGGGTACGTCGATACCGGGCAGGATGCGTGAGGCTAAGGCAATGCGTAAGGCTAGTTCACGGGGCAATGCTTCCATTTTAATCTCCTGATTTAACAAGCTTGGATAATAATTTGAGTATTTTTCGGGTGGAGGCTAAATCCAACGCAGTGAAATCGTCGTGCGATTTAAGGTCGGGATCGGCGCCGGCCGCCAACAGTTGTTCAACAACTTTTTCCCTGCCGCTGGATGCCGCAAAAATCAAGGCGGTAGCGCCGGAGGCGGAGTTTTGATGATCAATATCGACGCCTGCCTGAATCAGGGCATCGATACAGTCGCTGTTCTCGGCATAACACGCCGCCCACAATGCGTTATTGCCGTATTGATCGATAACGTCCGGCGCTGCATGCTGTTCGATCAAAAAACGGACGACATCGCTACGGCCTTGCTGGCTTGCCAATATCAACGGATAAATGTTGTCGCTGTTCTTTAAAACCGGCCGGGCTACAGAGAAATAGTTGTTTTGCAACCAATCCCGTATTTCAGGCTTCATCACGCTTCCTGATGTTTTTCTTTCCAGCCGGAATAACCGCCTTCCAGACTGTAGACATCCTTGAAGCCGAAATCGCTGAAAAATTCGGCAAGGTGCTCGCTGGCATGGCCGTAATAGCAATAAATCAACAGACTGCGCTGCTTATCGCCGCGTTTAACCAATGAATCTTTTAAGCCTTCATGAACGTGCAGAGCGTCTTCCAAATGTCCCGCCCTGTAATCTTTCATGTCTCTACAGTCCAGAATCATAGGCTTGGACTCTTTAATCAATTGTTCGGAATCGGCAATGGAGATTTTTTTGTATTTCATGGCAGTTTAATGACTCGGAAGGTCATTCCTCAACAGGATGCGAAGGTTGTAGTAAAACTAACAATAAAATAGATTTTGTTACTATTAAATGTCGTTAGTGGCTCTATTTGTTAGCGTTAAGGGCGATATAGAGGTTATACAAATTACTCTAGCAAATTAGTTGCCATAATCTTGAACAGTGCGCGCTTTCTGGGGTTGATGAGATATTTCAGGCAAAAAAAAGCGCCCTAGTCGAGAAAATAGGGCGCGGAAGGTACAACGCTCAGGAAAGGCTATGCAAACGAAACAAACTATGTAAATTATGAAGCAGGAATGGTGCCAACATTTAATTCTCATTTATTTCAATGGGTTGAATCGACTTTAATAATAACCACTATAACATTTGCACCAAACGCAGCTATTTGTGTTGGTTAACTGCCCTGATTTAGTGCATTTTCTGCGGACTTTTCCAGATCCATGCCCCGGAATATCGAGCAACGCTTGAAGACATCCAAGGTCGGCGTTACTTTTTTGTGCTGGCAAAACTTGGCGACCAGTTTGGAAAGCCCTTTGATGTCGCGACCTGTCGCTTCCGGGAAGCTATCCACTAATTGATTAATTAAATCAGCATCGACATCCAGCTCGAATTGCTCGATCATGACCTGCCAGATCCGGCGGCGCGCATCGCTGTCCGGCGGATAATACTTAATCAACGCGATACAACGGGAAACAATGGCTTCATCAATGTCATCGACACGATTGGTGGTCAAAAACAGCAAGCCGTTGAAATACTCAAGCACCCTTAGAAACACCCCGACGACCGCATTCATCGCGATGTTATTGTCGCGCCGCTTGATGTAAACATCCGCCTCGTCGATCAGCATCACCGCGCCCCAGCGCTGAGCGCGGGTTAACACGTCTTTTAGGGCTTTTTCCATCTCGCCGACGTTGAGTCCCAATTGCCCTGAATGCACGCGGTACAACGGGCGTTTGATGATTTCGGAATAGACTTCGGCAGTCAAGGTTTTACCGACTCCGGCAGGTCCTGCGCACAATACCGTGGTGCCGCCCGACTTGCCTTCGATAATGTCATCCATCAGGACATCCATTTCGGCGGTAAGAATATCGATCAGGTCGATCTGTTCTTCGCGAAGAATCAGCTTTTGTTTTAATTCCGGTTGATAGCGATAAGGCTTGATGTCATTCACATGCACCCATAAATGATGATGTAGTTCCAGATGAAACATCAGCAGGTAGCAATGCACCGGCAGCTCGGTAAACAGGCCTTTGGGGATTTCCGTTTGCGAGGCTTCAACTTCATTCTCGATCTTGAGGTCGTAGCGATTGCTTTTGGCGGCTTTGCGTAAATACTTGGCAAGAATGTCGCCTTTGGCATCCACCGATAAGGCGCGTTCGCTGAGGATGCTTTCGTCATTCACCAGACGTGCGGTTCCGCCTTCGGTAGACAAAACCACCACATCTTTACGCGCCCAATCGGTGCTGCGATGCGAAGCGGTCGGATCTTCCGCGTAAAACCCGGTGCCTTTGCCTAAAAACTGTGTGCCGGACTGGCCGCACCATTCGAAATAACGTCCGGCGGCATCGTCATAAGTGGCGATAAGTTCAGGCGTTTCTTTAAGAAAGCCTTTGGCGACAAAAATTTCCGTGACCGTTTTATCGGCAATGTCTCGAGCGCGGATAGTAACGGTTGAGGTCGCCACTTTGCCTTTGGCGTTGGCTTTGAGTTCAAGCGTGACCCGTCCGGTTTCTTCCTCGCCCGAAGGCGTAAAGTCCAGCCGGGTGACCACGTAGGCCATGGGTTTTCCGGCAACGTTGGTCTGGAATAACCAACCGCGTATCGCGTCATTGATAAGATAACGGGCAATTGCGGGTAGCAGCAGTTCCAGGTCGTGTTCTTCAAACTTGACGGTATCGTCGTTCATCGCTTTTTGCAGCGTCGAAAGCAACGCGACATGGCCTTGCATTTCAGTCCCGGCTTTTTTGTAAAGCGTCTGCAAAAAACTCAGCTCGGTGTTGGACAGTTGCTTGAATGATACCTCGGCTTTATTGCCGAAACGCAATTGATCATTCAATGTCGCCAGTCCCGGAAACGCACTCACCATGGCTTCGACATACTTGCGCTCAATCTGAAGTTTCATAGGATCTCTCTATCAATGCATTGAATAATGAAGCGGGGTAGCTGCACAACACTGACGGGCGTTTGAATCCCGGCAGTGTTGTCAGCATCGGTGAAAAGCGGAAAATTATCTTTTAAGCAGGAGGTTCGGAAGGGCAATAATCACAATCTTAAATTGCGCCTACTGCTGCGTCCTTAATCACTTCGATAGTGTTGTCTTCGGCTTCGGCAAATGAAACGAGCGGCGTTTTCGGGTTATACGATTTGGCTGCCGCGTAAGCGATGGCGACCTTATCTTCAGCGGATTGACCTTTCAGCTCGCTTTTCTCAATATATAATTCTTCGAGCAATTCATTCCAGACCAGGCCTTCCTTGAAAGGCATTAATTTATAGGTAACGCCCTCCAGTTCAACCTGCAAGCCTTTACCGATATTTTCTACATAGATTAAAGCGATGCAGTCTTCGGCAAGATCGGCTTTATATTTTTCGACAAGAACGGGTAGCAAATCGAGCGTAGGCAACAGGCCGTTGATAAATTTGATCTTGTCGTTTTCAACGATCAAGGCTGAATGAATCAACAGAGCCTCGGGCGGTCTGCGGTCGGTTGTTGAGCCTTCGCGCAGAGATCCTTCTTTTAAAACCAGGTCGCCGCGATAAGCATAAACACCCGCAGTGCCGGTTTGACCGTTGACCAAAGTGACAGTTAATAAGCCTTTATCTTGATAGGTTTCGAGTAGCATTGTTTTTTCTCCGGATGGGTAAGGTGTAAATTTTAGTATTAACCTTGATAAAGCAGGGTTTATGCCATGTTGGAGTGTTGCTTTGTTTTTCTTTTAAAACAGATGGATAGGCGTTTTTTAGCCGTTTGATTGGGGTGGTTATTGATATTTAATTCAACAACGCAAATTGATTTTGTAAGAAATTGTCGGGAACCTTACATTTTATTAATTGATGTTAAGAGATTTCACCACGAAGACACGAAGAGCACGAAGGCTTAAAGAACAAAATATTGCGCTGGCCCCTAATCTCCGGATTGGGAACCCGGAAGGTGAAGCTCTCGGCAACTGCTCCTGCGTTGCTCTACCTCCTGCATCCATGCAGTCGCAGCTTCGCGAGACGGGAAGCTAGAGCTTCCCACACCGAATTCCCAAGCTGGAGCTTGGGAACTAGCGTCCACTAAAATCATTAACTTAATAGCAGTGACGCCGGAGCGTGGGAACGAGAAAAACTTCGTGTCTTCGTGGTGAAAATTTTTTCAGCTGGCGTTAATTTGATTTGGAAGCGCGTTGCTATGGACATCCCACAGACGTTTATAACTGCTATCCATACGCGAAAGCTTGGTCGTTATCCGATTGAGCCGGTTAAATTCAGGAAACCGTCCTTTCTTGCCGGTGCTGTACCATTGGTCCATCGCCAGGTTTAGTTGCTGTCTGTCTGTATAGTCCTGAGCGATCTGGCTCTTCAGCCACATCATGCTGTTACCGGGCGTTAAATCGACAATCCGGTAACGCACCGTGTCGTCAAAAATGCGCACCCCGCCGCCTTCTGCCGCAGTTTGATGCAGTTTTACCGGATCGATCACTTCGACGCCGGCCAGATAGTCAATGCCGAATTCATGCAGTTCGGGTAACCACGGTACGGTCGGGCCCATCAATACGGTGGTGGCGTGCCCTGCAAGCTCGGCCAGGCGCGGGAAGGTTTTATTGGTAATGGAACTGGCCGTTAAAAATACCCAGTCGGCATCGGGCAATAAAAATTCGCAGGCGGGATCGGGATAATCGCCCTGCATGGGCTGCCGTTCGATGATGCTGAGATTGATTTGATCGGCATAGCGTTCAATGCCCGGATAACGGCCGATAACAACGACTTTTTTGCCTTGCAGCCGGGGCAGGAAATGATCGAAAACAGCCAGATTGGCGCTGTCGGGAGCTGGCAACAGAGTTATGCCTGACGGCAGTTCATAGCGGTTTAAACTGCAATTAATAGCCGCCATGGCAACCGTCGCCTTGTAAGGTTCCCAATCGGTAATCCATCCGGCCAGTTCCGCCAATGTTCTACCGGCCAATGTCCCCGGCCACGACAAGGTGCGGGTGGGGATGCCGGGGCTCATCGCCAGGCCTGTATGTTGTGCTTTACAAACCGTCCAAACCGGACCGATGCTTAATTCGGTGACTTGCGTATCGCTACCGGCATAATCCAGCAACAGCTCATAAATTCGTGCCGGATTTTCCATAGCGGCTATTCGGGCATTTCCAACAACTTGGCTTCGGATTTAATCTGTTCGGCTTTGCCCCAGGCGGTGACGCCCTCGACAAAGCGACGGGCCTTGGTCGGATGCGGCTTGACGACATCGTACTCTGCGTAAAAGGTGCCGTCGCTATTGAACTGAAGCCTGCCGATGCGCTGTTTTTTAGGCTCATCGTACCAATAGCAGGCTAAGTTATCCGCTCCGGCATAAGGATCTTTGATCAGTACAAAATCGGCATCATCGTAGCGCGGATAGTGACGAATGTCCGCTTCGGTAAAACCCAGTTCGTTGATTTCTTCAGTCAGCCGCTGGCATACGCATTCAGCCAGCTGACGGTTTATAGCGATGTGTTCGGATAAATTCATTGCTCGGTAATCCCCGCGGCTAAATCCATAATGACCGACGCGCCCGAAAGGTCTTTGGGGTCCAGTTGTTGCAGGTGCGACAAAACAAGCTGCGCGTCAGTGGTGAAACCTTGCCTGAGCTTGATAAATGCTAAGGCCTTCAGTGTGTACAAATAAAACAAGGTGCTGTCATTGGCATACAAGTTCCATTTTGGCCGGCTTTGAACCAGTCTGCGATAATCATTGGGAAAGCCGCCTTGTTTTGCCGACTCTTCCAGACCTGCCAAAACAATCCGTTCCGCATCAACGAGACGTTTTTGATAAAAATAAAACTTGTACAGCGCAAAATAGGTTTGCAAGCAATGGCTATCCAGCGTTTGCGCCTGTAAAAACAGATTTTCCGCGCGGCTTTGGTCAACCGAGCTTGCGGCCACAGCCGCTTGCAGCAGACTATTAACTTCGGCGGGCATATTCGGGCTGAACATCACCCGTTCCTCTACAAACGCAACTGAAGCCATTACCAGATCTCGGCAGGAACCATCAGATCGGCAACCGGCTCGCCGCCAAGCAGATGCTGCTCGATGATGGTTTTTACGTCATCTTTTTTTAGCTTGCCGTACATAACCCCCTCAGGGTAAACCAGAACGCTGGGACCCATCATGCAAGGCCCCATGCAGCCGGTGTTGGTCAGGGCGATTTTTTCGAACAGGTTGCGGGCTTGAATTTCGTTCATGAATTCATTCATGATTTCGGCGCAACCGCTGCTGGCGCAGGAACCGCGAGGATGTCCCTGCGGACGGTTTTGGGTGCATACGAATACGTGTTTTTCGGGTCTGGGCATGGTTTTGTTCCTTAATTGTAAATTGTAGAAAAGCTCACCACGAAGACACGAAGGACACGAAGAAAATAAGATTTCGTATCTACTGTCATTCCCATGTGCTACATGGGAATGCAGGTAAGGCGCGCTGCATGGTGAGTCACCAGCGTCTGGGACGACGTGAAAAATCTTCGTGTTCTTCGTGTCTTCGTGGTGAATAATTATTCTATTTCGTGTCTTTCTTGTTACGCAGCTTGTTTATGTTCGTGGGTAAAACAGCTTTTCGGGCACACTTTTGAGCACGCTTCGCAGCCGATGCAATCGAGTTTGTTTTTGAGGCTCATGACCATGCTGTTGTCATCGTCGTCTTCAAAATCGCCGTAATCATCATCAAAGTCATCCGGATCAAGCGCTTCGGATTTTTCAATCAAATCGAAAACATCGCGCGGGCAGACTTTAAAGCAGCGGCCGCAACCGATGCAGGTTTTTTGATTAATGTCGGTGACGTAAGCGGGCGTCCACTCCGTGCCGCCAAAGGTAACGCCGGTTACAAAATCAGACATGGCTATTCTCCTGCTCAGGCCGCTTCAGTTTGCGCGGCAATTAGTTTTTGGTTGGCTTCATCCCAGGCTTTGCAGGCATCGTAAGTCGCTTGGGCGATACCCAGCAGATCACCGTACCCTTCGGGCAAGCTGTCTTCAATGAGGTCATGCAATACCATCGCTTGCTCATTAGCCAAACGTTTGGTCTTTTTGACTTCTTTTTCCAGTTTTTTCAATTCTTCAGACATGCGAACCTCCTTAGTCAGTTGCAGCCGCATTGTATTTTTCGATTAAGCCCAGCGCTTTTTCGATGGTTTGGTCGCTTTTTTCGCGCAGGTCTTCCAGGCTTGAGAAGCCGAAACGATGGGTATCGCGCAAGATTTTATCGACCACAATCAACTTGCCGACCATGATTAACGCGCGACCGAAGCCTTCGTGGCTGAGATGAACCATCGGTGCAGCCATCAGGCCGGTTCTTTTCTCGATCAGCGTCGCCAATGAGTTGTAATAGGCTTTTAGACGGGCAATGGTGATTTCATCGGGATCGCCGATTACCGGGATGTTTTTTTTGCGTTCTTTGGTCAGCACGATAGGGTCGATGATTTTTGCTTCCGACCAACCTTCATAGGTATCGTAAGTATCAATCGCGCGTAATTGTTTGATCATGTCTTTGACGATGTCGGAACCTAGATTGGTATCGTCTTCTTGTACGACTAATGCAGCAATGGCCATGTTTATTTCTCCGTTAAGTGGTAATTTTGTTAGTTCTGGTTCCCAAGCTCCAGCTTGGGAACCAGCGGATATATCATTCATCCCAACCCTCATCCTCCATTTTGCTAAAACGCTCCGGGTCGGGCGACTTATGTTGATTAATCGCCTTTGCCAGCCAACTGGACGGCCCGGCTTTCATCTCATTTTGCAGGTCAACGATCAGATCTTTAATCTTGCCGCCTTCATGCACCTTGACCGGCTGTATGTTTTTGTTGATCAGCTGGTTAATGGCCGAGCCGCCAATGGCTTGGCAATACACCGCCGCACAGCCATCCAGTAATTCGATCTTGACCGACAGCTTATCTTCATTGCCGTCCTGGCTGAGTTCGCCAAACTGGGCGGCTTCGAGCAATTGCGCGTCGTCCATATCCACCGCATAAATGGCGAAGGACTTGGCTGAGCCGAAATGCTGGTTTACCGTTTCCATATCGGTGGTGGCAAACGCTATTTTTAGTGCGGTTTCCATAAACTTCCTCTCATCAGTGCTTTGCACTACGTGCATGCGTCTTGTTAATGACATGACAGCGGGTAGTCGGTTATTTCGCTGGCGGGTTTTTGGGCGTACACCGAGCGGTAAATCGGAATTTCTTCATGCGAAAAATTGATAACTAAATTGGCTAGATCGAATAGCGTTTGCCGGGAGCCGCGATAGCCGATCCAGGTTTTCTGGTAGCCGCCGATAATGTCGTATAACGGAAATCCGGCCCTCAAAATAGGCGTACCCAATCGCTCGGCGGTATCGACAGCATGGGAGTTGCCGATAACCAGTTGCACCTTGTTGGCCTTGCCGATCAGTTCCATGTCTTCAAGGTCGCCGATTTTGATGCTGGCGACGGGGATTCGGGATAACAGCGGCACGTTGCAGGAAGTGACCGCGGCAACGACTTCCGCGCCCATTTCCTGAACCTGATCGACAAACGCATTCAGTAAATCCGCATCGGCGGCAATGGCGATACGCAATTGGCCGAGCATGAAATGCGTGTCCAGCATCGCATCCTGTAACTGAGAGCGCTGCCGCTCAATGCGCTCAGGCACATCGTGACCGCTGATTTCAGCCAATGCCGACACCAGTGCATCATTGGCTTTCAAGCCATAAAGATGATCGAGGGCATAGGTCGGTACGCCGGTTTTTTGTTCCAGCAATTCCGCCGCTTTGGTTAGCGATGGGCCGATAACCACCGTCGCCAGCGCATCGCCGAGCGTCGCCATTTCAGATATCAGGGTGCCGCCGATAGTCACCGGGCTGAAATCTTCATCGGTCAAACAGCCGTCCAGCGAATCGGAAATATCCGGTACGAAAACCGGCCTGAGCTGGAATTGCTCGAAAATATCCCGTAACGCTTCCAGGTCTCCGGGCGTCAGCATGTAATTGACCAGGACATTGACCTGGCGTTTGCGTTTGCCCGGATAGGTCCCCGCCTCCTTGGCATCCGGTACCAAAGCGCGAATAATTTCAGTCAGAGTCGCCGCAAAACCGGTTTCGACACTGCCGGTAAAATCCGGGGTGTTGACCGCGACAACCGCAACATCGGCAAATTCCGGGTTGGCTTCCCTGAATTCCCTGACGTTTCGATGCACATCGGCGCCTTGCGTCTCCGCCAGGCCGGTGGTCAAAATAGTAATCAGGGCAGGGCGGGACTTTTCGGCAATGGTAAGAATGCCTTCGCGCACATTTTCGTCCGCTCCCATCACCGAACTGCCCTGATCCATCGCCGTGCTTTGCAACGGAATAGGTTCCCTGAAATGACGTACGAAAAACACTTTGGCGAAAGCGGTGCAGCCTTGCGAGCCGTGCAGCATCGGCATGGAGCGATTAAAGCCCAATGTCGCCAGCGAGCCGCCTATCGGCTGGCTGGCCTTCAGCGGATTGACCGATAGCGCTTTGTTTCTTTTAAGAACATCAGCCATTGTTCACCTCTTCGATCGCATCCCCCCCTTTGGCAAAGGGGGGCAGGGGGGATTTTTTCCAGGGAGCAGGCGCTCTAACCGCCTCCCATACCGGGCTTTCAATCGTCAATGCCAGTTGGCGCACCAGCTCCAGCATGCCTTGGTAGCCTTCATAACCGAATTCGCGTTCCTGGTTAATATCCAAAAACGGAACCTTGGCTTTTAATGCCGTGTACATATTGCGGCCGCCGGCAATCAGGATGTCGGCCTTGTAATCATGGACGATTTTCAGCAATGCTCTTGGGCTGCCATCGTCGATCATCACCGTATCTTCGCCCATCAGTTCGCGGATTCTGGCCTTGTCTTCTTCGGTGGATTTCTTGGTGCCGGTCGCAACGACCACCATGCCCAAATCCTGCAACGCGGAAATCACCGACCAGCTTTTTACGCCGCCGGTAAACAACAACACCCGCTTGCCTTTCAGACGCGTTTTCCACGGCTCCAGTTCTTTCCTGATCCGGGTTTCTTCGCGCAGTATCAGCGCCTCGGTACGTTCTGTTAAGTCAGCATCGTTAAGCACTTTGGCGAAATCTCTTAACGATTGGCTGGTGTCGGTAATACCGTAGTAACTGCCTTCAAACCACGGCGTGCCGTACTTTTGTTGTAATTTACGAGCGACATTGACCATCGCTTTCGAGCAAACCATCATATTGACTTCGGCTTTGTGCATGGTTTGCACTTCGCGGAACCGCGCATCGCCGGACAGTGTGCATAAGATGCGCAGACCCAGTTCATCGAACAGCGGCAACACATGCCAGAACTCACCGGCGATGTTGTATTCCCCGATCAGGTTAACGTCATGGATCTTTATTTCCGCGCGTTGAACGGTTAACGGCAAGGGATCGGGATCGCGGGTGCCGATCACATGATTAACCATGGCGTCACCGGCAATCCGGTTGCCCAGATTCTTGGTGCCGTAAAATCCGGCAGAATCAATCGGCACCACCGGAACGCCCCAGCGCTCCTGAGCGGACTTGCACACCGCATTAATATCATCGCCGACCAAGGCAGGAACGCAGGTGTTATAAATAAACACGGCGGGCGGATGATAGCTGTCAATCGCCTGCTTGATCGCATGGAACAAGCGTTTTTCCGAGCGTCCCATCACAATGTCCTGCTCGGTCAAATCGGTGGTCATGCCGATACGGTATAAATCCGCCCCGGAAGACCGCGTGCCACGGTTGTCCCAGGAACTGCCCGCACAGGCGATAGGCCCGTGGACGATATGCGCGACATCGGCGATCGGCAGCAACGCAATCTGCGCCCCGTCGAAAGCGCAGCCGCCCGCCGAAGCGCCGGGTTTGGGTTTGGCGCAACCGGACTTTTCCTTCTTGTTATGCTCGCAGGCAGGTTCGTCCAGCAGCGCGGCAATGTCTTTAGTTGATTTCATCGGCTTGACCAATAGCTATGTTTATCTAAGCTAAAGCAACCATTGTGCCATTTTGTATAGCGTTGAAATTATTGGGTTTTGCTAGAGATTGGTTTGTAGCAAAGCTTACAAAGCGGGAAGAGGGATATTACAAGCAGGCTTCATTGAAGCAATGATGATGTGTATAGGCCAATGCTGTGGAAACAAGGCTGATGTCCATCTACGCCCAAAGCGGTATAATCGGCTCCACAGAAAACAGAAGCCAAGACAATGAGCGAGCAACCACAATACATAACCGATTCAAACGGGCAAAAGTTGTCGGTGATTTTGCCAATGTCGGACTATCTTGAGCTGTTAGAAGACCTTGAAGACTTGGCAACGATTGCAGAGCGTAAAGATGAAGGCACTATTCCGCTTGAGGACGTTTTAAAAGAAGGTGGATTAAGCTTCGAAGTTCAATCCTAGTATTCATGCGGCGCAATACGCTATTACGCCTTAGCCGGGGCTAAACGCAGCCGTTTACAGCTTGTTCAATCTAACCGCAGAATAAATTGCATGGATATACAGGAGACAGAAATGAACGAAACCAATGAACACCTGCTGAAAGAGTATTTACAAAACGTCAGCGTTTTGTTTGCCAATATAGAAAACTGGTCCGTCAAACGTGGACTGGAGGTTAATACAACAACTCTTGAAATTAACGAAGAAGAATATGGTACTTACAAAATTGAAAAGCTAATCTTAACCGATGCAGGTCACAGCATTGCCGAAATCATCCCCATTGGTTGTTCCATTGTCGGGTCGTATGGACGGGTGGATTTAGTTGGTCTGATGAACAGGGAAGTGATTAGTTATTTGAAAAAAGGCGGTCCCTACATAACACAAAGCGAATTAATAGACGGGGTGATGAAGGAAGTGCATAAAAAATACTTCTATCGGGACATTAATGATACAGGATGGTATTGGATTGAAAGCACCCGGCTGGGACGCGCCAAGAAATTTGACGAAGCACTGTTTTTTGACTTATTGGCTTCGGTGTCCGATTATGAGCGCGCCTGACGCCATCGGTGAAATTTGGCGCACTTATCAGGTCACGGTTGATTGTCTAGAAGTTGCTTTAGATGACATAAAGCTTGGTCGAATTGATTCTCTGCAAGGCACCGGTTTTATGGATACGCCAATTGATGTTGTCCGGCGCGATATCCGAGCCAGCCGAGAAACGCTGAACGATCACACTATTCTTTCTATGTGGGCGGTTTTTGAACGGGAAATGGTTGCCATGCTGGAGTCCGAAACCCGCAATATGCTGAACGAGTCTCCGCACTATTCCACTTTCAATAAGGCGTTGCTGGACAAAATTGAAGCTGGTATTGAATATTGGCGGGCCGACGAGATGATCGATCTTTTTAAGCCAGCATTACCTATCGAATTAATCGGTTATGCTAAGCAAATCAAACGTTACCGCGATTGGGTGGCGCATAGGAATCCAAAGAAACCATCGCCGGCAAAGGTGCCGCCGGAATTTGCCTATAAAGTTTTGGCTGAGGTGCTTAAACAAATGAATCTATCTTGTTGAACATAAAATCGAGGATCAAGTTAAATAGCCTATAGGTTGAGGGAATGAATTCCAACAAGCCGTGCTCAACCCCCCCTAAACATTGATGCTTTATTCAAGAAATGCAAGCAAATGAATGAAGCAAGCAAGTAGCCCGGATGAAATACAGGAACAAATGAGGACAGGTTTTTCATTGTGCATTTCTCCAAAATACAAAACCTGCCCAAGTAAAATGAAAGACCTGTCTTTTTTTGTTGAAAATCAAACCTATAAAACACAGATTTACCATTAAAATATCAACTTCTAACCTATCAGAAGGAATCATCGCATGAAAATCATTTCATGGAATGTCAACGGCGTTCGCGCCGTGCAAAGCAAAGGCTTTGCCGAAACGCTGGCACTGCTCGATGCCGACTGCATTCTGTTGCAGGAAACCAAGGCCCAGGTCGATCAGATCGATAAGGCGCTTGAGGGCATCGACGGCTACCGCATTTATTCCAATTGCGCCGAACGCAAGGGTTATTCCGGCGTCACGATCTTATCCCGGAAGGAGCCGCTGCAAGTTATCAGCGACATCGGCATTATCGAGCATGACCGCGAAGGACGCGTGATCGTCGCCGAATTCGAAAATTTCTACTTGCTCAACGTGTATGTCCCGAATTCGGGCGAGGCATTGGCCCGGCTGGATTACCGCCAAACTTGGGATCGAGAATTTTTGGCTTATTGTCAGCAACTGCAAAAGAAGAAACCGCTGATCGCTTGCGGTGATTTTAATGTCGCGCACCAGGAAATCGATATCGCCCGCCCGAAGCCGAATTACAATAAATCGGCCGGTTATACTCAAGTCGAAATCGACGGGTTCAGCCGTTTTCTCGACGCCGGACTGGTCGATACCTTCCGGCATTTTCATCCGGACACCGTCGCCTACAGCTGGTGGAGTTTCCGCGGCGGCGCCAGGGCAAGGAACGTCGGTTGGCGGATCGATTATGTGTTGTCCAGTAAAGCGCTGGTCGGCAAAGTCAAGCAGGCCTTTATTCTGCCGGAGATAAGCGGATCGGATCATTGCCCGGTCGGCATCGAGATTGATTTTTAAGATGCCTATACGCGAACAATTGATGCGCGCCCATCGCGCTGCATTGTCGAATTGCAGCCGATGCCCTGAGATGATCGGACCGGTCGTGAGTGGGAGCCCGGTGCTATCGAAGATTTTGCTGATCGGGCAGGCGCCCGGCGACAAAGAAGGCGGTTTCGGTAAACCGTTTGCCTGGACAGCCGGTAAAACGATGTTCAAATGGTTTGAGCGCATCGGTCTTGATGAGGAGGCTTTTCGGCAGCGTGTCTACATGGCCGCCGTGTGTCGCTGTTTTCCGGGTAAAAATCCGAAGGGCGGAGATCGTGTGCCGAGTCCTGCCGAAATCGATAACTGCGCGGGCTGGCTGCAAGCGGAAATGGATTTGCTTAAGCCCGACCTGATCCTGCCGGTCGGCAAATTGGCGATTGGCCAATTGATGCCGGTTAAAAGACTGAACGATGTGATCGGCAAGCTTCATCCCGTTACTTTTCACGGCCATCGCACAGAAGCGATCCCGTTGCCGCATCCGTCCGGTGCGTCGACCTGGCATCGGACCGAGGCGGGTCTTGCGCTGCTGGAATCGGCATTGACGATATTGCAACAGCATCCGTCCTGGCAACAAATTTGCCAAGCTCGTATGGCGGATATTGCGTAGGTTGGCGCTGAGGTACAAAAACTTAAACTATCAACAAGCCTTAGTCATTCTTTCGGAAAGTTGTTCTTAGACGAATTGCGGTTCGTTGGGCGGATACAGCGATGTAGGCCGGAATAAGCCGGTTCGAGCGACAGCGGTAACGGGCGTTTCCGGAAAACATCATCCAAATTCGCCGGAAACGCCACCTCGCGCTACGCGCTTGGATGGTCTTATTCCGGCCTACGCCCTGTTCAGAACGTTGCCAGTTAGACCTTCCAGGTTTTTAAAACCTGGAAGGTCTGCCATGCGTATGGGTTACAAACCCCGTTCGGTATGAGACTTAAACTCTCAACAAAGCCTTAGCCATTCTTTCGGAAAGTTGTTCTTCGATGAATTGCGGTTCGTTAGGCGGATACAGTTCCACTTCATCCAGTTCAAAATTATATTCTTTGCCCAATGCAATCAGTTCTCTGATTTTTTGAACGGCTAACAGCTTTTCTTTTAATTCAGGATCTGCTTTTGCGTGTTCAGAGAATGCTTTTATTTGTGCAATTGACATGGTGTTTACTCCTATGGTTTAAAAATATGCTTTGCATTGCAAAGCAGGTGATGAAAAATCGAGTGTTCGCTACACGCTATAAGGCGTGTTAATCCAGTCTTTAAGTACCGCGACATCGCGCTCGGGTAAATAAGAAAAATCTCCGCTGATATCCTTAAAAACCGCTACGCCGCTGTGCGGAGAAACCAGCTTGCCTTTAACCATATAAAAGAACCAGGCAAACGGATAACCCGCCTGCCGATCGAAACGAGTCAACAGGTTATGCAGCGAGGTGCCTTTCTTGCCGTTAATATCGTCCAGTTGCGGGACGTTTTTTTGCTGGGTATTGATAATTTCGACGTTGATTATTTGTTCGCCGAAACGCCCGGTATGCCTGAAAGGCCGGACAATCCAGTCATCGCAAAGCGCGGCTTTTTGCTGGGCGCTACTCCGGTTCCAGTCATCCATAAAACGTTGCACCGGATGTTCTTTGATATGGTATTTATTGATTTCATCCATGAAAATCGACACGTCAGTTTTACGTCGATAAGAATAACGCGAAGTTCCAATGCAGAATGTTTCTATGCATTCCGGGTCCAGTGGATCAATAAATTCTTCTAAATCCTCAGGCGGATTATGTTCGCCGACCAGCAACCGGTCCGACATCTCGTGAGTTTTATCAATGTCGATCTGGATGAATTGTTCCGCTTTGCTGCCGGTTTGAATAACAAAATACAGGGTGTTGCCGGTTTGCCGCGTGGCAATCAGCTTTTGTTCCCGTGCGTGATCGATCAGGGTTTGCAGGTTTTTGCCGCATTCGATATAGGTTCTTTCGGTCCATTCAATCAAATCATTGGCGATACGGTTGCCGTCCATATCGACAATGCCGCCCAGGCGATACCATTCGGCGCCTGTTCTGGCCAGGCGAATCGGATAGTCGGGGGTCAGCGATTGAAGTTTAGCGAGTATTAATTCATCGTTGTGGTCGGGCAGGGTGTGCTTACAGATTTTTGCAAGCTGTTGCCCGTCAAGTTGAAAAGGTTGATCAGCCATACACTGTTTCCTATTTCTCGATCCCATGCGTTGCATGGGCAATGCTTGTTAATCGTTCCTGCGCCGCAGCCCGGACATCAGGCTCGGGATCATCAAGCAGACCGGCCAATGCTTCGGGAGCAACGCGCTGGGCCGCGGTATAACGCACCACCCAGTCGGCATCATTGAGCATGATCACGGCATCATCGGGGTTCATCCGCTCGGCGACAATGCGCCTGACTTCAGGTGCATTGTCATGAGCCATTAAACCCAGGCTGACTTCGGGCAAACGTTCGGCAACGATTTTTCGCACTTGCAGGTCTTCATCGCGAATAAAGCGGAACAGACGTCCTTCCGGCAGTCTTCTGGCTATCGTTAATCTGACGATATAGTCTTGATCGCCGGCCATCTTTTCCAGATCGGCGGGCGCAATACGATCCGCTACGGTCATGCGCACTTCTCTATCCGGATCATCGATTAACAGATGCAGCTGGGACACGGGTATCCGATAGGCGATTGCGCGCCTGACCACTTCATCTTCATCATGAATCAAGTCGGTCAATGCTTTTTGCGGTGCGTAACGGACCGCAATAGCGCGCCTTTCCCAAAAATTATCGTGCAGATAGTGCTCGGCATAACCGGGATTGACGCGAAAAAAGCGGTCGATTTGCCTTCCGCTTTCAACGAATACGCAGGTATCGCCGGGCATACAACGCCCCATCAGCAGGGTTTTGCCGCGAAAAGGACATAGGCTGCAATCGGCAAAAGGAACGCTGACAGGGCTTTCACGATTGGACATGTGAAGTACCGTTTAGTCCGCAATGACTTCTGCAACGACGATGCCCGTTGCAGCTTCATAATCATTGGTCAGGCACAGACAGTGTTCCCGGCCATCAATTAAATAGAGGTTGAAGTCTTTATGCTCAATGACCGGCGTATTATTAGGCAGATCGTCATCCATACAGTAAGTGAAATGGATAGCTTGGTACTGCTGTCTTAGCACCGAAACCGTGCTTTCATCGACACCCAATGCTTCGATTTCTGCCGCTATGGCGTTGACTTGATTTGTGGTGATCATCCCGTCGCTTCCCTTTCAAACCTGAATCGATTAGTTGCATCAATGCCCATGACTTTAGCCAGCCAGGGCGGCGGAGTTCCGGCAATAACGGTTTGCAGCTGATCGATGATGTCGGCAATGGTTTCAATGCCGGGCAGCTTCATGGGATGTATGCCCAGTTTGACAATTTTTGCCGCCGCAGGGCCGCCAACCGAGGCGATATAAAGTACCTGGCAATCCTGAATCAGCTCCGCCCTGAACACGTTTTTATCATCCACTTCCAGGCCCTTAGGTATGTCAGGGTTGCGGATGTCGATTAACCGGGCTTCATCGGCTGAAACCTGATAAACCATGAATTGGCTGCAAGAACCGAAATGGCCGTCAACGTTAATGCCGTCATTACTGGCGCAGGCGATACGAACGGAACCGGGCATGTCGCCGTCAACATAGGCTTGTTGTGTCTGCGCGGTAGGGTGAGTATCCAGGCCGGATTTAAGAATGCTTAAAGCATGAGTCAGTAAAGGTTCGTCAACATCTAAAAACTCACCCGCCAGCGCGGTTTTGAGTATTTTCAGGTTAATGCCGACAATTTTTTCTTCAGTGATGGGAAGGCCGATGCAATCGGTCAATACCGAAAGCAAGCGTTTGGCATCGGTATCGGGCAGAGCGCGAGCCGCCAGCCCGATACGTAAAGCCAGTTCTCGCGAGAGTGTAGCCTGGCTGTTCATCTGCTTATGCCTCTAAAGGCAAAATGCAGTTGTCGATAGGGCAAACTTTGACGCATTGGGGAATGTCAAAATCGCCTTCGCATTCGGTGCAGGTTTTTTTGTCGATTTTAAAGACAATAGAACCTTCTGTGATTGACATGGTTGGGCAGACCGGTTCGCAGTCGCCGCATGAAATACAATCCGCTTCAACAATATATAAGGCCATGATTATTCTCCTGAATCTAAACGTTTTGCGCGCAAGGTAACGGGGAAATCCGGCTGTTCATCCATCGGTTCGAAATAATATTTTGATCCATCGCTAAGCAGGACTTCACCGCCCCATTTATCGGGACTATCGAATTCAACGGATTCCGCCACTTCTTCCAAATCTTTTTTGGGGACATAGAAGACTAATTTGCCCTCTGCATTTTTTTTCAACATGACACTAGGCATTGAGTTCTCCGTTTACACGCATTTAAGGTTGTGGGCGATTACGGTCGCCTTCATACACATCAATTTATGTATATTAATTCACCACGAAGACACGAAGAACACGAAGAAACCAAAGTAAAGTCTTTGTGCTTTCCAGACGGACGGTGCATGTGTTGACCAGTCCGAAATTTTTTCTTCTCGTTTCCATGCGCTACGTGGAAAATTTATATACATTAATGTGCCACCACGAAAACACGAAGTTCACGAAGAACCAAAATAAAAATCTTCGTGTCCTTCGTGTCTTCGTGGTGAAATTCTCTAACTTAACGAATCAAATCGTAGTTATAGTCAGTTGTACCCATACCTTTGGTTTCTTTATCCAACTGTTCCAGAACGGCATTAACCAGGGTTGTCAGCATATAAATAGCGCCTTCGTAACCCAGAGTTGTCATTCTGTGCAGGTGATGCCGGTCAAAGATTGGGAAGCCAATGCGGATCAACGGCACTTCAAACTCTTCGCCTTTATAGAAGGTGTCGCGTTGAATGAACTTGCCGTAAGAGTTGCCGATCATGAAGTCCGGTTTGTTGGTAAAGACCAATGAACGGAAATGCCATAAATCTTTGCCGGTATGGACGACGGTTTTTTGTCCGTAAGGCGAATCTTTGAGCATTTTATCCATCGCTTTCGCCCAACGTTTGTTGGCATGGTTGCACAATACGTCGGTCGGTTCAGCGCCCATTTCCAGCAGGAATTTGGTCATGCCCATCACGAAATCCGCATCGCCGTACAAGGAAAACTTCTTGCCGTGCATCCAGGTGTGCGAGTCGGTCATCATGTCCACCAAGCGGCCGCGTTCCAGTTCCAAAGAAGCAGGAATCGGCTTGCCGGTCAGTTCGGAGATTTTCATCAGGAATTCATCGGTCCATTCCAGGCCCATCGGAATATTGATGGCGGTAGCGGGTTGATGCATGATGGTTTGCACATACTTTTTGGTTTTTTCCAACTGCCAGGGTTGCAACAACAAGGTGTCAATCGCATTAGGCGCGTCTTTCACTTCAGCCTGGGTAGTGCCGCCGGCATACAGTCGGAAGGTGCCGTCCGCCGGTGTATCCAATACTTCGGAAGGATCGCTCAATAACGAGTAATCAACGCCCATTTCCTTCATCATGCGGTGCATGACGCGGTAGTTGCCCAGATAGGTTTCAAAGCCGGGAACCAGGTTGATCTTGCCGTTTGAACCGACTTTCTTGTCGTCCATGTGGTTCAGGGTGAAATAACGCAACATGCCTTCGAACATGTTATCCCAACCCGTAGTATGGCTACCGACAAAGCTTGGGGTATGCGCATAAGGCGTTGGAAATTCCTGTTCGATATGTCCGGCTTTTTTAGCGTTATTGATAAACGCATTTAAGTCGTCACCGATAACTTCAGCCATACAGGTGGTTGATACGGCAATGATCTCAGGCTTATACAACGCTTTGGCGTTTTCCAAACCGGCCATCATGTTTTTCTGGCCGCCGAAAACCGCCGCATCTTCAGTCATGGAGTCCGAAACGCAGGCAACAGGCTCTTTGAAATGACGGTTGAAATAGGTACGGAAATAAGCGACGCAACCTTGCGAACCATGGACATAAGGCATGGTCTTTTCAAAACCCAGCGCACAAAGTACCGCGCCTAAGGGTTGGCAGGCTTTAGCCGGGTTTACGGTTAACGCTTCACGGTTAAAATTGAGTTCTTGGTATTCCTTGGTGGTTGTCCACTGAAACACTTCATCAATTTTTTCCTGGGGATGACGCTCTTCATAAGCTTCACGTTTGTTGGCGAGGCTTTCCTTGTATTCATCGTTACGGAATAAAGGATAACTCGGTTGTATGTTTTCGACTTCTTGACTCATGATAATCTCCTACGCGCCACTAATCTGTGGACGACGGTTGAAGGAGTAGGAGCGGGTAAGGGGGAAGCCCCGCTCCTACACAAAATTAAGCGCTTGCGGCGACCGCTACATCTGAACTTTCAGCTGTTTTCCAGGGCACTTTCACCTGTTTCCAGCAAGGGTTATTCAGTGTCATGTCCATATCTCGGGCGAAGATGGCAAAGCCGTCATAACCGTGATAAGGACCGGAATAATCCCAGGAGTGCATTTGGCGGAACGGAATGCCCATTTTTTGGAAAATGTACTTTTCCTTGATGCCTGAGCCGATCAAGTCAGGTTGAACTCGCTTAACGAATTCTTCAAACTCATAACCGGTTACGTCGTCATAAATCAACGTCGCATTGCCCATTTCTTTGATAGTACGGTCGTAGTCGTCGTTGTGACCGAATTCGTAACCGGTACCGACCACTTCCATGCCCAAATCTTCATAGGCGCCGATAACATGACGTGGGCGTAGGCCTCCGACATAGAGCATCACGCGTTTGCCTTGCAGGCGCGGTTTGTATTTGGCGATAACCGCATCGTATTCAGCTTGGTATTTAGCGATAACTTTTTCAGCGCCGGCTTGAATCGTTTCATCGAATAACGCAGCAATTTTGCGTAACGATTCGGCAATTTTGGTAGGACCGAAGAAGTTGTACTCAATCCAGGGGATTTTGTATTTTTCTTCCATGTGCCGCGCAATGTAGTTCATTGAGCGATAGCAATGGATCAAATTCAATTTCACCTTAGGGGTTTTTTCCATTTCCGCGATAGTGCCGTCACCGGACCACTGAGCGACAACACGTAAGCCCATTTCTTCCAGTAAAGTACGTGAAGCCCAGGCATCACCACCAATGTTGTAGTCACCGATAACAGCGACATCATAAGGAGTGGTTGGAAAGCTATCATCGCCGTCACGGTTTTCCAGTACCCAGTCACGAATCGCATCGTTAGCAATGTGATGACCCAGAGATTGGGAAACACCGCGAAAACCTTCGCAACGAACCGGCACTACAGGCTTGCCGATTTCTTTGTTGGCTTTTTTGGCGACCGCTTCAATATCATCCCCAATCAAACCGATCGGGCATTCAGATTGAATACTGATACCTTTGTTTAACGGAAACAATTCTTCGATTTCGTTCATTATTTTCGCGAGCTTTTTATCGCCGCCGAAAACGATGTCTTTTTCCTGAAAATCGGAAGTAAAGTTCATTGTGCCGAAGGTATTGATACCGGTAGTTCCGACATAATAGTTACGACGACCGGCGCGCGAATACTGTCCGCAACCGACCGGGCCGTGCGAGATATGAATCATATCTTTAATCGGGCCCCAAACCACACCCTTGGAACCTGCGTAAGCGCAACCGCGAATGGTCATTACGCCGGGTTGGGATTTACGGTTTGAAGTAATACATTTGTTCGATTTTTCCAGGGATTGATCGTTAACCGCCAAATGCTTGGCACGATCTTTCCTTGCTTGTTCGGGATAGACTTCCAGCACTTCTTGAATAAGCGCTTCGGTCTCTTCTTTTGTTAGAGCAGCCATGAGTGTCTCCTACTTATGCCGTGGGTAATCCCCCAACAGACAGGTTTTAGGACGGGAATCCCGTAGAGACGCGATAAATCGCGTCTCTACGGTTGGTCATTTATTAAGCAGTTGCTTCCGCGGCCGCTGTTACACCGATGATAGATTCGTCTTCTTGATCGATAATGCCGAATTCCATCATTAATTCTTCCAGTTCATCCATAGTGATAGGTGTTGGAATGACGAAGTTCTTGTTATCACGAATTTTTATAGCTAAATCACGGTACTCTTGTGCCTGTTTATGGCCTGGTTCGTATTCGATAACAGTCATACGACGAATTTCAGCACGTTGTACAACGTTGTCACGGGGTACAAAGTGAATCATTGTGGTGCCGATTTTTGCAGCCAAGGCTGAGATCAATTCATCTTCACGAGCAGTTTCACGTGAGTTACAAATCAAACCGGCCAAACGCACACTGCCTGAGTTAGCGTATTTCACAATACCCTTAGCAATGTTATTAGCCGCATACATCGCCATCATTTCGCCCGAGCAAACGATGTAAATTTCTTGCGCCTTGTTTTCACGGATTGGCATGGCAAAGCCACCACACACAACATCCCCAAGTACATCATAAAAAACGAAGTCAAGTTCATCATCATAAGCACCTTCTTCTTCAAGGAAGTTAATCGCAGTGATAACGCCGCGACCCGCACAACCGACACCAGGCTCAGGACCACCTGATTCAACGCATTTAATACCGCGGTAACCCGCTTTCAACACATCTTCAAGTTCTAAATCTTCAACACTACCCGCTTCAGCAGCCAAGCTCATAATAGTAGTTTGAGCTTTTGCATGAAGAATTAAACGGGTAGAGTCAGCTTTAGGATCGCAGCCAACTATCATTACACTGTTGCCCAATTCCGCTAACGCAGAAACCAGGTTTTGAGTTGTAGTAGACTTACCAATTCCACCTTTACCATATATTGCACATTGACGTAATGCCATGATCTTCTCCTCTTATAGGACGTTGTTGTTAATGACATTAGGGATAAAGCAAGGGGTGTGCCAATTGCTTTTATTGTATTTATGTTATTGAATTGTATTGGTTATTGTTGTTTTAGTAAAGCATAAGCAACGTTGTCTTTCAAACATTTTGTTATGTTCTGTAAGCTTAGTAACAGTACGGTTATTTATATCCATAGGAATCTACGCAAGCTATATCGCCGTCATTCCGGCAGGGATGTGAGAGCATCCAACGACAAACTATTCAACAAATGGTTTTATCGTTTCCACGTAGCGCGTCACTACCATTAAGTTAAGAAAAATGTTAATCGAGTAGGGCGCGCCGTGCGCGCCAAAGGGATAGCAAGGTTACGCTGGTTCCCAAGCTCCAGCTTGGGAACCCAGACGACGAAGCTCCAGCTTCGCGAGACGGGAAGCTAGAGCTTCCCACACCGAATTCCCAAGCTGGAGCTTGGGAACTAGCACTCACTAAAATCCATTAACTTAATGGCTGTGACGCCGGAGCGAGGGACGATGCCATTTATCTGAGTCTAAATCCATTCGTGCCTGCCTTAAAGTTCCTGCGCCTATATAGAAGTGTTGATACTGATTTATGGAAGATGTTGTGTTTGTAGATAGGATAAACAACAGAAGAATTGTTACAAACAGGACAAAATCCCAACCGCCTGTTTTCGAAGAGACTCATTTAATCATTTTATAATCATAAAGTTACGCTGTTTATCAGGAGTCGGTAAAAACTGGATTAATTATTGCTTAAGTAAAAAGACATACCTACTTAATAATGGAGTTTGCAATGTCTTCTACTGATTTTTCTGAAATACTTGATGGGTTGTACGAAAACAAGGTCGTACCTTATCTGGGGCCGGGCGCGCTTTTTGATGCAACCAATAAACTGACCGGAGCCCCCATGCCTGCCGATAGCCATAGCTTGATTTTGGCGATGAATAACGGCAACCCGATGGCTCCCAAACTTATGTACGAGTTTCCCAGGGCGGCGATGAACCAGGAGTTAAAAAGAGGCCGGAACTTTCTGGGCCAGTTTCTCACCAAGTTATACGGTGAAACCGAATATACGCGCGCGTCAGTGCATGATTGGCTGGCGGAATGGCGGCCTGCTTATGTTGTCGATATAAACAGGGATACCCAATTGCAAGATACCTATTCCGATGAAGAACATACGCTGATTGTCGGTGTTGCAAGAATCACCGCCAGCCAGTTCCGCTTTAAAATATATCACTTCGATGGCAGCGATTATTTTGAAATCCCGCAGGAACAGGTCGACCATAGATTGCCCATTTTGTTTAAACCTCTGGGTACGCCCAAGCCGGAAGCCAACTACATCGCTTCGGATGCCGATTATGTCGATTACATCACCGAGCTAATGGGAGGCTTCGCTATCCCTGACTTCCTTAAAGAGTACCGCAAGGGCAAACAATACCTGTTTATAGGCGTGCCGCTAAACAGGGATTCGGAACGCATGGTGATGAGCGACATTGTTTACGGCGCGGCAGAGAAAAAAGGTTGGGTTTTAAACAAAAATCCGACCGATAAGGAAATACGCTATTGTAAAAAAATAGGCTTGGAAATCCTGGATGTGGATGTTGAAGAACTACTGGCTACCGTACTTGTCTAATGATCCAGTCCGACGCATTCACTCATCATCGCCTGTTGCTTTACTACAAAGGCGACATCAGCGCCTTGATGCTGTTCGCCCAGCACAGCAACGGCAGCATCTGCTTTCCGGAGCCGCTGCCCGCGTTGTCCAGCGCACTGGAGCCTGAAGAATTCATCACCGAAAAAGTCAGCACTCATCCGGCCATGCTGGTTAATAAAATCAATCAGTTTTTGCAACTGGACAACGACCTGTTGCGCATCGAACCTGAGTTTAGCGAGCAAGTCGACGCGCCCGGCGGCATTATCACCGTCCACATGGTGCGTTTCATGCTGCTCGACCCGCCGCACAAACTGATGCAAAGCCGGGATTGCCGGATGAGAACCTTGCCGGAGCTACGCGGCAGGCCGCCTGCGGAAATGGAGTTGTTGCGCCGCGCCTATGCCAAAGTGATGTAGGCCCGAGATGTTTGATTTTATGGACATGAGCTACGATGAACCCGGCGAGCCGATCGGCTCGGGGCCGTATATCCCGGATGCCGGGGAATGCACGCGTTGCGGCATCTGCATCAGCAGTTGCCCGACCTTTCGCCTGTTCCAGATCGACGAAGAAACCCCGCGCCGACGCATTCGCACCATCAGCAAAATATTGGTTGAAAACCAGCCGATCAGCGCCGAGGAGCGCTTACATCTGGATAACTGCGTACAATGCCGGGCCTGCGAAATCGTTTGTCCAAGCCGGATGGCTTACGGGCAGTTGTTCGATCAGGCTCAGGCACAGTTAAAGGTTAATCCGGGGTGGTTGGCAAAACTGGCATTCAGGCTGATTGAAAATAAGGATTGGCTGAGGCGGTTAATGCCGTTGCCGGCTATTTACCTGAAATCAGGTCTGCAAAAACCATTACGAAGCACCGGATGGTTGAAAAAACTGCATTTGGCGGATGCCGAAGCCTTGCTGGGTAAACCGGCATTACAGGCATTGGCGGTTTCTTATCCGGCCAGTGTCACGAAACGCGGCCGGGTCGCGCTGTTCACCGGTTGTATCGCCGAACATTTCGACCGCGAGACCTTGCTGGCGGCGATCAAGCTGCTTAATGCAATAGGTTACGAAGTGCTGGTGCCGCCGCAACAAGGCTGCTGCGGGGCGATACACCAGCACAACGGCCAGTCTGCCGCCGGTTTGATCGACAACAACATTGCAGTGTTCAACGCGCTGGAAGTCGATGCCGTACTGCACACCGCCACCGGTTGCGGTGTAATGTTAAGCGAATATCAAAATGATGATGAAGCGGGACAGCAGTTCCGGCAACGCTTGTGCGGCATCAGCGATTTTCTGCTGGAACACTGGCCGGACGACCTGCAACTGACGCCATCCAAGCTGAAAGTCGCAGTCCATGAGCCATGCAGCCAGCGCAATGTCCTGAAAAATCAGCAAGCCGTTTATGCGCTGCTGCAAAAAATCCCCGGCCTAAGCATTGCCGCGCTGGCAGACAACCATATCTGCTGCGGCGCGGGCGGCAGCTACATGCTGACTCATCCCGACAACGCCGGGCAGTTACGGGCTTTAAAGCGGCAAATCATCACCGATTCATCGGCGGATTTGGTGGTTAGCGGTAATTTTGGTTGTGGGGTTTATCTGAATGCCGATGGGGGCAGGGTAGAGCATCCTTTGCAGTTGCTGGCTCGGCAGTTACCGCAGATATAAGGTAACCGTACGCATTCTATCTGGTTTGAAATACGGTTATATGCGGCTTGACCAATAGCCCGGTCTTCTACTGTTATGCATCACTGCAACGACATAAATTGACTTGTTAGTTTTCCGATAAATCACAGAAAAGGGAAACCTGGAAAGTAAGAACCTTCGAAAACCCTTCTCGAAAAGTGGCCATGTTTGAGGGAATTCAATAATCGCTTGATAAGCTGATTCGAGTTCATTCAAAAAATCATCCCCTAAGCCTTCTGCCTGATCTTGATACCAAACGTATGAGGCCTTTATTTCAGAAGAAACGCCGGGGTGAAACCTTAACAATTCGCTAACCTTTAACGTCTTTCTTTATATCGTCCCAAGAGACAGACTCAACCTTACCGGAAACAAGTTCTTGATACCTAAGCTCAGCTAATTCAGCCCATGCTTGCTCAACACCTTCATCTTGCCTGGCTTCAAGCGAAGAAATCAAACAATGAGCAACTAGGGCTCTCTCGTTAATATTCAAGTGTTTTGCATTTTCTAAAACTTGATTAATGTTCATGGCCGATTTATCCAGCAATTTGTATTTTTGAATTCTAGCATGGCGGTCGAAAAGCACATAACTCATGATTTTTACGACACATGGGTGGCACGGTGTTTGGCTGATCCTATGCACTGCTATGTCATCAATATAAATCGATGGTAAACAATTGAGTCCACCTCTGAGGTATGCTAACCAACTAGCTACTAGCAGAAGGAATATCAAACACAAGAATTGTTAGCATAAACTCTCTATTAACATCGCCGGTGTGATGAAAGATAAACCGATATCCGCTTTCGTGCTTCCAATCGAGAGTGCGCTTGAAATTTGAGTGAATGACAGTCTCAGACTTGATCCCGGACAAAACCGTTGACATAGCTGTACCACGATTAAAAACCAGAATTGCTGTCTTGGTATCACGCCACGCAGTGTATCCTAACAACTGATCGATCGTTCCCTTGTAGTGCTTTGCCCCCTTCCAGAATTTGCATTCAGCGATAAAAATATTCTTGTCATTTGCCCTCAACAAAATGTCTGTTTTCCCTCCAACATTAAATGTTTCACCTGTTGCGATTCCTTCGAAATGACCATTGAGCTGGACAAGGAAATGTTGGCGTAAATCCTCCTCGCCCATAGACGTAAAAGCAGAAGGACTTCGCTCCATGACATGCGTCATATTTTGGATGACGTTAAGAATGTGATCATACATTTCTGCTTCTAAAATGGGCTCAGGTTCATAAGGAACTGAGGATGAGGAAGGTAACATAGGGGTTACTCTACGACGCACTTCTGGAACGGCATAGGTCTTTGGTGTGTCAGATCGGCTCTTTAGTGGTATTCCAAGCGAAGCGACACGGCCTTGATTTGAAAGTACTCGTCTACGCCTAGTTTCGATGACCTGCTCGGCTTTGGATTGCAATGTTCGGTTGAACCCATTTACGTCGTTACGTACCCACTCCAGATGCTGATCGATATCATTAAGTGTTCGATCAATATCTGGACGGATGTCGTGCTCTATGTCATGGGCAATTTCGAAAGATAATAACAATGTTTGTTTACGAATCTGTGCTTTTGGTGAACAAGACGAGAAGGAGCTCGCACGAGCATAAAATAGTTCCGGTTCGCCATCGAACGGAATCTCTACATCTATATGTTGGCCAGGCACGTAACATGGCCGACTCCGATCCCTAATTCCGCGATTCTGATCAAGCCTGACGTCAATTTGTGTCTCATGCTCGTCCGCGGTCCAATCTTCTCGCCGCAGGGCGGGAGCTTCTAAGTTGTATTTTTCGACAAGATATTTTGACAAATCCGCAGGGGCGGTATTGAGCAATCGATTTGCATCCAGTTGCTCTACCTCGTTGCGCATCGCAGTAGTTCGTTGATCAAGTAATTCTCGAAGATCGCGACTAGCAAACAAGTAGCCAGAATTTTTTTCAATTAATCTAAACATGTTTCATGCTCGTAATGATTGGCTACGTCCAGTGCGATGCGCTGAGGCACTAAGTCCATCAATCACAGGACACAACAGATGGGACGTACGATGTTTGCTGCAGTGAGGATAAAGCGATTTCACTCACAATGGCACGGCTTCCTGAAGAATCCTTTGGCACAAGTGTTTATTTAAGCCCCTTTCGCTGACAATATCGACTTTGCGTTTTAATACGTCGGATAACGCTAAGCTCAATCCTACCTGATCCAAAAGCGTTGTTCCCGGCAGAAAATCCACCAGCAAATCGATGTCGCTGTCTTCGCGCTCTTCTCCGCGTATGACGGAACCGAATACGCGCACATTAACAGCATGATATTGACCGGCAATGTAGAGAATACGCTGTTTTTGTTGCTGTAAGGTTTGAAATAAGCTGGACATAAGTGATTCCTGTAGCCTACAAGGCAGTGTTGATGCCGTAAGATACTGACCTAACACGCTTTGCCAGTCAATTGTTTTAGTGCAATTTAGGATAGATGGGCTGTACGATGTTTGGCCCTATATCCAGAGCTTGCCCTACAGAGTATTAATGTATATTGTTTTATACATGCTATGAGAGCGATCATGAACCAAGAAAAAGAAATCCGTTGGGTAGGGGGCTTCTTATCAAGACATACTCAAGTTTCCAGTAGAGCCGCGCAAGGAGGCCGGTTTTCAGCTGGGGAAAGTGCAGGCGGGATTAGAGCCTGATGACTGGAAACCTTTTAATGACGTGGGTGTCGGCACAAAAGAAATTCGTATTCGCGATGCTACCGGTATTTATCGCGTGATGTATGTAGCCAAGTTTGAGCAGGCAATTTATGTATTGCACTGCTTCCAGAAAAAAACTGAAGCGACAACAAAACAAGATAAAGCTATTGCAGAAACACGTTACCGTGCCGTTGTAAATGAAATAAAGGAAGGTAAAAAATGACTATTGATACTGAAGTTCGCCATATCACCAAACCGGGGGCCAATCTTTTTTTGGAGCTTGGCTTTGATGCCGATGAAGCGGCTCATCTTCATGCCGAATCACAGCAGCGCATCAGCGATACCAAACTTCTTAAAGAACAGCTCATGGATGAACTGTCGAGTTGGATTACAACTAATCATCTTAAGCAAGCAGAGGCCGCTGAGATATTGATGATTTCCCGTCCGCGCGTATCTGATTTGATGAATAAAAAGGTGAGCAAATTTACTATCGATGCCTTGGTGAACATGTTGAGTCGTGTCGGTAAGTCGGTTCGGCTTGCGATTGAGTAACTGAGTAGGGCGCGTCGCGCGCGCCTTCTCAGACTGGGATTAGTTGAGCTGCCCGTCAGGTGCAACGTAACGCCAGCCACTTGTTAATCATGACATAATTAAAATACAAAGGTACGTATCGCGTACCCATTTCCAATGCACTCCGGCCAATCAAAATCCAAAAAGGTACGCAAAGAGTTAAAGCGTTATACTGAAATCTCTAGCGGAAGAAGTTTTTAAGGCATAACAGCAAATATTGACGGAACTCGAAACCAGCATCGAATTTCTGCCGCCTCATCGAAAATCATACGAACATATTTTTAATATCGCTATGATTTTTAACTGCTTTAAGGTTTGTGCGATGAAAAATATCACTATATGGGTCTTAGGTCTGAGTTTATGTTCTTTCAATGCAGCCTATGCGATGAGATGCGGGAACCACCTGGTTAAACCGGGCGATTATAAAGATGATGTTCTTACTCGATGCGGTGAGCCGGATTTCGTTGAAACTCACACTAAAATAGTAGGCAGAACGTTACATTTTTCGGGTAGAACCATTGATTTGCAACAGTACGAAGAGATACAAGTAGACGAGTGGGTATACAATTTAGGTCGTTTACGTTTGCGGCAATACCTTCGTTTCGAAAACGGCAGGTTAAAAGAAGTTAAAAGCTTAGGGCGAGGGTATTAAAGCGGTTTCCTGTAATGGAAGGGCGGGGGCATCGGGCCGCTAAATCCCGTATTACGCAGGCTCCATACAGGCCAAGGTCCCTCGCAGCAGCCGATTATTTCCAAATAGGATGGATGCCGTAATCATGAGGAAACACCGTGATGTATTGGACCACCCGCGGATAATGCGCCAGGTTGCGGCCGCTGCCGTGCGGCAAGGCGTGGCGCCAGAGTACGAAATCTCCGGCGGAACCGGTAACCGGTACCGGCCCCAGACTCTCCAAATCCTGTTCACGCGGATTTTGCTCCGGTGCGAGTTTTCCCAGCCATTGATCGATACGATGGTGAAATCCCGGTACGCAACGAAATGCGCCTTGTTCGGCGCTGGTATCGCTTAAGTACAGCAAGCCATGAATACCGAAAGGGATCGGTAAGGCAAGGCTGACGTCCCAGTGCAGGCGGCTGGGACCGGATATATCGATGCCGCCGCGCTCCGGCCGATTCAGGCTGGAGCGATCCACGGTAGTCCACAAGTCATCGGTTCCCCAAAGCTGCTCGAATGCTTTGCGGATGCGCGGTGCGGCGCGGTTTTTATTCAGGACCGGATGCTGGAACAGCGGCACCCAAAACGTATGCGTTCTATCGTACCAAGTCTCGGAGTTTTGCGGGTCCATGCCGAGAAAGTCCCATATCGCCAATTCGGCTGCCCGGCAATCTTCTACTGAAACCGCGTTGCGTAACACCACGTAGCCGTTTTCCTGCCAAAACGCCAAGTCCGCTGCCGACAATACCGGTTCTAGAATATCTGTTCCCTCGATGGGATAGGTACGGTGCGGTTGTTCCAGATAATGTCTAACCATTTTATTGAGGCGCTCGACTAAAGTGCGCTCAGGGACGCCGCCGAGCTTTTGCACAATCCATTGTTCGAATTCGGCATAAGTTGGACGCTGTTGGAACAGGTATTCCGCCGGTTCGACGATGCCCAGTCCCAAGCCCTGCATCAGTGTGTAATCCAGCCCGTATTCGTCCCGCACGCTGTCCTGATCAAGCCGCCCCCCGACTTCCAGCAGCCGTTTGTACCAATAGCGCCGCAAGTGCAGTACGCCCAATTCGCCGGTTCCGATTGAAGAAATGCCAAGTTCAGGTTTTGCAGTCATATGTTCTCTGTTTTGTTGTTGTAACTACTCTGCGTTCTCAAACACAATGGAACGCTGATGCCAAAAGTAGGCGCCTCTAGGCGACGCTGATAATTATGATTAAATAAGATTTAATCCGTGTTCATCATATTCATCCGCGTCATCTGCGTTCCATTTTTTAACTGTCGAGTAGTTACTTGTTGTTCAACGTTGCAGCCGCGCCAGCTTTTGCAGGCCTACCGTGGGCGGCGCACCGAAGGTCTTGCGAAATTCATGGCTAAAATGGGCCGAGTCTGAAAACCCGGTAGCGTGCGCCGCGCTAGTGAAGCTGTTGCCTTTTATGATTTCGCGTATCGCCTTCCGCATCCGGTTCCAACCTCGATAACGGCGGAAAGGAACGCCGATCTGTTGCGTGAACAGGTGCTGGAACCGCGAGGAGGACAGCCCGACCGTTCCGGCCAGCGTTGCCACCGAGGTGAGATCGTCGCCGTGTTCGAATAAAAACTCCACCACCTGTGCTATGCGGGGATCGATCAGTTCGGCTCTTGCCCGCCGTTTGGCAAAGCCCATCAGATCGACTAATGGTTCCGCAGTCCAGTGAGGGTTGTAGCGATCTTCGTAAAGGTCGCGCATGAATGAAATCTCTCCGGCTGTACCGACCAAGGCGCCGTTCAGCTCACGGGTATTGCGGATCAGCGGCTTCAAGGCATCGGCCCCAGCGATATTCGGTTCGATATAAAACACCGTCAGCGGATCGCCGCCTATATCCAGCTCGTGCAGGACACCGGCGGGAATAACCGCGGTGCGGCAGGACAGCCAATCGCCGCCATCCAGTCGCAGGCGAAAATTGCCGTAAATTCCGGCTAGAAAAACCGGTGCGCCGTGCTGATGGCTGGCGTTGTAATACAGCGGTCCGGTAAAAAACGTGCGGCCGTCGCTGATGTCCCAGAGCGCGTCGAATTTGACGGCCTCCGTCGCAGCACGTTCATACAAGCGAGGACTGTCTGCCATTGTTTATACTCCTTATTGTCTTGAGCCACCCGTTTTCAACGTAGGCGTTTTCGATGCAGTTTAGTCAAATCGCCGACGATTGACAACTGACGGCGGCTTGAGCAATTCGCCGACATTGGCGTTCAACAAGGCGGGACCCAAGTCCCCGTATAACGATGAGGATAACCATGACAAACCAAAAGATGACGATGACCAACCTTTTTCTCGTGGCGTTTGCCGGACTGTGTCTGGCGATAGCGCTTGCCATCGCCTGGGTGCTCGGCGTCACACTGTTTTTTTCCGATGGCGTCTTGGCCGGACACCTCGTCGAACGGGCCGACATTATCAGGGCCCATATCGACTACTTGATGATGTCCCAATTCCTGTTTATCTTTTTCCTGCTGTTTCGGCAGTATGCCATCGATCCGCCGGTCTGGGTCGTTGCCGCCTGTTGTTTCGGCGCTTTCTTCAACCCATTGTCATTTCTGGTTAGAGGCTTGACGCCGAAGCCTTCGGTTGTCGCGGCGATTCCTGTTGAAGCGCATTTTCCGTTTCAGGCGGGATTGAGTTTTACGCTGACGACGGTCGGGTTTCTCACTGCCGTGGTGCTGGTCGTCAGGGCGGCCTGGAAATTGAGATCGGTGAAGAATTGAGGCTGACTTGCTGTCGCAATGTGCGAGGCTGTCTTCGGTGGGATGTACTCATCCTGGTACAGTCTCGTACTCAACTTGTTCATAACTGATGTTACGCAGTTATTCGAATTTAGGCTGCATTAACATTTTTATTATTAAAAGTGTCGCTACCGCGACGATTATTTGAATCGGGTTGTCGCACCCGAAGGCGAGTTACTTTCTTTTGCTTCGCCTCGGCAACTGCTCCTGCGTTGCTCTACCTCCTGCATCCATGCAGTCGAAAAGAAAGTAACCAAAGAAAAGGCGACCCGGTTGCCGCTTGCTTCCTGCGCTCCTCGCTTTTATCGAGGGTCAGCAGAAGGGGCTCCTGCCCCTCTGCTGACGTGCGGCATCCCTGCCGCACCCCTAACGGGCTGTTCTCGATAAAAGCTCCGGTGCTCGGCGCGGCAAACGGGAGAAGTATCATCCGTGCGTAACATCAGTTAATAAATTATCAAGACAATCGCCTTAAAATGACAAATGCAGACATGTCGGCTTTTATCAAAACTCAGTAAAATAATAAAAAACCGGTAGCTTTGGTTAAATTTCATATTACTCAATAACTCCGTATTTACGGAATAACGACAACAATTTATAGCCAAGGTTCACTCATGATGAAACACTATTTGCTGGAAAAACCGTCGCCCTGGATTGTTAAATACGCTCCGTTGATACCTAAAGCGGGGCGAGTACTCGACCTTGCCTGCGGTAACGGACGCCATGCAATCTGGCTTGTCAAGCAAGGCTATCAGGTCGATGCGATTGATCGCGATGCGCAGGTGGTATCAAGCATGGAGGGGATGGACAATATCAATGTGTTTGTTGCCGACCTTGAAGCAGGCGACTGGCCTCATTCAGACCGGAAGTATGACGGATTAATCGTCAGCCGTTATCTGTATCGGCCGCTGCTACACACTCTTCCCGCAATGCTAAATCCGGGCGGAGTGTTGATTTATGAAACCTTCATGGTGGGTAACGAGCGCTATGGCAAGCCTAGCAATCCCGATTTTTTGTTGCTGCCGAATGAGCTGTTCGAAATCTATTCACCTGTGCTAAATATAATCGCGTTTGAGCAGGGTGAAGAGACAATGCCACGGCCTGCCGTTATGCAACGCATTTGCGCTGCTAAGATATAAGTTGGTTAATGAACTGTGCGAGTTACCTTGAGCATAAGACGCGCCAGAAACAACAAAACTATTACGCCAACCAGGGTTGGAAACAATAAAAATGACCAGTCCGGCCGGGTTAAAAAAATAAGCACAGGATTGGAACCCGCAGGCGGGTGAACGGTACGCGTGACCAGCATCACCGCCAAGGCGGTGCCGACAGCTAAAGCCATGCTCCACCAGTCGGGACCGACGAATTTGAGAAAGCCCAAGCCGATTAAAGAGCAAAGGACATGGCCGACGATTAGATTGCGCGGTTGCGAAAATACCGCATCCGGGAATCCGAACAATAACACACAGGATGCACCGAAAGAGCCCAATATCCAGGGCTGACCGGAAAGTTGACTCAAGGCGGCAATAGCAGCGATAGCCAAACTCGAGCCGAGCCAAGCCAGCGCAATAGACGATAGTGAAGGTCTTGGCGGAAGGGCTTTACCGCCATTTCTGATTATATTTCTAAGCGACATGAGTTAAGCCCCTCCTTCCAAGTCGGTAAAGGGGATGCCGGCATTAACCTGCGCATCCCCGCTTTCAGCTCAAGCGATTGTTATCAATCCTTCTTGAATTGGGCGGCTTCTTCCGATCCGCCGGTGGCATTACCTTTACTATAGGAATGCGCCCCGACGCCAGCCAGCTGGCCGCCCTGAACAATCAGGTATTCATCGCGGATGGGCCGATCTTCAAAGTAGCTTTCAAACAGGCTTAACAGGCTGTGCGGCACCACGCTGTACAAGCCTGCGCTGCGAACATAGGCGTACAGAGCGAACACCGAGTCGGTTTCCAGCATGATGTTGGGGGTTACGCCCGCTTCGCGGAAGGCCGCATCGATCAGGCGGCGGTTTTGCATGTTCGGCGTGAGCAGGCACAACGGCAATTTCGCAATATCGGCCCAGCCTAAATCGCCTTTAAATAGCCGTGGGTCGGGGCTGCGAGCCAGCAGCACATGGCGCTCGCGGTACAGCGGCAGCTTTCGGAAACCTTTCAGTCCGGGATCTTCGAGATAGGTCAGCCCCAAATCGAGCTCGAAGTTGTCGAGTTGGCGGATCAGGTCGTCGGCGCACAACGAAACCAGTTTGATGCCAACGCCCGGATAATCGCTCTGGTAAGGTTCGGTTAACAATGGAGCCACGGCCAGCGTAGTGGGAATCGCGCCGATACGCAGCGTACCGGTGAGTTGCCGGTTGCATTGCGCCGCTTCCTGTCTCATGCATTCCCAGTCTTGCGCCAGAATCCGCGCCCATTGCAACAGCCGTTCGCCCTCCATCGTAAAGCCCTGAAAACGTTGGCCGCGGCGGACGATGGTAACGCCCAGTTCTTCCTCAAGATGCTGGATGGCGGTGGATAAGGCCGGTTGGGAAACGTGGCAGGCTTCCGCTGCGCGACCGAAATGTTCGGTTTTCGACAGCGCCAGCAGGTAATGGATTTGACGGATAAACATGGGAGATAGATCGGAAAGCGCCGGAGGCTGCAAGGCGTTGGATTGCTGAGCGGCTGAGGGCGCGGGGTTATTCAGGCAATAAGCCGTTAGCTGGTCCGGCGGTATCGAGATAATAATGTCCGTCGCCATGGCTGATTACCCGTTGATAGGGCAGGGCGTCAAGCTCGGCGAGGTAAGCGATGGAGTGGGTTTTGATCAGGCAGTAGATGACTTCGCCCTCCAGCAAGGCCATATCCCGGCATGCGCCCGGCGTAATTTCGGCCAGCAGCGTAGTGCCGCAATCGACCTGTACGATCAGGCTTTCTCCGCTGGGGATCAGCGCACAGATTCGGCCCTTGATTTGATTTTGTATCGATATGCCGTCGATATAACTACGCGATAAGGCTATGTCGTTGGCGCGTATCGACACTTGCGCTTCACTGCCGACAACTAAATGCGGCCGTAGCGGCAAGCTCAACGGTAGGCCGAAGCTGTGGGCCTGGCTGCAACCGGACACATAGTCGTGACGGCTGACGGTCACCGGCAAAATGTTGTCGATCTGGCGGATGCCCAGATAGCGCAGCATTCCTTGCTGTTTGGCGACATCAAGCAGCGAGCCGTTGTGCAGCACTTTGCCTTGTTCGAGTACGATCAGCCGGTCGGTCAGCTCCAGGATCTCTCCCAGAGACTGGCTGGCGTATAGTACCGGCAAGCCCAGCTCATTCTGCAAGCGTTTCAGAATCGGCAGTAGTTGCATTCGGTAACCGTTGCCTATTGCAGCAAAAGTTTCATCCAGTAACAACAGCCTCGGCGATTTCAGCAGCGAGCGGGCCAATGCCACTCGCTGGCGTTCACCGGCGGAAAGCAGTTCGATGACATGATTGAGGATAGGGCCGAGATCTAACAGCTCGATTAAAAAATCCAGTTTGAAAATGCGGCGATGTTTCAGCGTGCGATTATAGGCGGCGGTCAGGTTGTCGCGAACGGTTTCGGCCGAATCGGCACAGTCGATCTGTAATACCGCGCCTACAGGACGTTGTTCGCGCGGCATCATGATGCCTTTGCGGCTGTCGAACAGGATTTTGCCGTCCAGCACAATATGCCCGCTTTGCGGTTGAATGGTTCCGGCGATCAAACCGAGCACCGTGCTTTTACCGGCGCCGGATTTGCCGAACAGGCCGACGCTTGTGTCGTTGATCGACAGGCGCGTGGTCAGGTCGAAATGTCCCCGGCGCAGTTTTACATTCATTTCCAATAACATGATTACCTCCGTTTGAAACGTCCCGCCTGTTCAGAACGTTGCCAGTTAGACCTTCCAGGTTTTCAAAACCTGGAAGGTCTTCTCGCTTGCTTCCCGCCTAACGACTGTCAGAATGACGGCATCCCGCAGATATTTGTATACAACGATGCGCGCAGCACGTGGGAACGAGAAATTAAAGGCAACCCGGCTGCAAACGAAATACGGATTGCAGCCGGGTTACACGAACATCAGCCCTTAACAGCCAGAATCACCGCGCCAGCCTTGAACACCGCCGTGGCAGCTTGGCCTTTGCTCAAGCCCAAAGCTTCGACGCTGTCGTTAGTCACGGTGGCGGCAACCTGTTCGCCGCCTTTTAGCTCGATATCGACTTCGGCGTTGACCGCACCGGGTTTAACCTGGGTTACCGTGCCTTGCAACTGGTTGCGCGCCGAAAGCCGGTAGCCGCCGAAATCGGTGACGATGATGATTTGCGGGGCTTTGACCAGGGCGATAACTTCAATGCCGGTTTTGAGCGCCAGCTTTTCGACGGATTCCTTGGTAATGGAGGCGACGATGGTTTCGCCGCCCTTTAAACCGACATGAACTTCGGCATTGACCGCGCCGATGAGCACTTCAGTGACGGTACCTACAAACTGATTACGAGCACTTGCTTTCATGATGAATCTCCGGGGTGTTGGTTAATTTAATATCGATGTGCCCTTGATCTGCGCATAAACCGCCATGCCGATCTGCAAACCCAGCAACAACGCCGATTTGCGGGTGATGTGCGCCAGCAGCGCCTGATCGCCGACCTGCAGCAGCACTACGCTCTGGCCGTCGCGACCGTCGGCGATGCCGGTGATGGCCGCGGGCAGCACATTGAGTATGCTGGTGGCGGTCGGTGCTTCAAGGGCGATGCTGACGTCACGGGCATATATCTGTACCCGTAATGGTGTGCCGATCTCTGCATCGACCGCCGGTAGGCTGAGTGAACCTCCGGCAAAGGCGACGTGGGTCAGATGATAGTTGGCTTCATGTTCGGCGACGGTCGCCTGCCAGACCGTGGCTGCTTCCCGGTCTTGCGCCAGCGGCACGTCGAGACGGCTTTGCGTTTCCGATAGCGGCCCCGAAGCCAGCGCCCGACCGTCTTCCATGATCACCAGCGTGTCGGCCAGTTGCGCGACTTCCTGCTGGGAATGGGTGACGTACAGCACCGGAATGTCCAATTGCTGATGCAGGCGGCTTAAAAACGGCAGGATTTCCTGTTTGCGTTTGAAATCCAGCGACGCCAGCGGTTCGTCCATCAGCAGGACTTCAGGGTTCAGCGCCAAGGCCCGGGCAATTGCGACCCGCTGCCGTTCGCCGCCGGACAAGTGTCCGGGCATGCGCTCAAGTAAATGACCGATGCCCAGCAGTTCAAGGGTTTGCTCCAGTTTGACCGTGCCCGAATTGTGTTTAATCCGCTTCAAACCGTAGTGAAGATTCTCCCGTACCGTCAAATGCGTAAACAGGTTGGCTTCCTGAAACACATAGCCTAGCGGTCGTTTATAAGTGGGCAGGAACAGGTCGCGTTCGCTGTCCTGCCAAATATGGCCGTTGATTTCCAGCTTACCCTGCGGCGCGCGTTGCAGTCCGGCAATGCAGCGCAGCAGGGTGGTTTTGCCGGAGCCGGAATGGCCGAACAACACCGTAATGCCGGTGCCGGGCAGTTTTAAATCGACGTCCAGTTTAAAGTCGCCGTAGTCGAGTTGGAAGCGGGCTTGAATTGAGGTCATAGTGTCCATTTAATCATATCAGCATAGGCTTTACGCAGCTCGTCATCCCGGCAGGGATTGCCGGGATCCACGACTGCAAGGATGCAGGAGGTAGAGCAACGCATGGAGCAGTTGCCGAGGACACAGGGACGTGAACAATAGATCAGAAAAGATTTCATAGACTTAAAACGGGAGTGATATTCGATATTGCCATCCATGGCGACTGGATTCCGGCACAAATCTGTCTGGAACAGATTTGCATTAACCCAAAGGGTGTCAGGCAGGATAGCCTGACATGAATCCCTGCCGGAATGACGGTGTGATATAACTTGTGTGAATACAGAAATCATTTAAGCGGATGGGCAACAGGATGCGTTTTCAGCGCGGTGTACAACACCAGCAGTACGCTAAACGAGAACAACAGCAAACAGCCCGCCAGCCAGTGGGCTTCTGTGTATTCCAGCGCTTCGACATGATTGTAGATTTGCACCGACACCACGCGGGTTTTGTCCGGAATATTGCCGCCGACCATCAGCACCACGCCGAATTCCCCGACTGTATGGGCAAAGCCTAAAATGGCGGCAGTCATAAAGCCGGGTTTCGCCAGCGGCACGACGACGCTGAAAAAAGTATCCAAAGGGCTCGCGCGCAAGGTTGCGGCGGCTTCCAAAGGTTGTTCGCCGATGGCGGTAAACGAGGCTTGCAACGGTTGCACGACAAACGGCAACGAATACAGCACCGACGCTATCACCAATCCGGGAAAGGTAAACGGCAATGTACCCAAACCCAGCCAAGTAGTGAGTTTCCCAACAACTCCGGCCGGCCCCATCATTACCAGCAGATAGAAGCCCAGCACGGTCGGCGGCAGCACCAGCGGTAGCGCTACGACGGCATTGATGATGCCTTTCCAGGCGGAACGCGTCCGGGCAAGCCACCAGGCCAGCGGGGTGCCAAGCAGCAGCATCAACATGGTTGCGATGGTGGCGACTTTGAAGGTTAAAAACAATGCGCCGAGATCGAAAGGGCTTAGCATAAAATCGCTCCGCTGGTTATTTTGTTCGTGCCCAGGCTCCGGGACTCGTCGTTATACATATCTCGACGTAGGCCGGAATAAGACCGCCCGGCGTCAGCCAGGGTGGGCGTTTCCGGCAATCGGTGCGCCGGAAACGCCAGTCCTGCGCTTAACGCGCGGACAGGCTTATTCCGGCCTACGTCTGAATTCCCATTTATGCCCCAGATGGTACGCCGGAGCGTGGGACCTATTGAAAACAATGCGCCAAGATCGGCAGCGGTTGGCATAAGTGTCTCCTTGATTATTTAGGTAAACCAAAACCGTATTTTTCGATGATCGCCAATGCCGCTGGAGATTTAAGGAAATCCACTAAGGCAAGGGCGGCCGGATTCTCGGCGCCGGTTTTCAGCAACACCGCCATTTGACGAAATGGACTATGCAGATTATCCGGTACGATCCAGCCCGAACCGCTACCGATTTTTCCGTTATTAACATCAATGACTTGTGCCAGTCCCACAAAACCCAGCTCGGCATTGCCGGTGCTGACAAACTGAAAAGTTTGCGAGATGTTTTCGCCCATTACCAACAAGGGGCGCAGCTTGTCCAATACGCCTAGACTTTTCATTACGTCCTCTGCCACCACACCGTAGGGCGCATGGCTGGGATCGGCCAAGGCAATATGTTTGAAAGTGCCGGTTTTCAAGATTTCTCCTTGACCGTCAACATAATCGGGTGTCGCCGACCACAACACCAATTTGCCGATAGCGTAAACAAAATGACTGTCGATAACCGCGAAACCGGATTTTTCCAGTTCCAGCGGGTATTTTTCGCTGGCCGACAAATAGACTTCAAACGGCGCGCCGCTTTGAATTTGCGCGAAAGCCTTGCCGGAGGAACCGAACGACAGCTTGGCGGTATGGCCGGTGGTTTTTTCAAAAGCGGCGGCGATTTCGGTCATCGGTTTAGTGAAATCCGAGGCGACGGCGACCAGGGTAGTTGCCGCCCAAGTCGTGGGAGCAAGCGAAATCAGCCATGCGACGAGGATAGAGCGAAAAAGGTGCTTATGTAACATAAAATTCTCCAATAATTTAAATGATGAGAGTTATTTCGATTTTATAAATCCTGTACGCCAGATTGCCTGAAACGTTATTCGAGCTAGGTACACCAGACCTTCCAGGTTTTAAGAACCTGGAAGGTCTTACTCGCATCGTCCTGAGCATAATCCAATAGGTCGATAATGGAGTGCCCTGCTGTCAAACGCGGCTAACTTACTCAGTTCATCGGTATATCAATCCGTCAAAAACGCAACATGCTTTGTACATAGATGTAATTGACGTCATCCTTATTAGTTGGCGCATTGGTGGTTTCCTTGGCGAAAGTGTCTTTGAACAGATGTGCCCAGCCGGTTTCGAAATTCAGGCTGCTGTTGAAATCCCAGCGGGCTGTCAGTTCGAGTTGCTGGCCGATAAAGTTATCGGTTCTACCCGGGGTATCGCGCAGATTGGCTGTAGTCCAGCTATCCTTGTCTTCAGCCAGCCAGTAGAGCCGGTGACTGAGGCCAAGCTGCACATCGCTTCGCGGCGCGGCGGTAATCCGTAACCCCGGCGTATTGATATTGCTGCGGGCAAAGGCGCCATACATACCGGTCGGACCGAACTCGAAGCGCCTTGCTCCGTACAGGGTATCGAAACGCTGATCTTTTCTATCGTTGGGGTCGTGATCGCCGCTGGCGTAATCGTATTCCAGCGCCAAACGCGGCGACCAGGGAATAGCAAAGGTGTAACCGACGTCCAGGTGTTGATACCAGGCGGAATGGTCTAAATCGGTGCTATTGTTGACGGCGGTCGATGAACGCACCGTGCCGAATTGGCCGATGGTTTCGGTTTGAAAGTCGAATGCGCCTTTGGCCGGTTTCATATAAAAGCGCATGCCGGGCGTGAAATAACGCCGGTTGGCAGTCTGGCTGCGTTTGCGGTCGCCTTCGTCTAAATGGTACAAATACAATTCGGCATTGATGCCCCAGGCGATGTCGTATTTTTCCAGAAATCCACCGGAAAACCAGGTTTGGTATTCCGGTTCATCGAAACTGTGGAATCCATCAAGAAGTTGCGCCGAGTTATTCGGATAGCGGCCGACCGGTTTGGTCACAAAAGCATTGAATTGCCAGTTGTTATAATCGAGCAAACGTAGCCGCACGCCGTCGAAACTATTGATGGTGTTGCGCATCGCGTTTCTGGCAACCAGGCGGCGACTACCGAAATTAAGCGTTTGCCGTCCGACGATGACTTCCGCTCCCAGACCGCTGTAGGCTACGTTCTGATCGGCCCAGGCCAGATAACCCTGGATAAAGTCAGCCTCGTCTACGTGGGTGTTATTGATCCCGGAACCGCTATCGGAACTGAACTGCCGTGCATCCAGAAACTCGGCGCCAGCGCGTAGGTGATTGAAGCGCGCCTCCAGGAATACGTCGGTTTGCAACGGAATTTGTTGGTCGCCGCCTTTACCTCCGGCTTTGAAACTGCCGTCCATGGTTTCGTAGCGGGTGCGCTGTTCCACCGACAGAGACAGCCATTTCGGTAGGTTCAGTGTATCGTGCAGATTCCAGACCGGTTTTTCGTATTTGTCCGAACCGAGTAAAGGATCGGACATCTGGCTGGAAAAGGCGGCAAACGGTGGTTTGGTGTAAGTTTTCTTTTCGGCGGCCTGAATGGCGTTGTTGGCGCCCATGCAAAAACCGCTGGCGACTATTAAACTGAGTGTATGGTTAACAGTAACGCCGGTAAAAGATTTTCTTCGCATCATCAATGACCTATAATTGTAATTATAATGTTTACATCGACGCTGATTCGTCGATGCATACAGAGTCTTATTCGGGAAAACTAAAAATAAGACACGGCTCCAGTTTAACAACGTTATGTATTAAAGTACATAACGTTGTGAGTGACAATGTTCCTTAGAGCAAGTGACGTGCCAATTATTAACATGGCGGTTACATCATTGAATTGTTTTGATTATTGTTTTGCGTCAAAAGAGTAAACAATGTTGTGTTTCAAACATTTTGTTCTGTTCTGTAGGCTTAATGACAGTGCAGTGACTTAACACTGTCCTCACACCATTAGGGAAATAATGATTAATTCAATTCTTGTACCGCAACACAATCATTTATGGCTGACAGCTTAAATCACAATAATATTTCAACAGCCTGGGTCGATGGCGAATTGCGGTTAGTCGGACTGGATAGCCGCATGATCGGCTTGCTAAGGGCGATAGATCAAAGCGGCTCCATCAATCAGGCCGCCAAGCAGATGGGCTTGAGTTACAAAGGCGCCTGGCAAATTATTGAAAGAGCTAACAACGGCGCGCCGAAAACATTAGTCAGCACCGCCACGGGCGGCAGCAAAGGCGGCGGCACCTGTTTAACCGAGGCCGGACGCTCCTTGCTGGCGCTGTTTATCCGCTTGGAACAACAGCATCGGCAGTTTCTCGATCAGCTCAATCGTAGTCTCGCCGACGACCCGGATACGGTCTTGTTGTTGCAGCGTCTGGTGGTTAAAACCAGCGCCCGTAACCAGATTTTTGGCAGCATTATCGCAATTCAAGCCGGTGCGGTGAATGCCGAGGTCAGCGTGAAATTGAAAGGGGGAGAACAGGTTATTACCTCCGTAACCTTGACTTCGCTTAACGATCTTGGCTTACAGGTCGGCGCCGATGCGGTTTTGTTGGTCAACAGCGCCGACATAACGCTAACACTTGATTCCGATCCCCATCGGTTTACAGCGCGCAACCGTTTGTCGTGCAGCGTGATTCGCGTCCAACAGGACGAGGTGAATGCGGAAGTGATTGTTTTGTTACCCGGCGGCGAAACGCTGGTTGCCATGGTTACGCCGCAAAGCGTACAAAGCCTGGCGCTTATGCCCGGCATGTCGGTATGGGCGATGTTTAAAAGTAATGCCCCGGTTCTGGGCGTCATGTCTCCGCTTTGATAACGGTTAATCCATCTCCAACAACCGACCGGAATTGCGTTCATTATATGAATTCAAGCGTCTTGGATTTTTTATTGTCCGTCAAGTGTAAACGTTCAACCGGATTGATATAATGACAGTCGATTTTGTACTGCGAAGCTGGAACGCTTGGGCCCCCGGAATGAGCTGTCACGAAGATTGGCAAAAGTGGCATGACCATCAGACTTTTGCCCAAGATGAAAAAGCGGCCATACCGGCTGCGGTGCCCAAGGTTTTGCAACGCAGATTAAGCCCATTAGCCAGAGCGGTTTTTAATGCCGCGGACGGTTGTATTGATAGCGATAAGCCATTACCCATTGTTTTCAGCTCCGCCCATGGCGAAGTGAATAAGTCATTGGAGATGCTCAAAAGCATGCAGAAAGGTGAGGAAGTTTCTCCGACGGCCTTTAGTTTGTCAGTTCATAACGCCATAGCGGGATTGTTTTCCATAGCCTACGCCAATCATCAGGAAATTACCGTGGTTGCGCCGGGCCAGGACGGTATTGCTCCGGCGTTTATTGAAGCCCTGGGGCTTTTGCAGGAACACCATAGCGAGGTGCTGATCGTGTTGTATGATGAACCGCTATCGGATTTTTATCCGTCGTTGCCGTTTGCGCTCAATGCGCCTGCCATTTGTGCGCTGGCTTTAAAAGTGTCTTTAACCGGGAACGGCTTGCCGTTGCAATTTAACAGCTCATCCGCGCATCGCGACGATGGCGAGCAGGCTTTGCAGATACTCTCTTTTATAAAATTTCTTGTTGCCGACGATAACGCGTTGGTGCTGGGCAACCATAGACATAGCTGGGAATGGCACAAAAAATAGCGGAAAAATTAGGCTATGGCTGGCGTCTTCTGGCAACAGGATTAAGTTTTTTTAGTTTTGGCGTCGGCGGTTTATTGCTGTGGGGCTTCGTATTTCCGGTGTTGTCGCTGTTGCCCGGCAATCGGCGGCAAAGAGTCAGCCGAGGCCAAAAAACGGTGAGTTACAGTTTTTATGTGTTCATCGGTTTGATGCACAGGCTGGGGGTGATGACTTACGAAATCGTGGGATTGGAAAAGCTTAATCGTCCCGGCCAATTGATTATCGCCAATCATCCAACGCTGGTCGATATTGTGTTTTTGATCAGCCGGATCAAACAGGCTAGTTGTATTGTCAAAGCCAAGCTGTGGCATAATCCGTTTATGCGCGGCCCCATACTCAACGCCGGATACATCAGCAACGGCGATCCCGAGCAAATGATAGCCGAGTGTGTTGCCTGGTTACGCTCAGGCGGAGCGATGATTATTTTCCCTGAGGGAACGCGATCAATACCGGGCAAGCCGTATCATTTTCAACGCGGCGCGGCGGCCATTGCCTTGCAGGCGAATGCCATCGTGACCCCGGTGACGCTGACCTGTTATCCCAGCACCTTAACCAAAACCGAGCGGTGGTATCAAATTCCCGAGCGCCGCTTTCATCTGACCATGCATGTCGGCGATGATATTCCACTGGATGAATTTGCCGGTATCAGTCCAAAGTCGGTAGGCGTCCGTCGCTTTACACAATATCAGCAAGATTACTTTACTCAACAGAGAGAGCTTTATAAGCACGATGGAAAATGAATTAAAACAACTCATTATTGATACGCTGGATTTGGAAGACATCAGCGTGGCGGATATAGACAGTCAGGCACCGTTGTTTAATGACGGATTGGGACTGGATTCCATCGATGCCCTGGAATTGGGCTTGGCTATCCGAAAAAAATACAACGTAAAAATTGATGCCGAAAAAGAAGACGTGGTGAAGATTTTCGCCTCGGTTTCAACGCTGGCGGATTACATTCAAGCGGCGCGCGATTGAGGCTATGATGATAAAAAATTATCAGGAAAGAGAGTTTTTACGCACGACAGTGCGCCCGCAGGGCGACGCACACGCAGGTATGGCATGAAAGAGCGTGAAGAAATTTTAACGGTCATCAAGGAGATTATGGTCGAGATGTTTGAGATGGATGAACAGGCGATTACTTTGGAAGCCCGGCTGTACGAAGACCTGGATTTCGACAGTATCGATGCGGTGGACATGATCGTCAGGCTTAAAGAAATGACCGGTAAAGCGATTAAAGCCGAAGATTTTAAAACGGCCCGCACTATTGGCGATGTGGTCGAGGCGGTTTATAAGATGCTTAATGGCTGATATGCGGTTGTTTGTAAACGGCGTGATGGGTTTGAGTGCTGGTTCCCAAGCTCCTGCTTGGGAATTCGGTGCGGGAAGCTCCGGCTTGGGAACCCGTGTATGGTTCGCGGCGCAGCGCGCCTGGACTGCGTTCCCACGCGGCGCGCGGGAACGAGATAAGTGCGCCGGAGCGAGATAACTATGCGTTTGCTTGTAAACGGCGTGATGGGTTTGAGTGCTAGTTCCCAAGCTCCAGCTTGGGAATTCAGTGCGGGAAGCTCCAGCTTCCCGTCTCGCGAAGCTGCAACTGCATGGACGGAGGAGGTAGAGCAACGCAGGGAGCAGTTGCCGAGAGCTTCGTCATCCGGGTTCCTAAACTGGAGCTTGGAAACAAGCGATAAGTCCGTGGGAACGAGATAACTATGCGCTTGTTTGTAAGTGGTGTGATGGGGTTATCGACGCTGTTATACCCGTTGGTCGTTTTTTTCGGCAGAGATTATTTCGAGCCCTGGAAAATAGCCTGCCTATTGATCGCATTGTTGTTAGTCAGACTGGCGGCCAGCTATTCCATTAAACACTGGAGCTCCCCGCTATTGATTGCAGGCATCGGTTATTGCGTATTTGCGATGTGGAGCAATCAGTTAGGCACCTTGCTGTTTTATCCGATTCTGGTCAATGGCTTGATGTTGCTCATTTTCGGCTGGAGCCTGTTTTCGCCGCCCAGCTTGATTGAACGTCTGGCCCGTTTACAGCATCCCGATTTGCCGCCGGAAGGCGTTATTTATACCCGTCGCGTGACCCAAGTTTGGTGCGTTTTTTTTATCGTTAACGGGACTCTGGCATGGATAACGGCGTTTTGGTGCAGCCTGGAAGTGTGGAGTTTATACAATGGCCTGATCGCTTACGTGTTGATGGGTGTTTTATTCGCCGCCGAATACCTGGTCAGGATGAGAACCCAAAAGCATGTCCGATAAGTTGCTGCCGTTGTCCCACTGTGTAATCGCTCAAAGGCCGAATGATGCGCCTGTTGCCTATCATGCCGGACGGCATTATTCGGCAGGACAGTTTGCAAATACGGTTAGCTACTGGGTCGATAAACTGCAAGCGCAACCGTTTCAGCACTACGCCCTGTACACCGAAGACGCTTATCCTTTTGCCGTGCTGTTGTTTGCGTTGTTGCATGCCGGCAAACAGATCCGGATACCCGGCAATAATCGCCCCGGCACCGCCGAGCAATTATCGCCAGACTGTCAGTTGCTGGGCGATTGGCAAAACGGCGAGTGTTTCGATTACTGTTTAGAGACATCGGCTAGTTCCAGCCGGTCTTTATCGCCGTTGAATCCTTCGGAAAGTCAGTTGGTCATTTTTACCTCCGGATCTACGGGGCAGGCCAAGCCGATAGCCAAATGTTTAAACCAGTTTCAGCTTGAAATCGCTACGCTGGAAAAATACTGGGGCGAACAACTGGGCGATGCGGCGGCTCTGGCAACGGTCAGCCATCAACATATCTATGGCTTGCTGTTTCGCGTGTTATGGCCGTTGTCGGCTGGACGGTGTTTTCATAGTCAGGCTTATATCAATCCTGAAACGCTGGTTAATGCCATTCAACACGAATCCGCGTACTGGATTGCCAGTCCGGCACATTTAAAACGCTTGGATCAAGCTTCGCCCTGGGACGACATTGCCAAGTTAAAGGCGATTTTCAGTTCAGGCGGCGCGTTGCCGGAGCAGGCTGCCGAGCAGATATTGAACGATGGCAGGCAGGCGGTTATTGAAGTCTACGGCAGCTCCGAGACTGGCGGTATCGCTTGGCGTCAGCAAGATCAGGCTTGGACGTTATTTTCCGGCATGAAGTTAAGCTGTATTGATGGGAAGTGGTTGCTGCATTCGCCTTATTTGGAAATCCCCCCTAGCCCCCCTTTTTCAAAGGGGGGGATGAGAAGTCTTCCAGAGGAATCGCTCCCTTCATCAAAGAATAATCCCCCCCCCTTAGAAAAAGGGGGGGGCAAGGGGGGATTTGGAGAATTCCAACTGGACGACCAAATCATCCTGCTGGACGATGGCCGGTTTATGCTGCATGGACGTTCGGACCGCATAGTCAAAATAGAAGAAAAACGCCTGTCCCTGGTCGAACTGGAACAACGCTTGATGAGCGAGCCGTGGGTAGATGAGGCGCATGCGCTGGTGATAACCCATCACCGGGATGTCGTTGCGGCGATCGTGGTGCTAAACCGGCAGGGCTTGGAGCAGGTGGCAATTCAGGGCAGAAACCGGCTGGTCAGGCAACTGCGCAAGGCGCTTGAGCAATGGTTTGAGTCCGTGGTGTTGCCCAGAAAATGGTTGTTTGTAAACACCATGCCGTTAACGATCCAAGGTAAAATAAATCAGCCGTTGCTAAAAAGCCTGTTGGATTTTGACAACCGAAAATTGCCTCAAGCGCTCACTCTTGAAATGACGTCGGAAGGCGTCCGGCTTGGCCTTAAGGTGCCCGAAGATTTGCTTTATTTTCCCGATCATTTTCCGAGTTACCCGATTTTGCCGGGCGTAGTGCAACTGGCCTGGGTCGAACATTTCGGTAAACTTTTTTTTGTGATTGATAAACCGTTCTCGCAGTTGGAAGTTGTTAAATTTACCCAAGTCATACAGCCCGGCGATGAATTAACGTTGGCTCTCGATTGGAAAGCGGCGTCGGGAAAACTGTATTTTAATTTCAGCTCGGAGCGCGGTACGCATAGCTCAGGACGCATGGTTTACGAGGATAAGGAATGAAACCCTGCATCATTATCCCCGTTTACAATCATGAAGCTGCGATTCCGCAGGTGCTTGCCAAATTAAAAAGCTTCGGCCTTCCGATGATATTGGTTAATGACGGCAGCTCGGCGCTTTGTTCCCAAATTCTGGCAGACTGCGTCGAACGTGAGTCGGAGTGGCTCACCTTAATCAACCGGCCGGAAAACGGCGGCAAAGGCGCTGCCGTGCTGGACGGTTTTAAGGCGGCACAAGCTTTGGGGTTTAGCCACGCGATCCAGATCGATGCCGATGGGCAGCACGACGTCAACGACATTCCAGCGTTTATTGAGGCGGGCAGGGAGCATCCTGACGCGCTGATTTTAGGCCAACCGCTGTTTGATAGTACAGCACCGAAGAGCCGGGTTTACGGTCGAATTATTGCCAATCTGTGGGTATGGATCAACACCTTGTCGTTTGCGATTGCGGATAGCATGTGCGGTTTTCGCTTGTACCCCTTGGCGGCAGTGGCCAAGTTAGTCGATGGCACACGCATAGCCAGAGGCATGGATTTTGACATCGACATCCTGGTGCGCCTGTACTGGCAGGGCGTTGATGTCGTCAATAGACCGACCGCCGTGCAATACCCTTACGACGGCGTGTCGCATTTCAAATTGTGGCAAGATAACGTGATGATCTCGAAAACTCATGCCAAACTGTTTTTCGGCATGTTGCTGCGCATCCCGCAATTGTTGGGCAGGCATCGTTCATGAGTAAATCGTCGCATTGGGCAGAGATGGGCGAGTGGAGCATGATTTGGGGCATGCGTTTCTTGCTGCGTGTTTACCTGTTGTTCGGGCGTACCGTGTTGCAGTGGTTTTTATATCCCGTTGTGAGTTATTACTGGCTGGTGAACAAACCGGGCAGGACGGCCAGTCGGGCTTATCTAAAGCGCGTTGCACAGCGTTTGCCTGAATCACATTTAAGCGGAAATCTCCGGGACAGCTATCGGCACTTCATCCGCTTTGCCAACGCCATTATCGATAAATTGGCGGCCTGGTCCGGTGCGTTGTCGCGTGCCGACATCAGTTATCGAGGACGCGACGAACTGTTGGCTCAAGTCAAGGCGGATAGGGGCGCAATCCTGCTGGGTTCGCATTTGGGTAATCTTGAAGTCTGCCGCGTGATTGCGGATCTGGATGATGCGCCTCGCATTAACGTGTTGGTACACACCAAACATGCGGAAAAATTCAATCGCTTGCTAAAGCAAACCAACGCGAACAGCGGTTTAAACCTGATCCAGGTGACCGACATCAGCGCCGCCACGGCCATGTTGCTGAGCGATAAAATCGATAACGGCGAATTGGTCATTATTACCGCAGACAGAACGTCGGTGAGTCGGAATCCGCGTGTTAGCCGTGCCGAGTTTCTGGGCGCGGATGCGTTGTTTCCGCAAGGCCCGTTTATCCTGGCCTCACTGCTTAAATGTCCGGTTTACACGCTGTTTTGCTTGAAACAACAGGACAAGCAGGTGATCTATTTTGAGCATTTCAGCGATAGGCTGACGTTCCCCAGAAAAAACCGAGAGCAAGCCATGCAGCAAACTATACAAAACTATGCCCGGCGATTGGAGCGCTATTGTTTAATGGAACCGTTACAGTGGTTTAACTTTTTCGATTTTTGGCACTTGGTTGATAAAGACAGCGATGAACAGTAAGAATACCGTAGTTTTTGATGGTCAGCCGTTGACGATTGAGGCGATTTGCCAAATTGCCAACCAACAAGCGCAGGCGAAGTTAGGCAGGCAGCCGAAATTTATTGAGCGCATCAACAAAGGCGCCCGGTTTATCGATACCTTGTTAAAGGAAGAAGGCTTTGTCTACGGCGTAACCACCGGTTACGGCGAGTCCTGCACGGTGTCCATTCCGCTCAATCTGGTCGAGCAACTGCCCAGGCAGCTCTACACCTTCCATGGTTGCGGGCTAGGCGATCATTTTGATGCCCGGCAAACACGGGCCATACTGGCGGCGCGCCTGACCAGTCTGGCGCGCGGTTACTCGGGTGTCCGTTACAAGCTATTGCAGCAACTGACTGAGTTATTAAAGCAGGATATTCTGCCGATGATTCCGCAGGAAGGCTCGGTCGGGGCCAGCGGCGATTTAACGCCGCTATCCTATGTCGCGGCCGTGCTGGCCGGTGAGCGTGACGTGCTTTATCAGGGACAGCGTCAACCGACGCAAACCGTTTTTGCCGGGCTCAATATCGAAGCGCTGACCTTAAAACCCAAAGAGGGCTTGGCGATTATGAACGGCACGGCGGCCATGACCGGTATCGCCTGCCTTGCCTACCAGCGAGCCGAGTATTTATCCAGGCTGAGCACACGCATCACCAGCTTGGCTTCGGTCGCCTTAAAAGGCAATGCCTATCACTTTGACGAAAAGTTGTTTTCGGTCAAACCGCACCCCGGCCAAAACCGCGTCGCCGAGCGGATACGTGCGGATTTACAGTTGCGGCGCAGTGCGCCGCGCCACGATACCCGCTTGCAGGATCGCTATTCGCTACGCTGCGCGCCGCATATCATCGGCGTGCTGGAAGACTCATTGCCCTGGCTGCGGCAGTTTATCGAAACCGAACTGAACAGCGCCAACGACAACCCGATCATCGATGCGGAAGGCGAACACGTTTTGCATGGCGGCCATTTTTACGGCGGACATATCGCCTTTGCGATGGACTCTCTTAAAACCGCCGTAGCTAACTTGGCCGATTTAATGGATCGGCAAATGGCGCAGTTGATGGACCCTAAATTCAATAACGGCCTGCCTGCGAACCTGTCCGGTGCGACTGGCGAGCAAGCCTTGTTGAGCCACGGTTTCAAGGCCTTGCAAATCGCTGTTTCCGCCTGGACGGCGGAAGCCCTTAAGCTGACCATGCCCGCCAGCGTATTTTCCCGTTCCACCGAATGCCACAATCAGGACAAAGTCAGCATGGGCACTATCGCGGCCCGAGATTGCATCCGCATTCTGGAGTTGACCGAGCAGGTTGCCGTGGCCGTATTGTTTGCGGTTGTTCAGGGCGTTGAGTTGCGGGGCAATGTGGATACGTTAAGCCCGGCTTTGCAAAACACCGTCAGGCAATTGCGGGAGCATAGTCCGTTTTTAAGTGCCGATCGGGCGTTGGAACAAGAGCTGCGGTTGTCTCTGGAGCTGAGTCGCAAGCAGTATTGGGATTTGTATGAATAACGAGATAAAAGAGGAAGTAAGATTCCTCGTTCCCACGCGCCGCGTGGGTCGGAGAATATAATGATTCACCAAACTTCAATCGACCTGCAAATTCCCTTCCATGATGTCGACATGATGGAAGTGGTCTGGCACGGTCATTACGCCAAGTATTTTGAAATCGCGCGTTGCGCGTTGCTGGACAAAATCAATTACAACTATCCGCAAATGCGCGACTCGGGCTATGCGTGGCCGGTCATCGATCTTGGCATCCGCTATGCGCAACCGGCGGTATTCGGGCAGACCATTACGGTAAGAGCGCAAATCGTCGAATGGGAAAACCGCCTGAAAATAAATTACCTGATCACCGATAAAAGCTCAGGCTTAAGGCTGACCAAAGGCCATAGCGTTCAAGTGGCTGTAAAGTTGGCAACGCGGGAAATGTGCTTTGCATCGCCCGCTGTGTTGTTTGAAAAACTCGGCCTGGAGGTTTCTTGATTTTAATAAAAGCGCTACTGCTGTATTGTTTGGCATTTAGCCAAGGTGTTGCAGGCGAAGCGGTATTGACTGAGATCGCCGCGCGATTGGCAAAAACGCCGATCGCCCAGGGCGATTTTTACCAGCAAAAACATCTGAAGGTACTACACAAGCCTTTAATTTCCACGGGCACGTTTACGTACCACCAAAGCAAGGGCGTTATCTGGAAAACCCTGACGCCGGTTGCTTCGTTACTGCTGGTCAATGAGTCGCGACTGCTGACCGGGCAGGGCGAGCAAGCGGTACCGGCGGCTTTCGGCAAGGTTTTCAAGGCCATGTTGGGTGGTGATTTAGCTGCGTTAACAGATGGCTTTGCCATCACCGGAACCGATCAAAAAACAGTCTGGCAGTTGGCGCTAACACCCAAGGATGAGATGCTGCAAAAAATTATCAGCACGATGGTGCTGTCGGGCGATACCGAGCTGCGCTGGTTGGAAATACGCGAAGCAGGCGGCAATGTCACCCGCATTACTTTCGAAAACATCACGCACCCTGCACAGTTAACCGATGAACAAGAAGCCGATTTTGAACGTTTATCACCCTAAGTTGACCGCAGGGCTTTGGCTGGTCGGAATGCTGGTCATCTGTGTTCTCGGCAGTCAGGCCTTGACTAAAGACTGGCTGGAGACCAGCTTTTTAGCGTTATTGCCGACCAGCGAACAACAGCCGGAAATCGCCAAAGCCACGCAGCAACATAATCAGCTGCTGAACCGGAAAGTGATCTGGCTGGCGGGCGCTGCAACGTCTCAAGAAGCCATCAATCATGCGCAAAAGCTTAAGCAGCAATTGGAGCAAAGCCAGCTGTTTAACAAGGTGGTGCTGGAGTTTCCGCAGCAGCAATATATCAAGCAGTATCAACAACTGTTTCCTTATCGCTATCAGCTGTTGGATGCGCAAACCCAAGCAATCTTGGCGGCTAATCCTGAGGAGTTAATCAAGCAAAATCTGGAGATACTCAACAGCCCCATCGGGCAAATGCAGGCGGCCAGTCTTGAGAGCGATCCATCGTTGATATTCAGCCGTTATTTCAGTGCGCAAAATCCGATCAAGTTGAATCTGGAACAGGGCATCGTCGTGTTGTCCGAGCAGCATCGGTTTTGGGCGTTGTTATTGACCGATTTGCAGGATGAAAGGTTGCAGCTGGACAAGCTGGAAACCTTGTCGAGCCTGGTTAACAGCGCAACGGAACAAGTCAAAGCGGCCGGAGGCGAGCTACTGGTTTCCGGCATGCCGTTGTTTACCGCGCATGGCGCCGAGTCGGCCAAACAGGAAATTTCCACGGTCGGCATAGGTTCGAGCCTCGGCATTATCGTGTTGCTGTGGGCGACTTTCCGTAGCGTACGGCCGTTGCTGTTATCGAGCCTCGCAATCGGTAGCGGCCTGCTTGCCGCGTTGGTTATCTGCGTGCTGTTTTTCGGCAAGATACATATTCTGACTTTGGTTTTCGGAGCCAGCTTGATCGGCGTTGCCGATGACTATGCGCAACATTTTTTGTGCGACAGTTTCGGCGAGAAGGATTGGAATCCCCGGAAGGGCCTAAAGTTTATTCTACCGGGGCTTACTTTAGGGCTCGCAAGCAATCTGTTAAGTTACGCGGGCTTGGGTTTTTCGCCGTTTCCGGGCTTGCAGGAAGTGGCGTTATTTTCCGCGATGGGTTTGCTGGTCGCATGGCTGACGGTGGTATTGCTGTTTCCGTTACTGTTAACCGGGTTCACCTTCGATCATGAGCCGGGCATACTTAAACTGACAACTTATTGGGAGCAACACTGGCCGCTTTGGGTCAACAAAAACCGGCGCTGGCTGGGATTGATGTTGGCGGTTTTTATCGCAGGCGGTCTGTGGATATTGACGCCGCAGGATGATGTGCGCTTGCTGCAATCGCCGCCGGCCGAGTTACTCCGCACCGCCGATAAAATCCGGCAGTTATTTCCGATGAGTCCTGACAACCCGTTTTTTCTGGTATCGGGCAAAGATCAGACTGAATGGCATCAAAACGAACAACGGCTGCTTGAACGCCTGGATGCGTTAAAACAGCAAAAAGCGCTGACTGCTTATGAAGGCTTGAGCGGCTATTGGCCCGATGCGGATCAGCAGCAACAAAACTACCGGCTGTTAAAGCGTAATCTGTATGACTCAGGTTTGCTTGAACGCTATATGACCGATCTCGGCTTTGACCGAACAGCCGTGAAATCCGAGTATAAGCAGTTTGCCGCAGCAGAGCGCAACACGTTGACCTTGCCGGAATGGCTGGCGACTGCCGATGAAACCAAGAAGCAGTTATGGCTGGGTTGTGATTCCGGTCGTTGTCAAAGCACGGTTGCCTTAATCGGCATTAATAATGCTGGCGCATTGACGGCGCTACAGGATTTGCCGGGCGTAGTCTGGGTGGATCAGGTCGAGTCGATATCGTCATTGTTTGCGCGTTATCGGATCAGGGCCAGCGGCTTGTTGGCGATTGCGTTCTGTCTGGCCTCGCTGGGCTTGGGCTTCAAGTTCGGTTGGCGCAACAGCGTAACCATCATGTCGGTGCCGGTTGCTGCGCTGGCGGTTTCGTTAGCCATGTTGGGCTGGTTCGGCCAGTTGTTCAGCCTGTTCAACCTGTTTGCGTTGTTGCTGGTGCTGGGCATCGGCGTCGATTACGGGCTGTTCTTTTTCATGGCCGGAGACAGACGGGCCAGTACTTCGCTGGGGGTTACGCTTTCGGCATTGACGACCTTGCTGGCGTTCGGCTTGTTGGCGACCAGTTCTACCGAGATCGTGCATGCGTTCGGGTTTACCGTAACTGTCGGAATTGTAACCGCGCTGCTGTGCGCGCCATTGATTGGGCTTAAGGATATTCAGTCATCAAATACAATGGAACGCAGATGACGCGGATAATTATGATTAAATAAGATTTTTATTGAATCATCTGTGCTCATCATATTTATCAGCGTCGCCTAGAGGTGCCTACTTTTGGCATCTGCGTTCTATTTTTTAACATTTGAGTAGTGACAAATCATCATGACAAATAAGAATAATAAAGGCGAAATTATCATCATCGGCGCCGGGCCGTCCGGGAGTATCGCTGGGGCATTGCTGCAAAATCAGGGTTTTCAAGTGACTATTCTGGAGCGCCAGCTGTTTCCGCGATTCAGTATCGGTGAAAGCCTGCTGCCGCAATGCATGGAATTCATCAAGCAGGCCGGGATGATGGATGCTTTAGTCAACGCCGGGTTCCAGTACAAGAACGGTGCGTCTTTCGTATATCGAGACCTGCATACCGAGTTTTCCTTTGAAGACAAATTCAGCCCCGGCATGGGCACCACGTTTCAGGTGCAGCGCGGCCGATTCGACAAGCTGCTGGCCGACGAAGCGGTGCGGATGGGCGTTGACATACAGTGGCAAATGGAGGTGACGGCGGCCGATTTTTCCGTCGACCGGCCGGAACTTACTGTGCGTAACAGTCAGGGCGAGGTCATGATTTACCGCGCCGACTTTGTGCTGGATGCCAGCGGTTTCGGGCGCATCTTGCCCAGATTGCTGGATTTGGAATCGCCTTCCGGGTTTCCGGTCAGGCAAGCCTTGTTCGGCCATATTGAAGACCGGATCGGTGACGGCCAATTCGACAGAAACAAGATCCGCATCACGGTACATCCCGAGCATAAGGATGTTTGGTATTGGCTGATTCCTTTCAGCAACGGACGCAGCAGCGTCGGCGTGGTTGCGGAACCTGAATTTCTTCAAGGCTGGGACAGTAACGACCAAGCCTTGAAAGACATCATCAATCAAGACCCCAGCTTGACCGCGTTGCTTCAGAACGCTGCGTTCGATGAGAAAATCAATACCATCGTCGGTTATTCCGCCAATGTAAAAAGCTTGTACGGCAAAGGCTATGCGCTGTTGGGCAATGCCGGTGAGTTTTTGGACCCTGTGTTTTCATCCGGCGTTACCATTGCGATGAAATCGGCCAGCCTGGCTGCGGATGTGTTGGTCAGGCAATTTAACAATGAGGCAGTGGACTGGCAGCAGGATTACGCCGACCCCTTGCAGCGCGGCGTCGATACCTTCCGGGTATTTGTCGATGCGTGGTATGACGGCCGTTTTCAGGACGTCATCTTTCATCCTCAGCAGCAACCCGAAGTTAAGGCGATGATCAGTTCAATACTGGCCGGTTATGCCTGGGATGAAAATAATCCTTACGTCAAAAATGCACGTTCGAGGTTGGATACTTTGGTTGAGTTATGCCGATAAGGCTGTTGAATGCTAGTTCCCAAGCTCCAGCTTGGGAATTCAGTGCGGGACGCTCAAGCTTCCTGTCTCGCGAAGCTGCGACTGCATGGATGCAGGAGGTAGAGCAACGCAGGGAGCAGTTGCCGAGAGCTTCGTTACCTGGGTTCCCAAGCTGGAGCTTGGGAACCAGCGTAATATGTATTTTTTTACTATGGCTGTCCGGCTGTGCGCTGATACAGCCCGAGCAAGTTGTCGATAAGCCGGAATTGATGCCGATCGCGCAACCTTTAGGCCCGGCCAGACGGATAGTGCAGCAAATAAACGCGGTTTGGGCGGATCGGCAAGAATCCTTGCTAACAGTTCTGGAACTGGATGCAAAGCATATCGCAATGGCCGGACTCAGTAATGACGGCTTGAGCCTGTTCAACTTGGCTTACGACGGTCATACTGTGGTGTCCGATAAAAGCCCGTTATTGCCGGAGTCGGTCAACCCGGAATTTATCATTTCCGATCTGCAACTGGTTTACTGGCCGATTGCCGAGTTGCAAAAAAAGCTCCCTGCCGGATGGCGTTTGGAAGAAGCCGATAAAAAACGCTTTTTAACGATCCGTGGTAAAAAACAAGTTGAAGTTAACTATTTATCCCCCGATCCGGTTTGGCCGAAAGCCGTTGAACTGGTCAATTTTCAGTACAATTACCGCCTGAACATTAAAACGATAAGCTATGACCTTATACCTGAATGACTTAGGCCTGTTGTGTGCGTTAGGTAATAGTAAAGCCGAGGTATTAAAGCGCTTGCTGGCCGGTGATCGGTCGGGATTGGTAGCAAGCGATGAGTTCGGGACTCGCTGCATGGTCGGCGCTGTTAGTTCCGATCTGCCGGAGATTGCCGAGCGTTACAGCATTTACAACTGCCGGAATAATCGCCTGCTGCTGGCGGCAGTAAGCCAGATCGAACAAACGGTGAGCGATATGATGGCCCGATTCGGGGCCGATCGTATCGGCATTGTGCTGGGCACCAGCACTTCGGGGGTGCGCAATACCGAACTTGCGTTGGATTATTGGGCTGAAAAGGGCGTATTGCCGGATCAGTTTCATTACAAGCAACAGCAAATGGGTGCGGGAGCCGATTTTTTGGCGGATTTTCTGGGCGTTCAAGGCCCGGCCTATACGATTTCTACGGCCTGTTCTTCCAGCGGCAAGGCGTTTGCTTCGGCGCGGCGATTAATCAGGCAGGGTCTATGCGATGCGGTCATCGTGGGAGGGGCGGATAGTTTATGCGGCTTGACCGTTAACGGCTTTACGGCGCTGGAATCGATCAGCAGCGGCTTGTGCAAACCTTTTGGCATACACCGCGACGGCATCAATATCGGCGAAGCGGTCAGCCTTTTTGTGTTGAGTGCGGAACCGGGGCCGGTGGTATTGCGAGGCATAGGCGCAACCAGCGATGCCTATCATTTTGCCGCACCCGATCCTGACGCAACGGATGTGATCAGGGCCATGCAAAATGCGCTGGATGATGCGGGCAAGACACCGGGTGAGATCGATTATCTGAATCTGCATGGCACGGCCACGGTATTGAACGATGCGATGGAAAGCAAAGCCGTTAATGCGGTGTTCGGATCAAAGTTGGCGGCGAGTTCCAGCAAGGGCATGACCGGGCATACCCTGGGCGCTGCCGCCGCATTGGAATTGGCTTTTTGTTGGTTGTTGCTGACCCATGACGATGAACAGGGCGCGTTGATTCCCAATATCAACGATGATGAGCCGGATACGGCATTGTCTGCGTTAAATCTGGTCAAAAAAGGTGAAATGTTGGGGCGTAGAATCAATACCTGTCAAAGCAACTCGTTTGCCTTTGGCGGCAATAACCTGTCTATTGTGGTGGAGCGGGCATGAACGATATTGCCGACAACTGCATGGATGCAGGAGGTACGACTCCAAGGATGGGGAAGGTAGAATCGCGTCTGGAACAGCGACCAGCAGTTACCGAGCTGATTCCGCATGCCGGCGACATGGTGTTGCTGGAGCGTATCATTGACTATGACGAGCAGGGCTTGACGGCCGAACTGGTGGTGCGCGGCGATGGTTTGTTTGGCGATGATCAGACCGTTCCTGCCTGGGCCGGTATTGAATATATGGCCCAAGCGATAGCCGCGTATGTCGGCGTGAAGGCGAGACAGGCCAATGAGCCGATACGCATGGGCTTTCTGCTCGGAACCCGTCGTTACAACAGTAATGTTGCTGCGTTTAAGGTCGGCGCAACGTTGACGATACGGGTGAATAAAATCATGCAGGATGACGGCTTGGGGGTTTTTGAGTGCCGAATTCTGGGGGAAGGCGTGGACGTTGCGGCTAACCTCAATGTTTATCGACCTCCGTTGAACAACGCATGAGACAGTCTGTTTCGTCTGTCGAAAACGTTGCGAGTTAGACCTTCCAGGTTTTTAAAACCTGGAAGGTCTGGATAGTGGCCTGTTTTCCGCCTAACGCCAGGTAAAGGACTGCCGGAATTAAAGATGAGCGCAACGCGTGGGAACGCGATGAAGTATTGAAACAACACATGAGCACAATATGAATAAAACTGTTTTAGTGACCGGCTCCAGTCGGGGCATTGGTAAAGCGATTGCATTATATCTGGCTAAACAGGGCTTTGATTTGGTTATCCATTGTCGCAGCCAACGTACTCAGGCCGAGGCGGTTGTGGCCGAAATCGAGCAGCTAGGCCGACACGCCAGGATCTTGCAATTCGACATTGCCGACCGCGCGCAATGCAGCGAACAACTCAACCAGGATATTGAAAGCCACGGCGCTTATTACGGCGTGGTATGCAACGCCGGGATCACTGCCGATAACGCCTTTCCGTCGCTGACCGGCGAACAGTGGGACAGCGTGATTCACAGCAATCTGGACGGTTTTTACAATGTCTTGCAGCCGGTGGTGATGCCGATGGTCAGGCGGCGAAAACCGGGGCGCATTGTCACTTTATCGTCGGTTTCCGGTTTGATGGGCAATCGCGGCCAGGTCAATTACAGTGCGGCAAAAGCCGGTATTATCGGTGCGACCAAAGCGCTGGCATTGGAACTGGCAAAGCGCGATATTACCGTCAATTGCGTGGCGCCGGGCCTTATCGATACGGAGATGGTCAACGAATTGCCGCTGGAAGAAATCAAAAAAATGATTCCGGCGCGCAGGGTAGGCAGCCCTAAAGAAGTTGCGGCGGTCGTGGCTTTTTTAATATCCGAAGATGCCGCCTACGTGACCCGGCAGGTTATTTCAGTCAATGGTGGCTTATGTTAAAACGCGTGGTAGTGACCGGCATGGCGGGGATTTCGCCGATAGGCAACGATTGGCGGCAAGTTGCCGAACGCCTTAAAAACAAGTCTACCGGCATTCAAACAATGCAGGACTGGGATAAGTACCAAGGCTTGAATACCCGCTTGGGTGCGCCCGCCGATTTCACCAAGCCTGAGCATTATTCGCGCAAGCAAGTTCGCGGCATGGGGCGTATCGCTTTAATGGCGACTTACTCAACCGAACTGGCGCTGACTGATGCCGGTTTGCTGGGTGACGATTGCCTTAAAAGCGGGCAGATGGGCATTGCTTACGGCAGTTCATCGGGCAGCCCCGATGCTATCGCCGAGTTCGGCAACATGCTCCTTAATCACGCCACCGGCGGTTTGAATGCCACTTCGTATATCCGGATGATGAGCCATACCGCCCCGGTCAATATCAGCCTGTTTTTCGGCATAAACGGCAGGATTTACACAACCTCAAGCGCCTGCACCTCGGGCAGTCAGGGCATTGGCTACGGTTATGAGGCGATAAAGTTCGGCCGGCAAAGGCTGATGGTCGCAGGTGGCGCTGAAGAATTATCGGCCATCCAGTCCGCAGTGTTCGACACCTTGTTTGCGACCAGTCTGCGCAATGAGACGCCGGAAAAAAGCCCCCGGCCTTTTGACCGCGACCGGGATGGCTTGGTCATCGGCGAGGGCGCAGGCACCTTGATATTGGAAGAGTTGGAGCATGCACTGGCGCGTGGCGCTCATATTCATGCCGAATTGGTGGGATTCGGCACCAATTCGGACGGCCTGCATGTCACCCAGCCTAACAGTGACAGTATGCAGGTTGCGATGCGCCTGGCCCTGCAGGATGCCAAGCTGGAAGCTTCCGCCATCGGTTACATCAGTGCGCATGGCACCGCAACAAGTCACGGCGATGTTGCCGAAAGCCATGCGACTGCGGCGATATTCGGCGATAAAACCCCGATCAGTGCGCTGAAAAGCTTTACCGGCCACACTCTGGGTGCTTGCGGCGCGCTGGAAGCCTGGGTGGCGGTCAATATGATGAATGAAGGCTGGTTTCATGCCACGGCCAATCTTGACAATATTGACCCCGAATGCGCGCAGTTGGACTATATTAAAGAGGATATCCGCAAGCTCGATTGCGACTATGTGATGAGTAATAACTTTGCTTTTGGGGGTATCAATACTTCATTGATTTTTAAGCGCTGGGATAGCTAATATCCCACTCAACCTGGAGAACTACAATGATAAGAAAAATATGTTTAGCCTTGGCTTTGCTGGTTTTGGTCTCGGGCTGTACCACGACAGGTACGTTCAAAGTGCCGCCCGGTACTGATCTGCATGTTTACAAAAGGCCTGAACCGGTAGACATCAAGGCCGACGGCAAGGTGACCACCAAGCCGTTTTTCTGGACGGCCGCAGGAATACCGCCGGAAGGAGGCATTCCTTACAGTCTGGAAAAAGGGGGCAAGGTTGTCAAAGAAGGCAGGTTGAGGACAAAGTTCCGCACCGTTTCACTATTCTGGCCGCCGTTTGCAGCTATCTACTGGCCAATGGGGTTTAATCCTGATATCACCTACGATTTGGTGAATGACAAGCAGGAGTAAGATGCTTCGGCAGATCCAATCAGTCAGGTAGCCAATATTTTTCAATAGTTATTGGCGGCTAAACCGATAAAAATGGATGCTCTTTTGCAGCTCAAGGTTATCCACATTTTCTGTGGATAACTCTGTGGGTAAACTGGAAATAAACGCCCTAACTATTCACTTCTTAAGCTTTTTTGTTAGATTGTTCAGATTGTAGTCAGTGTGCGGTTCGCTATGAATATAGCATCAAATATCAATTACTTAGGTTGCATAAAGATAATTTTGGCGGTGTTTTTCCAGCGTCGGACTGAGCTTTTCAGTGATGCGATTGAAACAAAAGTGTATTGAGTGCGCTTGTGGAAAAGGCTGATTCGCAAGATTCGTTGTCAAGCTTTATTTGTGGAAATAGGTGGGGCTTTGCTCATTCAACCAATCGGTTGAATTTATCGGCCGCTTGAAACGGATATTCGAGTCAAGAGCTTGCGGGTGGCTTTAAAGAATCCGGCAAATACGTGGAGAAATGGATGCTGCCGTTGCCCGGAATTGGGGGCGACCGGTAAGCAGGTCGCCCAGATAGCTCGGCTATATTCACGCGCCTTGCTGCTGTCTATCTTTTCGGAGGGTATAAATCCATTCAAATCAACCCGTTGGACGGAATGATTTAGATAATCAGTTTGTGACAACGCCCTGTTGCCGTGGTGCGGCTAAGGCAGTTGAATAATAAGGGGATAGTGGAGCTGAGCGGTTAATATTTTAATGGCGTCTGCCATTTTTACCGGCAGTCGTATCTTCAAATTTAACTTTTAATGGTTTTCCGCAATACAGGTTGCCGTCTAGCGCGGCTATCGCGGCTCTTGCTTCGTGACCTTCCATTCCGATAAAGCCGAAGCCCCGGCATTTTCCGCTAAAGATATCGGAAACAAGCTGAATGGAGCGGACTTTGCCGTATTCAGAAAATAAAGCCTGTACAGTTTCTTCAGTGGCTTCGCTAGGTAAGTTTCCTACAAAAATTCGTTTCAAAAGACATGTCCTAAATTAGGGGGTGAGTTGATTGGCCGGATGATCCGGTTATGCCACAACCCCGCTAATTACCGAAGGCGGGGTTGGGTGTTGGACAGTAAGGCGGTTTAAGCTGCGCTTACTTGTGACGCTTGTGGTCCTTTAGGGCCTGATTCTACATCGTACTTAACCGCTTGGCCTTCAGCCAATGTGCGGTAACCGCCGTCGCTTGCGATTGCAGAAAAGTGTACGAATACGTCTGCACTACCGTCGCTAGGCGAAATAAAACCAAAACCTTTAGCTTCGTTAAACCACTTAACAGTACCTGTTGCCATAAAATTACCTATATAAATCAATGAAAAATGTTTGATTGCAAATCATGCCGGGCAATTTTAAGGAGAAAAGCGAATGGAATTTCTGAAAAGTGCTGAATAACATGCAAAACTTAAGTAGAAGCCTCGCGTTTGTACGGAGTGCTGCCTACTAAGCGTTGCATTATAGAGGCTAATGCCCAGTATAGCCATTGATAATTTAGAAGGCCGTGTTTCCATGAGGGATAAAGGCCCTAAATTTAAAGGGGACGTTTATTGACCGATAACCCATTAACGATAGTTTCTACGCTCGAAGTTATTGTGATGACTATCGCCGTCACCGTCATGTTGGCGACTATTTCTGTCGCTAAAAGAACGATCATGGCCCCTGTCATGTTGATGCTGGGGTTCTTGATGGTTATTGCCCCATTGGCGCTGAACACTGTATTGATCATGACGGTCATGATGTGGAAAATAGTCATGACCTTGACGATAGCCATGATCATAGTGATCCGGTCTTTCGCCATAATAATTTCTGTGCATAATGGTATATCCGCTGCTATAAGCAGCGTTGCCGGGACTATACGAATAGTGCTGTGGATAATGGGCACAGGCGCTTGGCAGCAGCGCAAAACCGATGAGCAGCATTTTTTTAGTGATCGAATTCATTTTTATAGCCCATGATAGTTAACCCAGGCTAAAGAATATATGTAGATCGCTGAATGCCGAATGAATCGACATGCTGTGATTACCGCTAAATACAGCCGGTAATCACGCTGACATAACTAACAGGAATATCATGAAACACCATCAAGTCGTTGACGCTCTCATCACTCCCGAAGGCCGTCTGGATGTACTGTCCAAAGCCGAAGTAACCAAGTTGCTCGATACCAGCCAGGGCGGATTGTACCGGTTGTTCCGCAATTGCTCGCTTGCGGTATTGAATTGCGGCAGCACCATGGATGACGGCAAGGAATTGCTGGAACGCTATCCCGATTTTGAGATACGCGTAGTCCAGGAGCAGCGCGGTATTAAGCTGGACGTCAAGTCCGCCCCCGCCCATGCCTTTGTCGACGGCAAAATGATCAAGGGCATCAACGAGCATTTGTTTGCGGTGCTGCGCGACATTATCTACGTCAGTGACGAGATCAATAATAACCCAATGTTTGACCTGAACAGCTCGGACGGCATCAGTAACGCCGTGTTCCACATCTTGCGCAACGCCAAAATCCTGCGGCCGATGACCACGCCAAAAATGGTAGTGTGTTGGGGAGGGCATTCAATCAGCCGTAAGGAATATGATTACACCAAGACGGTCGGTCACGAGATGGGGTTGCGCGGTTTGGATATTTGCACCGGCTGCGGTCCGGGCGCGATGAAAGGTCCGATGAAAGGAGCAACCATCGGTCACTCCAAGCAGCGGATAAAGAACGGCCAGTATTTGGGGATAACCGAACCCGGCATTATTGCCGCCGAATCGCCGAATCCGATCGTCAACGACCTGGTGATCTTGCCGGATATTGAAAAACGCCTGGAAGCCTTTGTCCGTACCGGACATGGTATCGTGGTGTTTCCCGGCGGCGCGGGTACGGCGGAGGAAATCCTTTATATACTGGGTATCCTACTGCACCCTGAAAATAAAGACATGCCGTTTCCGCTGATTTTTTCCGGCCCGGACAGTTCAGAAGATTACTTCAAGGAAATCGACCGGTTTATTGCCGGAACCCTGGGCAAATCCGCGCAGCAGCGTTACCAAATCATTATCGATAATCCGGTGCTGGTCGCTCAAGAAATGCAGGCGGGCATCCAGCAGGTGCGGCAATTTCGCAAAGAAAAGGGCGATGCCTACTATTTCAACTGGCAGCTTAAGATCGACCATGTGTTTCAACAGCCGTTTATACCCACTCATGAAAACATGAGAAATCTGGCCTTGCATAAGGATCAGGAAAATCACCAGCTCGCGGCCAACCTGCGCCGCGTGTTTTCCGGCATCGTGGCGGGCAACGTAAAAGACGAGGGTATACGCGCGATCGAACAATACGGTCATTTCGAAATTCGCGGCGATGAGGACATCATGGCGCTGATGGATTCGTTGCTGAGTTCGTTTGTTGAGCAACACCGGATGAAATTACCGGGCAAGAAATATTTGCCGTGTTACAAGATTATCAAGTAACGAGTCTTTGACTACAGGCGACTAAAGATTGTTTATTCACCACGAAGACACGAAGAGCACGAAGTTTTATTTCTTCGTGTCTTCGCGGTGATAATTTTTTAAATATCATTCCGGGATGTAGGCCGGAATAAGGCCATCCAAGCGCATAGCGCGAGGTGGCGTTTCCGGCGAGTTCGTGAGGAGTTTGCCGGAAACGCCAGTTCTCGCTGCCGCTCGAATCCGCTTATTCCGGCCTACTTCTAAAGATTGTTTATTCACCATGAAAGACACGAAGAGCACGAAGTTTTATTTCTTCGTGTCTTCGTGGTGATAATTTTTTAAATATCATTCCAGCATCATGAAAGTCATCCTGACCGAAAAACCCTCAGTCGCCCGCGACATAGCCAAATGCCTGAGTATCAGCAACAAGCGCGACGGTTATTTTGAGGGCAACGGCTACCAAATTACCTGGGCGTTCGGCCATCTGGTCGAACTGAAAGAACCGGATGAATATAACCCCGCCTGGAAACGCTGGTCATTGGAGTCCCTGCCGATCATACCGGAACAATTCGGCTTAAAAGCCAGGGGCGATGCCTCGGCTCAAAAACAGCTGAACACCATCAAGCACTTGTTCAAGGCAGCCGACGAAATCATCTGCGCGACCGATGCCGGAAGGGAAGGGGAGCTGATTTTCAGGTACATTTTATCCTGGGCGGAGTGCCTGCAAAAACCGTTTAAACGCCTATGGATCAGCTCCTTAACCGACGATGCGATACGCAAAGGTTTTGCAACGTTGCAGGAAGGTCATGCTTATGACGGACTTTATCGCGCGGCCAAATGCCGTAGCGAATCGGATTGGATCGTCGGCTTGAATGCTACCCGGCTGTATACCCTCAAGTTCGGCCAGCAGGGCGGCTTATGGACGATAGGCCGGGTGCAAACACCGGTGCTGGCGCTGATCGTGCAAAAAGATTCGGACATCGCCGGTTTCATACCCAAGGATTTCTGGGAATTGCATACCTTGTACCGGGACGCCGATTTTCAATATGTCGGCGGACGCTTCGACCACAAAGCCGGCGCGGAAGCCCGGTTAAGCCAAATCTCGGACCGGGATTTCCGGATTACCGAGGTCAAGGGCAAGAAGGAAACGCTCAGCCCGCCGTTATTGTACGATTTGACCGATTTGCAAAAAGACATGAGCATTCGCTACGGCCTGACTGCGGATCAAACCTTAAGCGCCGCCCAGCAGTTATACGAGAAAAAACACGTCACCTATCCGCGTACCGACAGCCGTTGTTTAACCAACGATATGAAGCCGGGCATGAAGCCCTTGTTGGTGAAATTACGATCCCGATTCGAGCAGCAGATTGAGCCGATTGATCTCGATAAACTGACACTGAGCAGCCGTATATTCAATGACGCCAAAGTCACCGATCACCATGCCATTATCCCCACGACCGCATTGCCGGGTTCGCTGTCGGGCAACGAAGCCAAAGTTTACGAAGCGATAGTCCAGCGTTTTATTGCGGCTTTTTATCCGCCCTGTATCAAGCAAATTACCACGGTTCTGGGTGAGGTTTGTCCCCCTCTCCCATCGGGAGAGGGCCGGGGTGAGGGGGGGCTAAAAGGTGAATCTTCCACCGTAAAATTCAAAACCACCGGCACGATTATCGAATCGCCCGGCTGGCAGGTCTTGTATAAAAATGATGCGTCAAAGACGTCCGATAAAGAGTCAAAAATCCTGCCCAACTTTGTACAAGGCGAAACCGGCCCGCATCAGCCGTCGATAAACCAGGGCAAAACCACGCCGCCCAAACCGTATAACGAAGCGAGCTTGCTGAGCATCATGGAATCGGCCGGAAAAACCTGCGACGACGAACAACTCAAGGAAGCGCTAAAAGAAAAAGGTCTCGGCACACCGGCAACCCGCGCCTCGATCATCGAGGTGTTAATCAGGCGGAACTACATCCAGCGGCAAAAAAAGACCCTGATCAGCACCGAATCGGGACGGCATCTTATTTCCATCATCGCCGACGACAGGCTTAAGTCTGCGGCCATGACCGGCGAATGGGAAGCCAAGCTCAAAAAAATAGAACACAATGATTACGATGCCGATCAGTTCATGACCGAAATCATCCGCTTTACCCAGAAAATAAAAGACGAATCGGACCGGCCGCTTTATGACCAAAGCCGCTTGGGCGACTGTCCGTTGTGCCAAAAACCCGTTATCGAAGGCAGAAAAGGCTACGGGTGCAGCGACTGGAAAGCCGGTTGCCAATTTGTGTTATGGAAGGAAATGTATGGCGTACCGGTCACCATGGACATGGCCTGTCAATTACTGCAAAACAGCCGAACCCTGCACAGTTACGCGGTCAAGTTAGACGATGAGGTATTCAATGCTCAACTGACCCTCAATAAATTGGGCGAAACAGGCTATGTTAAAGCCGAGTCGGGAAAGCGATCTGTAGTAAAAGAGGCCATTGCCGATTGCCCATTATGTAACGGTAAAATCATTGAAACCGTAAAAGCCTACAGCTGTAGCGAATGGCGCAACGGCTGCAAAATGGCGATCTGGAAAACCGTCGCGCATAAAAAAATCACCGCAGCGATGGCTAAAAAAATACTAAGCAAAGGGGAGACGGGGATGTTAAAAGGCTTTAAATCGGCTAAAGGCACAGAGTTTGACGCCAACCTGAAACTGGTCGATGGTAAAGTTGAAATGGATTTCTCAGGGAGTTAATAAAAATGATTTTCCGGACGGGGCTCGTAGGCTAGTTCCCAAGCTCCGGCTTGGGAATTCGGTGCGGGAAGCTCCAGCTTCCCGTTTCGCGAAGCTGGAGCTTCGTTATCTGGGTTCCCAAGCTGGAGCGCTCGTCGTTATACATAAGTATTGAAAAGCACGTCATCCCGGCAGGGATTCATGTCAGGCTATCCTGCCTGACACCCTTTGGGTTAATGCAAATCCGTTCCAGACGGATTTGTGCCGGGATCCAGGCTACATGGACGTACACAGCTCGCCATCCACGGCACTGGATACCCGCTTCCCGGCGGGTATGACGCGTTACTTAGATACTTATGTAACTGATGTTACGCAGACGCATGATAAAAAAGCGTCGTCCACGAAAGACACAAAAAGCACGAAAAGAAACGCTTCCAAGGACGCCATCGGCAAAGCCTATCCAGCCGCCTGTCCTGAGCATCATCGAAGGAGGCACTTTCGAACCTGGCCGGACTGGGCTGTTACTCCGATCGAAACGTCCCGCCTGTTCAGAGCGTTGCCGCTTAGACCTTCCAGGTTTTTAAAACCTGGAAGGTCTGCCGTTCGGCTTGTTTCCCGCCTAATGCTTTTTCCTTAACTGAAGGGCCGGATCTAGTCTGGAATAAAATTGTCTCAAGAACCTCGAAGGAATGTGAAGAATGCGGGTATGACGCCGTCAGCGACAAATCTTCGGCTGATATTTTTCGTGCCTTTCGTGTTTTTCGTGGACAGTGCGTAACATCAGTTATGTAATAACGACGAGCGCACGGCGTGGGAATGCGGTCAAGGCACGCTACGCCGTATACGGGACGCAGCGCGTCCGGCACTGCGTTCCCACGCGGCGCGTGGGAACGAGGGTATCTCGCAGACACTTGAGTATAACGATGAGAGCTGGAGCGTGGGAACCCGCGTATTTGTAACTTAATGGCGCAGCGCGTAGGAACGAGGAGTAATAGCTTTTACCGGCTCAGCGAAACTATTAAAATCCTGAATCCATAAATAAATGCAGCATCCTTTCAACGCATTCCCTCTTTCCTCTATGGTATACCAACCATGACCCTCTTCAAAATTATCCGCATCCTGATTTTATTGGCCGTATTTGTCGTCGTGGCTTTTTATGCAAAAAACCAAAAACTAAAATCCAGATCGTGGACCGAACCTTTAAGCGTGGTGATTTACCGCATCAATGGCGATAACAATAGCCCGGTCGTCAATGAATATATCAATGAACTGGACGCAGGCGTTTTTGAGCCGGTTGATCGGTTTATGCGGCAGCAGAGCGAAAAATATAAGCTCATTACCCAGCAGCCCACCCAAATACAGATGGGCCCCGTGTTGACAGTACAGCCGCCCGAAGCGCCGCTACCCGGTTCGGGGTATGCTTCAATTATCTGGTGGGGGCTTAAGTTCCGCTATTGGACTTATAAAAACACGCCCGATTCGGATTCAGATATGCGCCGTATCCGTGTTTTTGTGCTTTACCATACAGCCGTCGAAGGCAGAAGCCTGCAGCATTCACTAGGACTCGACAAAGGCTTGGCAGCCGTGATCCATGCTTTTGCCTCTATCGACCAGGATCAGCAAAACAACATTGTCATTGCCCACGAATTGCTGCACACGGTCGGGGCACCGGACAAGTACGCTGCCGATAACCGCGCCCTGTTCCCAACAGGCTATGCCGACCCGGAGCAGTCGCCCCTTTATCCGCAAACCAAGGCTGAAATCATGGTTGGCCGCATCCCCCTGTCGGAAACCGGCATGCGCATGGCGGCCAGTTTGGACGAATGTGTTATTGGCGAACAAACCGCGAAAGAAATCAATTGGCTGCAGGAAGAAAAATAATCAGGTCGATATGCGGTTGCGTACTTTTCTATGCAGATTGAATGATGAAACGATCGTAATCTTGAATTCGCCTGTTTTTAAACAGCTTCAGAAAGGGCGGTGTAAAATAGATATTTATTGCACATCAACAAGGCATCGTTTCTTTTCTCCGGTCAGGGAGAGGCGATCTAAAAAACAGAGTTTTGACAAGCAAAAAAGCATAAGCAGCCATACAACCATAAAGATAGCAGGAACCTTGCATGGATAAATCAACCGCCGTCCACGGCCCATTCTCTCTGGATACCTCGACTGATTCTGCTTACCTCGGCGTGGACAGGCTATTGCCGATTATAGGTATCGGAGCCTCGGCCGGTGGGCTTGATGCGCTCGAACAATTTTTCAGTCATGTGCCTGATAGCATGGGTGTCGCTTTCGTCGTCGTTCAGCATCTCGATCCCAACCACAAAGGCATGATGGCCAGGCGATGAGGGTCAGGCCTTACATTTGACATTCTCCACTCTCTTTTTATGTCAAATGTAAGGCCTGACCGTTCGCAGTAACAGCAGTAACAGCAGTAAATCTAGCGGGTTAAAGTCCCGTCCAAGGAATTGTCCGTACGCCTTGGTAATATGAGGAAGCGGCATTGTGGTAACACGGGGTCGTGAGTTTCCAAACAGCAAAAGAGCAGGCCGTAACGCAAGTGAACCTACACGTAGCCTCGTAAACGAATTGGAGGAGCCGACCCTGTGGTCAGAAGGGGAAGGCCGTTGGATGGATGCTGAAATAACGGAAGTGGCATCCATCGACTTCCGGGGTAGCAGGGTCGGCATGTTCTCGAAGATTTATTGCCCAGTGCTGGAGACCCGTTGCGGTGGTGGGGAGGCCATCGACTATTGCGTATAAGGAAACGAAAGCGCAACAGGCCGTAACGGGAGTCGGAGGGGTTCATAGTACCGTTAGAGGTCGAGGGACAACATAAGCCAGACCGAGGGAAGGCTTATGTTGTCTTTCAAATGTAAGGCCTGACCCCGTCTTTTCTTCTACTTAAAAATTAAAATTGGTATAAATACTATTAAATTATAAAAAAATCCCATAATGAAAATATCAATTCTACTTTTCAGCTGTCGGTTAACAATATGCGATATAGCTTCTCCATTATTTACATTAAAAAACCTTCTGTTTATTATATACTCATTAACATATCCATACGGATCACCAAGAATTATTATCAATAATATGGGGATTATAAAGTTATGAGTAGATATATTTGCTAAAACAGCCATGCCTTTAAAAGAGTATATAAAAGGAAGAAAGCATATTATTAATGGAATATAAATTCTCTCATAAAAAAACAGCAATATGTTATTAACATTATTCGCCTTTAAAACGTGACAATACCATTTTAATGCACCATAACTCAACAACAATGATAATATTGAAAACAGCACGTCAGGAAATAATTTTTCGTTATACAAAGAGAAAAAATAATCTCCATAGATACAACTATTAACCCAAATAAAAATCAGAATACCCACTACAACTACCCACAAAAAATCAAAAAACTCTTGTTTCATGCTTTCGGACCGAACGAATAATCAAACACTAGAAAATACATATTGGCTATAGCCTTCCAAATATTATTAATATCCCGCTCAAATCCAGATGATCTAATAATCTTATCAACAAACAATGCCCCTATTAATGAACGAAAAATAATGTATCCGGTTTGCTCCGATAGTCGATCAATTCTTTTTTCTTCTGACAACTCTAAACTTGATATTTCGTTAATCTCCTCTGCATAGCTTTTAGCTATGCCATATACCGCATATAATGCTGATATACCAGTAAATAAGCTTATTGAAAATAGAGACAAAGAGATCATCGCAAAAAGAAAAATAGATAGAAACCCTAAAATAATTAGAAATCCCCCATTTCCCCCACCCGCAATCTTATAAGCCCCAGACCCTGTATCAGGGTCGGTAATGATGTAACCCGCCCCGGACCAGCCCGGCACGCTGACTGCATCGGTATGGGTAATCACTTCTTTCCCGGCATTCAAGGCATTCCTGATTTCAGCCATCGTATCAGCATCATGGTGGATATTGGCAAGTATAGTCGATTGATTAGTCTGGGTGATATGGTAAATCCGTTGCCCGGCGGCGCTGGCCTTTTGCAGGGCTTTGACGGCGGAGATGGCTTCGCCGGGGTTTTGCTCATTAACAAACATCTGCTCGGGCACAGCATGTTCCAGGGCGGAGCTGAGGATGCCGGATTGCAGCACAAATTGTTTTTTCTTGACGGGATCGCCATCATTGACTCCGACGATAGTAAACAGCGGGATGTCGAACACCACACCTCCGGGTTGGATGGCTTTGGGCAAGCCGAAGAAGTAGCTGACGTTCGGCTCATGACCAAAGGTGCCGATACCGGCACCCAGTTGGTAATGGCCGCCTGCTTGTAAGCCCATGATGTGGTTAAGCCCGATCAGTTGCGCATAGTAGCCCAAGGTCCCGGCGCGGAACAGATCGCCCAGCAGGTCTTCGCGGGTGAGGGCGGCGATTTGCGTTTGGTCGTTGCTTTCCAGTTGGGTCTTGGTTTGTTCCAGCCTGGTTTTAAGCGTGTTCAGTTCGTTGGGGGAGACGTTACCGGCAATCGCGTTGACCGATAGATAGGAACCGGCAATAACATTGTAGGTCCGCGGGGCTTGCACGGCTCCTCTTCCTGTAAAGCTGACGGAGGTCACAAACGGCACTTCTTCGCCGAGTTTCATGGCGCTGCCGGTTTTGACGGTTTGCCCATTAAGTTTGAGTTCGGGGATCACCTTGATCAAATAGCTGGGGATGCTCTGGGGCAATTGACTCAGATCGGTGATTTCGCCTTGCGGCAACAAGGAGGCCAGGGTTTGTTCGTCGGCGTCAGTGGCAGGTTTGAACGATAGCGTGATCTTGGCATTGTTGACGTTGGCAAACGCGAAGTCGACAGGATCGATCATAGCGCCTTCGATGTCTTTCCCGAAACTGTAACGGATATGCTGTTGCAGGCTAACCGGCAGTTTGTCGTAGCGGGCGCCGGTGACGACGATGCGGTTGGGCAGCGAGGACGGCAGCGTCGGGAATGCCTGGATGATGGTCTTGGCGTCGCCGATCACATCGCCTACCGTCGGGTTTTGCATTTGGGTTTGGATGTAGGTTTGCAGTTTTTGCTGCGCCTGGGTTTGGGCATCTTTGAGCAGTTGCGCGTCGAAGCCGGTCGCCCAGCTTTCCGTTTCGTTGACGGTGCCGCTGGCGACGAAGTTTTGCGCCAGTTGTTCGGCCTCGATGCCGCTGATCGCAAAGAGCGCTGAGGGTCAGGCCTTACATTTGACATTCTCCACTCTCTTTTTATGTCAAATGTAAGGCCTGACCCCGTCTTTTTTGACCCCGTCTTTTTCCGTTGTCCGGGATCGATGCCGCTGATCGCAATGACACTGACCCCATTGATTCCCATTGATTCCAATGGCACAGCTAGAGCTTTCTAGTTTGCTTTGTAGAGCAAATAATTTTTACAATATCAGATATGGTAGTTATTTTTTTAATATCTTTAAAATCAATTCTATATTTAATTAATAACTCCTCTATATCATCATATGGTATTTCAGGAAAAGGATATAATCGTTCCAATTGATACAAATTGTCATTTGGTCTAATCTTTTCAGCATCAAGACCTAATGTGTTTGCAATATTAATCCACGCTCCTCTAAAATCTTCATAAGTAAATTCATCTTCAAACATTTGATAAATATTATAAATATTTTCTTTTCTCTTATTTTTCCCCATTTAAATTTGAAATATATTGAATATAAATGCTTATAGATTAACAATATTAATATTATTAAAAATATCGCTATTAGTAGATCATATTGCATAGAAAAGACCTTCAATTAAAATTGTCACGTTGAAGACCCCAATAAAAGTGCCACCCAACGTAAACGCCGGAATAATATAAGCCCGCATTACAATACTTTTACCAAGGGGGCTTTCAAATAATCCTCTAATCACGCTTGTTAAAAAGCGCTGAGGGTCAGGCCTTACATTTGCTCCACTCTCTTTTTATGTCAAATGTAAGGCCTGACCCTGTCTTTTCTGTCTTTTCGGACCCTGTCTTTTCGACCTACGATGCCGCCTCTGAGCTATCTGACATCACTTTTTACAAATTGGACATTTACTACAATTTAACAGTGTACTAAGCCAAAGATTATAACTTTCGTTCTTAATAAAATATTGAGGTAGATGAATACCGCAGTAGGGACAGCGAATATAAAATATTCCAAAAAGCATACATAAACTGCCTAAAAACAGACTTATCAATAAAAAATATGCTTCAAATAAATTAAGTTGTTTATAAGTCAACCAAAATATCAAGGAGACAGTAATAACTAAAATCCCAAGGAACATTGTGTATATTTTCCACATTTGCCCACTTTTTTTTATCAGTGAATCATGAAACATAAAACTCCTCTACTTAAAAATAAATGAAATCAGTTAGGTGACTATTAAAAACTTAACTGGGGTCAGAGTAAGTTTAAATTAAGTTTACTCTGACCCCAGTTATTCCAGTTATTCCAGTTATTACTATTTGTTTTATTTGTTTTATTTGTTTTTGAGCGCTTGGTAAGAAATTATCAGGCGATGCTCAGCCTCGTGTCGACTATCATTTGGCTTAATTGAGAACACTCCCTAGGTAACTATTAATAATTTCTTGGACGACATATACCACCACCAACCAACAAACCAAATTCGAACGCCCAGACCATTAGGCATCTTAACTGTTAACTTTTTTTCGAATTATGATTTGCTAAAAACTAACCATACGTTATTAAAAATTACAAAAAACGCAATCAGAATTTGCAACAGAAAACTTAATCGTAAAAATGTTCCTTTAATCGATTTTTCTCTTAGAATAGCTACTACTGTTTCAGTGTGGTCAGCATTTAACCTTTTCTCGGAATCAGATCGAATCACAATCCATAACTGTAAAATAGAAATTATTAAAATAATAAATATCAACATTTAAAACACCTACTTGTTGTTTTTTTCAAGCTAAAGTAACCCATAATAGCTTCCATAATTATCGCTACTGCTGCGGCTTGATTGGCTATTGCAGAAGCCCCCAGAAGCTGTGAAATCCTTATCATGGCACCAAAAACCGCCATACTTCCAGAAAATTGTATAAATGCAATTTCATCTTCGTAAGTTTCAAAATCCACACCAAAAATTAATGCCAACGAAACGGTTAATATCACCAAAGCAACCAAAGCTATAAAAATTGGAATACTCACCAAAAGTCCCGATAGTGAAATGGTCAACAATAACAGTGCTGTACTAGCAACGGCCAGAAGCGTAAACCACCCTCCATTCCCCCCACCGGCAATCTTATAAGCCCCATCGCCTGTGACGGGATCGGTAATGATATACCCCGCCCCCGACCAGCCCGGCACGCTGACCGCATCGGTATGGGTAATCACTTCTTTCCCGGCATTCAGGGCATTTCGGATTTCAGTCATGGTGTCGCTGTCGTGATGAATATTCCCAAGTATAGTCGATTGATTAGCGGGGGTAATGTGATAAATCCGTTGCCCGGCGGCGCTGGCTTTTTGCAGGGCTTTGACGGCGGAAATGGCTTCGCCGGGGTTTTGCTCATTAACAAACATCTGCTCGGGCACAGCATGTTCCAGGGCAGAGCTGAGGATGCCGGATTGCATCACAAATTGTTTTTTCTTGACGGGATCGCCATCATTGACTCCGACGATAGTAAACAGCGGGATGTCGAATACCACACCGCCGGGTTGGATGGCTTTGGGAAAGCCGAAGAAGTAGCTGACGTTCGGCTCATAACCGAAGGTGCCGGTACCGGCCCCCAGTTGGTAATGGCCGCCTGCTTGCAGCCCCATGACATGGTTAAGCCCGATCAGTTGCGCATAGTAGCCTAAGGTCCCGGCGCGGAACAGGTCGCCCAGCAGGTCTTCGCGGGTGAGGGCGGCGATTTGCGTTTGGTCGTTGCTTTCCAGTTGGGTTTTGGTTTGTTCCAGCCTGGTTTTAAGGGTGTTCAATTCGTTGGGGGATACGTTACCGGCAATCGCGTTGACCGAGAGGTAGGAACCGGCAATAACATTGTAGGTGCGCGGCGCTTGCACGGCTCCTCTTCCGGCAAAGCTGACGGCGGTCACAAACGGCACTTCTTCGCCAAGTTTCATGGCGCTACCGGTCTTGACGGTCAGGCCGTTGAGTTTGAGTTCGGGGATCACTTTGATCAAATAGCTGGGGATGCTCTGGGGCAGTTGGCTAAGGTCGGTGATTTCGCCGGTTGGCAACAAGGATTGCAGGGTTTGTTCGTCGGCTTCAGTGGCAGGTTTGAACGATAGCGTGATCTTGGCATTATTGACGTTGGCAAACGCGAAGTCGATAGGATCGATCATAGCGCCCTCGATATCCTTGCCGAAGCTGTAACGGATGTGTTGTTGCAGGCTGGCCGGCAGCTTGTCGTAGCGGGCGCCGGTGGCGACGATGCGGTTGGGCAGAGCGGACGGCAGCATCGGGAATTCCTGGATGATGGTCTTGGCGCCGCCGATCACATCGCCTACCGTGGGGTTCTGCATTTGGCTTTGAATGTAGGTTTGCAGTTTTTGCTGCGCCTGGGTTTGGGCATCCTTGAGCAGTTGCGCGTCGAAGCCGGTCGCCCAGCTTTCCGTTTCGTTGACGGAGCCGCTGGCGATGAAGTTTTGCGCCAGTTGTTCGGGATCGATGCCGCTGATCGCAACGGCATCAAGGCCTTGTTGGTGTTGGTATTGTTTATAGCCGGCATCCAGGCTGGCCCAACTGTCGGCCGCCTTGTTTTTGGCGCCGCGCGAAGGATGGAAGTCAATCGCCGCTTCAACCCAGACATGTTCGATGCGGACTTTGCTGATGGTGCCGCCGGAGACGATGGTCGTCACCGGAATACCGCCGCTTGCGGCGTATTCCGCCGCGGCTTGGATGGTGGCGAAGCCGCCCGCCCAGTTCTTGAAGGCGTCGCTAGGCACGTCGATGGTGCCGTGGACGTAGCGCGCCGGGATTTTGGACGCGCGCAGCAAGGCGATAGTCAGGCTGGCGATGTCCATGGCGTTGCCGCGTTGTGCGGACAGGGTCAGGTCGGCATTCTGGATGCCGCCCCAACTGGGCAGCCAGGTGATGTTGTTCCTGACCCAGTGGTAGATTTTGACCGGATCGTGGTTAAGTGCTGCCGCTTTGGCCTGGATAGCGGGCGTGAGTTTGACTTCATCGCTTTCGGCAAGATAGGCGGGATTCGTCGCTCCGGTCAGTTTATCGAAGGTGAAATCGCCCAGCGCGGCCACTTGCGGATAAGGGCTGTCGAAATACTGGGCTTGGGTGAATTGTTCTGCGGTGTCCTTGGCCTTGTTTTTAGGGTCGGCTTTTAGCGTTTGATTAGGCAGTTGGTTCGGGTCGAACGGTTGTTGCCTTTTCTTGTTCGGTTTGGCTTTCAGGTGCTCCAGCGCGGTTTGTACGCGGGTCAGCCGGTCGGCATCGTTATCCGCCGCGCTAACGGCGTCAAGTTCCGCCGTCAGTGCGTCATATTCGACCTGATAGTTGTCCACCATGTCCTGATGACGGGCAAAGATTTCGCTGGGGAGGAGGTGGTCGGTGAGCTGTTGTTCGATCCTGGCGAAGCTTTGCCGTTCAACACTATCCAGTTGCTTAAGGATATGCTGCAATTGCAGCAGTTCGCCGCGTTCGGAGGCGTTGTCCTGTTGTTGGCTGAGCTTTTCCTGAATCCGTTGCAGCTTGGCTTCGATTTGCTGCAAGGTGTGGAAAAAGCGCTGGTCATCGCTTGCGGCTGTAACCACCGGTGCTTTCGGGGTGTTGGCCTGGGCGGCGGCGACGGTGGGCTCCAGGATCAGCATCACAAAGGCGACCAATACGGTCAGCGCGGTCGAACGCATGAAGGGGCGGGTGTCTCTAATGCCGGTCAGGAGCGGTGCAGTCATCGTTTATGTCCTTTTAAGGTTTCTTAAGTTTAAGGTGCCACGGTTTTTATCGAAACGCTACGCAACGCCCGGTCAGTGCTGAGGCGGATTTGCGCGGCCATGACGGTGTCGATTGCGCTCAGCCGGTCGGCTGCGCTGCGCAAGGCCTCCAGGGTTGCCGGCCAGTTTCCGGCTAAACGCTGGGTTTCGGCTTGTTGCAGGTAGCTGCGCGCCTGTTTGTAGGTATTGATTGTCAACGGTGTAATGGTATCCAGCGCGGCTTGCAGGTCGTTAGCCGATAGCGTTTCAACGTCCAGCGTCAGTTCTTTTTGAATTTTATAGTTGCTGCCGCTACCGCTTTCGACGGTGGCATTCAATGTGATCGGTACCTCGGGCAATTTCACCCAGACCGTATAATCGGCACTGGCATTTTTGGCTAAGTCGAAGTGCCAAATCAGCTGGTTATTCGTTCTGGTTGCACTGCCTGCATCGATAACGGCGATGTTGGCGGGCAGGTTAAGCACGACCCGTCCCGGTGTGGCAATACCGGTATTAACCAATTTGACGGCCAAGGGGTACACACTCTGGGCATAGGGCACTAAGGGATCCGGATGAATGCGGCTTAAGGCATTGAGGAGCAGTTGCCCGTGACTTGAATCCGTACCCGACAATAAAGCTTCTGCCAACAGGTCATAACCGGCATGAAAAGTCCGACCCAGCCCATAATGACGCTCGGCGAGCGACAAATCAGGGGTAACCAGACCGTCCTGTATGAACCGGCCGAGCGCAGTGGCGCCGTCCAGCGTGAAGTTCAGGGTCTTATCGGTCAGTTGCAGCGGTATCTGGCCCACCGGTGTGAAACCGGCTACGTCGATGCTGATGCCGGTCATGCGCGGGTATTTGCCGTTGAATTTAAGCCCTAACGCTTCGTCAATGCGCCCTTGGCGCTGGTCGTGCCCACCCGCTTCAAGCAGTCCTTCGCCACGGTTGACCGCCTCACGCAGTTCCTGTTGCACCGTTTCAGCAAGTTTGACGGTTTCGGACAGCAATAAATAAGCGACATAACCGCCGCTACGTAGTTCGCGGGTGAAGGTATCGGCATCGGTAGCAATGGAGTAAGACCAACCGGCGTCATACAGTAATTTTTCAAGATAAGCGCGTTGCACATCCATGGCAGGAATGTGGTTGGTTCCCAGTGGATCATTACCGGCACCGGGATCTAGCAATACCAACACTCGACCCTGTTTGCCTGCTTCGAAACTGGCATTGATGCGGATCGGCGGCTCAAGTACGTCAAACAAGGCTGCGCCCAATTGCAGGGTTTGACCGCCGATGTCGGCCAGCAAGAGACAGGCGTAACTACCGATCGGCAGATTGCCGGTGGCGATGTTGCGACTTTGGGCCAGTTGCGCATTAGGGGCGAAATCCACGCCCCGCGTTTCGGAACTAAGCACTTGTTGGGTCCCGGCAGACACGAGTTTGCTGGTCAGCAAGACATTCGGTATTGGACTTGCCGCTTTGTTTTGGATGCTTTCCAGGCAGCTTGCGGGGTCACCCTGGTGTACTTGCACCGGAGTAGCCTCAATTTTGCCGCTCAAGGCTTGAATCGTCTGCCGCTCGACATGGGAAACCGTCGCGCGGGTGATCAGGGTTGCACGGCTGACGGCATCCTTGACAGTCATCATCACCGGGTAATCGCCGCTTATAGCGTCGGCCAGATTGAGGGTAAACTGCAAATCCCGTAGCGCATTCGGCACCAGTTCGCCGAGCGTTGCACTTTCATTTAGGATAATTTTTCCATCGGGCGTGGCTACGGTGATTTCCACACGGGTCGGCGGCTGGATAGCATTGGGGGTGATATTTTCTACCCGTGCAGCGATGTTTACCGTATCCCAGGCGGCATAAACAGGCTTATCAGTAACCACCCGGCCATTGATGAGCGCTGCTGCGCCTGCGACTATTTGGAATGGTGCGGTTGCTTCGTCAACTACCCTGCTTTGGGCATCCAAAAGCTGTACGTAGGCTTCGTAGCTGCCTGTTAGGGTAGCGCCTGTATTCCACGGTGTTTCCAGGGCAAGGCTTGCACCGGCTGCCATGCTAGGCACGGGTAGAGGATTGAGTGTAGCCAGGTTTTCTTGGCTGCCGACCGCACGGATGCTGACTTTCACGGTGCCATCGGCGGCAGTTAGGCTTGTATTTGTCACTACAGGCCTGATGAGGACTTGCTCGTTAGCGGCGTAGCTGTTGCGATCGGCGGTTAACGTTAATGCTAAGCCACTTGCCACTTTGATTGTGGGGATATCAAGGTCGATACGCAGCTTTTCGGTTGTGAAGGAGTTGTTGAATTCAATGTAGGCGGCATTGGCAACAGCGCGCTGTTCTTTAAGCACCATGTTTTTGAGGGTTAAGTCAAAATCGAGTGCACGCTTGTTGGCAGTCACGCCCACCAGCTTCCAAAAATAGTCGATTCCGCCATTGGCATTTGCCGCTTGGGAAGTTGGTGTAGGGACAGGATTGCTTAACAGCACCGATGTCGGGAAGTTGACATGCAAGTCGACATCAATACCGCCCAATCGTTCCAAGGCGACAGGCAAATAGCTCACCACCAAGCTGGTCGAGGCCAGACGGGTCGTTAAAATGTTATTGTTGCTCAACCAGGAATGGTCGGCTTGCTGCGCGGACAATAGGTATTGAATCGTCTTGCGTATAATCGGGTCGTCTGCGGAGGGGTTGGTATAATCTAAAGCCAATCCAACCAATGCCGTGACCATCGCATCGCTGCCATGGCCCGTTGTCTGTCCCCAGCCTCCATCAGCACGTTGACGGGTACGCAGAGTATTACTGATCGCAGTAATAGCGGTGTCTATTTGGCCTTTTAAAGCGGCATTGCTAATAACCTTTCGTGCTTCCGCCAACCCGGTCAGGCGCATGGCTTGGATAATATTGTCCGTACTGCCGTCTTTGTAACGAGCCAGAAAATAGTTGCCGGCACGGGTGACTTCTGTAGCGAAATTGGTTAATTGCGAGGAGTCTAATGCAAATGTAGCAAGCTGATAGAGCTTGTTTTCAGCCGAATTAACCACGTATGCTTGCCCATTCCCATCGACGGCTATGCCCGTCATCAAGCCAGACATGGATTTCAGACGCTCAGCCACACCTTTAGGGCTGAGTGAGTTGATGGCGAAAGGAGTATATTGGCCGGAATTTGAATATTGATACGAAGAATAATAGAAGCCGCCACCCGGTCTATGGTCTATATATAACGGCTGGTAAGCCAAGCCATCCGCAAAAACCGACACTTTCTTTTCAGGATCGATTTTGACAATATTAAATCCACCGAAATTGGCGACGTAAGCATTGCCGGCTTCATCGAAAGTCATGCCATAAGGGGCGTTTAGCACACCGCCAGTGCCCCATGTTTCAAATTGGCCGCTGTCATTACGCCTTAATATGCGCTTGTTGGTACTATCGACCACATAGACGTGTCCATCGGGACTGATTTCGACATCGGTCAAGGATCCGCCGCCGGTCAGCAAGGTATCAACCGTGCCGTTCAAGTTGCGGCGCAACAGTTTGCCGCCGTTGCCGGAAACATAAATCGTACCATCTTCGGCTACGGCGATGCCATAGCCATCGATAGCCAATTTGGCGACGAGCTCGATACCGTTGGTCTCGGTATTAATGCGGACAATGTCGCCGGTTGCTTTGACCGTATAAAGAAAGCCGTCTTTCGCAAGTTCGACATCGCGTGGAGAGGTGCCTGCACCCAGTAGAATCTTGCTGTCCAGTCGATAATCGTTAATCTTGCTCAGGTCGGTCGTTTGAGCGGCTTTTAATAACTGGGCATAAGCCTTAACAGTCAATGCCGTATGAGATTCGTTGGAGTACCACCAACCGGTAGCATAATCCGGCGTCCACCAGGTTTGGTTGCCGGATTGCGTCCGTTTACCATAAAGGTGTTGGGCTGCGCGATACAAGGTCCTAAAAGACTCTTCAGCATTCCAGACGGTCAACGACCAAGCGCCCAAGGCAGTTTGTGTTTTGGTAAACTCAGGATGATTTGCCCTCAGGCCACCATCATTTTGTTGGGTACTTGCCACAGTATTGTATAAATTAATCGACGAGGTTTCATCGCCCAGGTTTTTTTGGAATGCGGAGGCAACACCGACCAGGCTTTGCGTTTGGATATGACAGCCTAAGCAACGATTGCTCTTTTGCCAGAGCATTGCTCCACTAGATGCGTATTCGCTGCCGGTTTTGACGGCGCTGCCCACAGCAACAAACAAGGGATCGGTCGCCTTGCCGCTTGCGGTATCGACACCTTCAAGCGTTATTTTGCCATGCGCCGATTGGGTGCCTTCCGGGACGATGGTTTTGTCGACGCTGAATTTGCCGGCTGCTTTGTCACCGACATAGAGCGTGCCGGTGATTTCACCGCTAACCACGGCATTGGTTGCCCGAATTTTTAGCGAGAGATTGCCTTCAGTTGTCGGAATCCAGTTTCCGAATGACAGGTATTTATAGCCGTTGACAGCCAGTTGGTCGAGCGTGGTCGTCGCTTGGTGCAGGACGTTGCCGGTTCCCGGTTGTTCGACGGTGAGCGTCAATGGGACATTGTTTAAATCGATATTGCCGGTATTGCCCAGGAATACCTCAAGTTTGACCGGAGTCTGCGAACCCGCCTGGATTAACGGCGGATCAAGACCGATTGCGCCGCCGAAAGAGCTGGTTGCGGTGATCTGTCCGAAAGCTTGATTTTCAGCCAATATTTGACCGAACGGTAATGACTGATTGATTGTATTGGGCTTAATCGCACGAATTATCAAGCGGTAGGTGCCGGGTTCGTTTTGCGCCGTGTTCCACAGCACGGTAAGCGTTTTGGTTTCTTTGGCGGTAAAGCTGAATTGCGATGTCAGTTGAGTAGTACCCAGCGCATAAGGCGATACCGTTGCAATGCTGATACCTTCTGCATTGACGACTTCGCCTAGAATAGTCGCTTCTTGGGCTTCATTCAGCAAATTGGCGATTTGCGCCGTAAACAACAAGGTTTCATTTGCCCCAACAGCCCCATTCGGCGGCACTAGCGATACGATTTGGACGCTTTTCACTTCTGATTGCGCCAAGGGTTCAACGGCAATATCAGTCGTATAAGATCCGTGCGCGGATAAAGTGACCTCCCGCGTGGTGGCAAAATAACCTTCCGCAGATGCATTCAATGAAAAACTCAAATTCGTGATGCCGGTGAATTCAAATTGACCGTCGTTACTGGTCGTCGCCGTCAGGCCCCGGCCATCTGCCAAGGCCACTTTCGCACCGGCAATGGGTAGCCCGGTGAGGCTATTTTTGACATGCCCACTCAAGATACTGTTAGTGGGATCACCACTGACGGGTGGTGTGGGCGGCAATGAAAATTCTTGGAAAAACTCCCCATATCCAGTGACGCTTAAGCTGAATGTCTGATCAACGAATCCTGTCGCAGTCATGGTCAGCGTGAAATTAAGTGTATCGATACCCGGTATTGCAAAAGTGCCGTCAGCTGCGGTTTGTACGGTTTTTCCCGTCTCGACCCACTTTACCGTCGCATTGTTGATCACCGACCCGCTCAAGCCATCCACTATACGGCCTGATACCGTTAAGTTGGACGGAACCACAGAACCGCCTAAACGATACAGGCGTAAGAGACCCAAATCGCCATTTGACCCTGGACTGAAGACAAACGAAATGGATTGGCTTTGATACCCATCTGCCAAAAGCTGTGCCTGATAGCTGCCACGCGGTAGCGCGTTGAACACAAAACCGCCGTCACTGCCAGTTACCACGGTAGCTCCATTAACCATCGCAATATGGGCAGCACTTATGGCCTCGCCGCTTTCGCCGTCAATTATCTTGCCAAAAATATTGCTTGGCGCGTCGTCCAAAAAGACACTGGTCTTGATTAACGATTGTTTCAGTATTATGTTGGTTCCAGCTACCACGGTCAGCACGCCGTTCGCTGAGTGATAGCCCGTCTTGTCAATTTGGGCAGTGTAATCGCCTGGCGGCAACGACGACCATTCGAAATTGCCGCCCGTATCGCTTACCATAGTGCGTGATTCGGCTCCCGTCAGTGTAATCAAGGCTCCAGCTAGTGCTGAATGGTCTTGGTTGTCCTCGATATGTCCAAGCACTGCCCCTGTTTGCGGATCGGCAGATAGGCCTAAAGTTCCTGCACTGGAAATTTGACCTGCAATAACGGTCACGACACGGCTGAGACTGTTATAACCGTTTTTTCGCGCCACTAATGTCTGGGTGCTGGTCGGTACACCTGCCATTTTAAAATAACCGGTACTATCGCTCAGGACAGTGTAACCCGTAACAGAAGCCAGTGATACCTCGACATTGGCAAGCGGTTCATGGCTATTTTCCTTAACAACATAGCCTTCAACAGTTCCTGTTTGAGTTCCTGAAACGCCCGAACCGGCAGCGTTATACACCGTCAAAGCCCTTAATACTAATGCCGTGGTGTAAACATCATCTGACCAACTCCCATTCACTGCCTGCTTGTTGGTTAATGCGGTAGCACTTGATCGGAATAACGATGCTTCGGCACCGTCGGATAACAGCGCGATGAGGGCGACAGCACTGGTGTAATCTTCACCCCACAAGCCTATTTCATTGCGTTTAGACAGCAGAAAGTTAAGCGCAGCATTCAATGCCGCAGGAACCCCTGAAAAAGATGATTTATAAGGGCTTAGCGCAACAACAGCAAGAGCCGTAGTATAAACGCTGTCATCGTTGGCGCCCATTGCCCAGCCGCCATCGGTTTTTTGGGCATTCAACAGAAACCCGACGCTGCTATTGGCTGCCTGGATATTACCGTAACCGGAATTGTTGAGTGCCTGTAAAGCAAAAGCCGTATCCGGCACGGTGCTACCATAACCTTCTAGTTCGCCAAATCCGCCGTCGGCATTGACGCGCAGCTTTAATTTATCAATCAGGTTAGCTACGTTTAGACCTGAATCGTCTCTTGCCAGAATTAAACGAGCTAAATATTCAGTGCCTCCATAGTTTTCGTTTTCAAGAAATTGCAACGCCGTTGGAATGATGGATTTATTGTCACCGATCGCTTTCCATAAGCGCAAGCTCTCTGCCGTCGATTGGTAAGCTGTGGCAATAGCGGTATCAGTGGCTATGCTCCCGTCCGTTTGGAACTGCGCGACCAACCAATCGTTTCCGGTATCGGCATGAACCAGTGTGGTTGCCGATATTATTGTTGCTACGGCAAAAATCAGCCGCCATTTCATTAGTTTAGGCAGGGCGCTAAATTTATGCATCGATAGATACCTTGGAGTAAAGTTGGCTAAATTAAATAACGGCCATTGTACGCTGCAAAATGTGGAATAAAATAGCTTTTAAATTGATGTGGGTCACAGTTTTGGCTCTTCCCGATTTCGTGGGGTGACCGCTACATATGATGTCAGGCATAACCAAATAACCGCCTGCCTTCGGCATCAAGCCAGATATGTTGGAATAACCGACCTAAGTTATATATCCCATAGCGATGCCGCTTGATGATTTTGTTATTGATACCTTCGGCAAAATCACTTGATTGCCGTTGAATGAAATAATTAGTAACTGATGTTACGCATTGCCTGCGAAAATAGATGAACGTGCCTTAACTGAATGACCGTGACGGATGAGGTGGTAGTGAGTAGATACTCTGTTTAAAGTCAATCTTATTTCGTTGATTTTCAACTATCCGACAGCTGCCGGAATTGCATAAAAACGGGTGTTGTCGAAAGGCTTGTCGTGTTTCAACATGCCATGGATAGCGTGAAGCAATTTGCGCATGACGGCGCAGAGAGCCTGCATCTTTTCTTTGCCGTTATCCACCACGAGATGCTGGAAATAAGCTCCGACATGTGGAT
>Ga0208886_100027_pt1 | contig 153648 bp, 145 predicted proteins | sample LakWasM105_HOW12_2_FD_183923 | JGI IMG/M metagenome (GOLD analysis project Ga0208886, IMG submission 183923) | Freshwater sediment methanotrophic microbial communities from Lake Washington under simulated oxygen tension - Sediment Metagenome... | ecosystem: Environmental > Aquatic > Freshwater... | reverse complement strand
TTACACAGACAAACACCCAGGTTAATTGGCGGCTTAGGAGAACAACATGCAAGTAATTTTATTGGAAAAAGTAGCAAACCTGGGCTCATTGGGTGACGTGGTTAAAGTGAAAGACGGTTACGGCCGTAACTTCCTGATTCCACAAGGTAAAGCTAAACGTGCAACAGAAGCAAACAAAGCTGTTTTTGCAGCACAGCGCGCTGAGTTGGAAAAACAACAGGCTGACTTGTTGGCCGTTGCGCAAGCACGTGGCGAAAAACTGGCTGGTTTCAGCCTGACCGTGACTCAAAAAGCGGGTGTTGATGGTCGTCTGTTCGGTTCCGTGACTAACATGGACATCGCTGAAGGCTTGCAAGCACAAGGTCACGAAGTGAAAAAATCTGACGTGCGCCTGCCAAACGGCCCACTGAAGAACATCGGTGACTTCGCTGTGAGCGTTGCGCTGCACCACGACGTGGTTGTAGATATCACTGTAACAGTGACGCCAGAAGCTTAATCAAGCCTCTGCATGCAGTACAAGAAAAGGCTACTTCGGTAGCCTTTTTTCTTTTTAGCCATAGAGCCCACAGCGTTTGTGGCTCGGACTGTATAAAGTTACTCGATAACTTGCAAGTATAGTGTATGAGATTTTTCTCTGCGTCCTCTGAGATCTCTGTGGCTAAAGTATTTTAATCTTTCATCTGTCCTGAAAGCTCAAAAAGCCAGACTGCTTTTCGGTATAATCACCAGATGGCTGATGAACAACTCGAATTCTTAAAACTCCCTCCACATTCCATCGAAGCTGAGCAATCGGTCTTGGGCGGACTGTTGCTCGACAATGAAGCGCTGGACAAGATCGCCGATATCCTGGCCCCGCAGGACTTCTATCAGCACGACCACAAGCTGATTTATGAACATATTGCGCGCTTGATTGAGCGCAACCAGCCTGCTGATATTGTAACGGTGGCTGAGTCGCTGGAAAACAGCAATGAATTGACTACCGTGGGTGGTGTCGCTTATCTGGGCGCACTGGCACAGAATACGCCCACCGCGGCCAATATTCGCCGCTATGCGGAAATCGTGCATGAACGTTTTGTCATGCGCCAACTGGTCACTGTCGGCACCGATATTGCCGAAAGCGCTTATCTGCCGAATGGCCGTAATGCACAGCAATTGCTGGATGAAGCAGAAGCCAAGATTTTCCAGATTGCTGAAGGTGGTAACCGCAAGAGCCAGGGCTTTTTGGGCATGCAAGTGTTGCTGCCGCAAGTGGCAGACCGTATTGACTACCTGTATTCACGTGAAAATCATTCTGATGTGACGGGTATCCCTACGGGCTTTAGCGACCTTGATTCCATGACCTCTGGCCTGCAGGGCGGTGACATGGTGATTATTGCCGGTCGTCCATCTATGGGTAAAACCGCGTTTGCGATTAACATTGCCGAAAACGTGGCGCTGGAGACCAATAAAGCCGTGGCCATTTTCTCCATGGAGATGGGCGCCACACAGCTGACCACACGTATGATCGGCTCGATTGGCCGCCTTGACCAGCATAAGATGCGTAACGGTAACCTCGAAGACGAGGACTGGGAAAAGCTGACCACGGCCTTGGGTAAACTCAACGAAGCGCCGATTTATATCGATGAAGGTGCTGGTTTAAGCAGCTTTGACGTGCGCGCCCGTGCGCGTCGTTTGCATAGGCAGACTGGCGAGTTAGGCCTGATCGTGATCGACTATTTGCAATTGATGAGTTCACCAGCTGGCCGCCAGGGTGAAAACCGGGCGACAGAAATTTCAGAAATCTCGCGCTCGCTTAAAGCGCTTGCTAAAGAATTAAACGTGCCATTAATTGCGATTTCGCAGTTAAACCGCAGTGTGGACCAGCGTCCGGACAAGCGTCCGGTCATGAGTGACTTGCGCGAATCTGGCGCGATTGAACAGGATGCCGACTTGATCATGTTCGTGTACCGGGATGAGTACTACAACCCGGACAGTGCTGAAAAAGGCACGGCCGAGATCATTATCGCCAAGCAGCGTAATGGCCCGATTGGCCGCGTGCGCCTGACCTTTATGGGGGCGCATACACGCTTTATGGATTACGCCAACGCCGCGTATATGCCTGACGAGTATTAATCTGGTTGGCATTATATATGCGTCCTATTATTGCTCATATTTCAGAAGCTGCGCTGGCGCATAACCTGGCGCAAGTCAGGCGCTATGCGCCGCAATCCAAAGTGATTTCCGTCGTCAAGGCCAATGCCTATGGCCACGGCCTGCTCAATGCCGCGCGTGGACTAAAGGAAACAGATGCCTTTGCCGTACTCAATATTAGTGAGGCGATTGTGCTGCGCGACGCTGGTTACCAGCACCCGATTCTATTGCTGGAAGGCGTATTCTCGGCTGACGAAATGGCACTGGTTGACCGCTATCATCTGGATACGGTGGTCTCACATCAAGCCCAGTTGGCGTGGGTGCTGGAAAGTGCGCCTAATATTTCGCTGCGGGTTTACCTCAAGCTGGATAGCGGTATGCACCGTTTGGGCTTTCAGCCGCATGACTATCACCAGGCATTACAGCAGTTGGCCAGTTCAGTGAATGTGCGTGAACTGATACTGATGACGCATTTCGCTAACGCGGATGTGGCCGATGGCACGCGTGCTGCCATGCAAGTCGTGGCGCAGGTGATGCCAGCCTCCTATGCACGCTCGCTGGCCAATTCTGCTGCCATTGTGCAGCAGTCACATACGCATGCAGACTGGGTGCGCCCTGGCATCATGCTATATGGCGCGACGCCTGTGGCTGAAAAATCAGCCAGCAGCCTTGGGTTGGAACCGGTAATGACATTGCAGTCAGGCTTGATTGCCGTGCAGGAAATTGCCGCGGGTGAGAGTGTCGGTTATGGCAGCCTGTTTACCGCAGACAAACCCACACGCGTGGGGATCGTGGCTTGTGGTTATGCTGACGGTTATCCACGGCATGCCCCGACGGGGACGCCAATTGCCGTAGCCGGTCATTTAACCCGCACATTGGGGCGGGTCTCGATGGATATGCTGGCAGCCGATATTACCGATATTCCACAGGCTGCCATCGGCAGTACAGTGGAGTTGTGGGGCGAGCAAGTGCCGGTAGATGAGGTTGCGCATGCCAGCGGTACCATCGGTTACGAATTGTTATGCGCCGTCACGGCCAGGGTGCCTTTTAAAATTCATGGCTAAAGCAAAAACACAATATACCTGTACTGAATGTGGTGCGTCTGAGCCTAAATGGCAAGGCCAGTGCCCGAGCTGCAATGCCTGGAATACGCTGGTAGAAACCGTGCCTGAGGTGGCGACGCAAAGCCGCTTTGCCAGCCTGGCACCGACGGCGCAACTGCAGAAACTGGCCGATGTCGAGGCGCAGGATGTATCGCGGCAGGCAACAGGTATCGCCGAATTCGACCGTGTGTTGGGTGGTGGCTTGGTAGCTGGCGGCGTGGTGCTGATTGGCGGGGATCCCGGGATCGGTAAATCGACGCTGTTGCTACAAACCGTATGCAAGGTGTCGCAAAGCCTGAAGTCTTTTTATATCAGCGGTGAAGAATCTGCGCAGCAGATTGCCATGCGTGCGCATCGTTTGGGGCTGGATGCCAGCCAGGTGGATGTGCTGGCCGAGATCAACCTGGAAAAAATCAGCCAGGTGCTGCAACAGCATAAACCAGATGTGGTGGTGATCGATTCGATTCAAACCGTGTATTCAGAGGCCTTGCAATCGGCGCCTGGTTCGGTGGCGCAGGTACGTGAATGCAGTGCGCAACTGACGCGCATTGCCAAGCAGTTGGGCATCAGCATGATATTGGTCGGCCATGTGACCAAAGAGGGTTCGCTGGCCGGGCCGCGCGTGCTGGAGCATATCGTCGATAGCGTGCTCTATTTCGAAGGTGACCAGAATTCGAGTTTCCGCTTGATTCGCGCCTTTAAAAATCGCTTCGGAGCTGTCAACGAGTTAGGCGTATTTGCCATGACTGAAAAAGGCTTGCGCGAGGTCAGCAATCCTTCAGCCTTGTTTTTATCGCATCATGAGTCGCCAGTGCCTGGCTCCTGCATTACCGTTACCCAAGAAGGCACGCGTCCTTTACTGGTTGAAATTCAGGCGCTGGTAGATACCGCACATGCACCTAATCCCAAACGCCTGTGTGTCGGCTTGGAGCAAAACCGCCTGGCTATGCTGCTGGCGGTATTACATAGGCACGCAGGTGTGGCCTGTTTCGACCAGGATGTATTTATCAACGCGGTCGGTGGCGTCAAAATCAGTGAACCTGCCGTTGACCTGGCGGTATTGCTGGCCATTGTCTCTTCACTTAAAAACAAGCCCTTGGCCAATAAGCTGATTGTGTTTGGTGAGGTCGGCCTGGCAGGGGAGGTGCGCCCGGTGCAACGTGGGCAAGAGCGCTTGAAAGAAGCGTCCAAACTGGGCTTCACACATGCGATTATCCCCAAAGCCAATGCGCCTAAGGGCGGTGTAGCCGGGTTGCATATTGATGCCGTGGATCGGTTGGAACAAGCCATAGACGTGCTGCGCGCATAAAAAATGGCAACGACTGCCGGGAATGCAATCGTTGCCAGAGAGTGAGGCTGCCCAGAAGAGGGAGGACAGCCACAGGGAAGCGGTTGTGAGCCTGTATTTAGGCTAAATCATTAAAAAAATTCGGTTTGTTTCGGATTGTCAGTTTTTAACTTTTGGGCATTCTTCGCCGTTTTATCCATCACACTTACTTCTACACGCGTTAATGTCGCCTGGCATGCGCGTAGCGCCTGGTCATCACTGGCTAATCTGACACATTCCACCTGCTTAGCCAGTTGTTTAATAATGCGTTGTTTGTTATCCATCAATTCAGCATAGCTTTCTGTAGACGGCATAGCTGATGCAAAAATCGAGATGTTGACGAGTAAACCTGTGGTCATCACGGTGGCGTATTTCACGGTGATTGCCTTTCTGCGATGAACGATGCATGCAGTATAAAAAACGGGGGCGGGATTGTCAGTTACAAACGGGTGGGGTTTTGTAGCAATTTGTAGCGACTTCGATACAGGGGAAAGCTACCCATGTTTTGCGCCACTGCGCGGCCATTTAGTCACAAAAACTTCATGCAACTATTCGCAACAGGTGCTTGCCCAAACTGGGTGTCACTTATCACATGGGTGTGACAATAAGATGACACTGAATAGAAAATACATCAGGAGCAAAAATAATGAAAAAAATCATTTTTCTTTTACCACTGATCGTGTCTGCATGTGCCAGCGTGACTCCTCACCAATATACGACGCAACAAGGCAAGATGGGCTATACACTGACGTGCAGCGAGTTCAATACGACATGGGAGCAGTGCCAGTCCAAGGCGGGTGCGTTATGTTCACAGGGTTATGAGGTGGACAAACAGTTGTCTTTTAAAGAGAGTTTTCCTGATAGCGGGGATGGTATTTACCGGCCAGCGAATAATCACCTGGCGGTCGTGTGCAAAGATTCGGCAGGTTAACGGTTATACGCCGCTTATGATCGCCTGCGCGGCCGCGAAGCCGCTGGTGACCGCGCCCTCAATGGTAGCCGGGTAGGGCCCGGCGATATAGTCACCGGCCAGAAATATTTGCGGGTTAGAGGTGCGCGTCGCCGGGCGTGGCAAGTCTGGTGTACAGCTAAAAGTGGCGCGCTTTTCGGTTATGATTTGCGACCATTGGGGTTGCGTAGGCAGTGACATTTGATAAGCAGATAGCGCCTGGTTGATTTCATCAATACATTGCTTCACCAAGGCGGCTTTATCGGCGATGAGTGGGGGATGCGCACTGATGACTACAGCGAGTAATCCTGGCTGATCGCAACATTGTCCGCGGTCAAATACCCATTGTGCCAGGCCATGACATAAGCCCATGATGGGCTGAGGTAAGCGCGTTTCGACGCCGTATTGCAGGTAAATCGTGGTAATTGGCTGATAGTCGAATGCCGGGCTGGATGGCAGTTCACCGGCGATGGTTTTGAGTTGATGCGGGCCTGCTGCAATAATCACATTGTCGAATGTTTCTGTGCCTGTCGCTGTCGATACTTCACAGCTGTCTTCCTTGGATTGTATCGCGGTGACAGGGGTGCGCAGCCTCACTTCACCACCCAATGTTTTAATCCGCTGTAGCAGTGGCTGTATCAACGCGCTGGATAAATCTGTTTTGACCACCAGAAAGTCACTGTCCTGGCGATGGTGTTGGAAGCTATCGCGTAGCACATTGAGAAAAGTTTGTGCGCTGGCTAGGGTAGTCGGTGTATTCAGCGCCGCCAAACAGAGAGGCTCCCACAAGGTGCGAATGGCGAAGGGCGTTTGTTTGCCATCGGCCAGTAAAGTAGCAACGGTGCAATCATGGGTGAGTGAAAATGCCTGTTGCTTGAGTTGCTGCATCCAGCAGATCGCGCGCCACTTGCTCTGCCAATCCAATCCTCGCGCACTGAGTAAGCCCCATAATAAATGTAGCGGGGCAGGGAGCCATGTGGGCGTGACCAATGACATGCGCTGACCACCATTGTGCATATGCAGGGCCAGTGGCAGGCGCATAAACACTTGTTCTGCCTCTATGTGGGCCTCTTGCAGCAAAGTCAGCGTGGCGCGATAAGCGCCTATACAGAGGTGTTGGCCGTTATCCAAGGTGGTGGCGTCATGAGCGACGCTACGTGCCCGGCCGCCTGCTTGTGGTGCGGCTTCAAACACGCACACTTGGTGGCCATGTTGCAACAGCCTGAGCGCAGCAGACACGCCAGCCAGCCCGGCACCGATGATCGCAATTTTACGGTGAGTAGACGCGGTAGCGATCATGCTTTGCGATAGTTAAACCATGCGCCCAGCGCCAGTTTGAGCTTTCTGAAGGGGGGCAGCACCACTTTATGCGTCAGCACCAGGTTGGGCTCAGGTTTAATTTCCTGCAACAGCGCGCGGTAAATAGCGGCCATCATGAGTCCCGGCAATTGCGGTTTGGTATCAGCCTTGGGGAGTTGGCTCAGCGCTTTGTCATAGAACATTTCCGCGCGTTCAATTTGCTTAAGCAGCAACGCCTGTGTTTGTGGCGAAGCTTGACTGTTGAGTAACTGATCTTCAGTCACACCGGCACGTTCCAGCTCATCGAGGGGAATATAAACACGGCCGCGTCGGGCGTCTTCACCAACATCGCGAATGATATTGGTCAGTTGAAACGCCATGCCCAGGTCATGCGCATATTCCAGCGTCGCCTGGTCTTTGTAGCCAAAAATTTGTGCAGAAAGTAGCCCGACCACGCTGGCAACCCGGTAGCAATACAAAGCCAGTTGCTCAAAGTCGGCATAACGGTTGTATTGCGTGTCCATTTGCATGCCATCGATGATTTCAACGAAATGCGCTTCTTGCAAATGAAAAGTATTGACCACCGGTTTTAAGGCCTGGGTGACCGGGTGTTGCGGGGTTTCATGAAACAGTCTATGGATTTCCTGTTTCCACCAGGCGAGTTTTGTTTGCGCGATCTGGTAATCGGTGCATTCATCCACCACATCATCCACTTCGCGGCAAAACGCATACAGCGCGGTCATGGCATCGCGCCGGTCTTTCGGTAAAAACATAAAACTCAGCGTGAAACTGGAGCCACTTTCACGGGTTTTTTGTTGGCAATATTGTTGCGGTGTCATTGTTTAAACAGGGCTTTCAGCAAAATCAGCAGCCAGTCATAGGCTTTCAGGGTCGGGCGATGATGATAGATATCGCCACGGCAGGATTTTAATTTATGTAGGATACGTTCGCCACCTGCAATCATCATGCGTAATTCAAAACCGATGCGGCCTGGCAAGGCGCGACCTAACGGTTTCCCGGCTAGCAGCATGGTTTCTGCGCGCATCACATTGTGCATGAAAAACGCTTGCCAGGGCGTATACACACGCTGTTGACGTAAGTCCTGCTCACTGATGCCTGCTGTCAGCATCTCATCCTGACTCAGGTAAATGCGTCCAACCGCACCGTGTTTTTGCAGGTCTTGTGCGATGTCCTGATAAAAATTAATCAGTTGCAAGGCGCTGCAAATCTGGTCAGACCACAGCCGGTGTTGCGGCGTATCGCTGCCATATAGTTGCAACATCAGGCGGCCTACCGGGTTGGCCGAGCGGCGGCAATAGTCCAGCACCTCATCAACATTGGCATAGCGGGTTTTAACCACGTCCTGTTTAAAAGCATCTATCAGGTCTAGCAATAATTGCACGTCCAGTTTGTGGGTGTTAACCACTTGCTGCAAGGCGATAAATAAGGGCTTAGCTGGCTTGATATAGGCCTGGATCAGCAATAACTCGTCTTCATACGCTTGCAATGCTTGCAGCCGTGACGCTTCAGTCGCATCGCCTTCATCAGCAATATCATCCGCTTCACGCGCGAACTGGTAAATCACCGTGACTGCATGACGCAAATGGGCGGGTAACAGCAGGGAGGCAACCGGGAAGTTTTCGTAGTGCGTTTGCGCCAGCGTCAGGCTGGGAGATGGCTCGGCTGGCTTGGAAAAGGCTTGCATGGCTTAAGTATGCCATAAATCCGTGATACGCTTACGCCTTGCAGATGAACAAGTCTAAAGAGAAATCAAAGTTGGGGATGACAGGATGTTAGGCATTATTGGCGGTACCGGATTGACCGCGCTGGATAATTTAAATATTTCGAAACGCTTGATCGTACGTACACCGTATGGCGAACCTTCACAGCCATTGGTGTTTGGCGAGATAAATGGCAAAGAAGTCGTGTTTCTGGCGCGTCATGGTGGCGGTCATACCATTCCACCGCATGCGGTGAATTACCGGGCGAATATCTGGGCACTGCATTCTGTTGGTGTACGCAACTTGCTGGCGGTCGCTACCGTCGGTGGCATCGCCCGCAACCTGATCCCGGGTGATATCGTGTTGCCGAACCAGATTCTGGATTATACCTATGGCCGCAGTAACACTTATCACGATGGCATTGAGCTGCCTGTGCGCCATATCGACTTTACCCAGCCGTATTCACAGGCCATGCGCGAGCGCTGCTTGCAAGCAGCGGCTGATGTCGGCTATAGCGTGGTGGATGGCGGTGTCTATGCGTGCGTACAGGGGCCACGCCTGGAAACTGCAGCTGAGATCAACCGCTACGAGCACGATGGTGCCACTGTTGTTGGCATGACCGGTATGCCGGAGGCAGTATTGGCGCGCGAACTTGGCTTGGCTTATGCTGCCATTTGTCCGGTGGCAAACTTTGCCGCTGGCCGTGGTGATAGTGCGCAGTCTATCCAGTTTGAGCAAGTGATGCCGTTGTTGCAGCAAACCATGGATAAAGTACGCACAGTGATTGCGCATTATTTGGCTGATAACGACTGTTCGATAGCGTAGGGGAGGAGACAACGATGGCGGTAAAACCGGTATTGCGTATGGGCGAGCCACTGTTATATCGCGTCGCAGATAAAGTCACCCAGTTTGATACGCCCGAATTGCATGCCTTGATTCAGGACATGCACGACACCATGGCGCAGATGAATGGGGCAGGCATCGCCGCACCCCAGATCGGTGTTAGTTTGCAGGTGGTGATGTTTGGCGTCGGCGCGAATCCGCGTTATCCGGATGCGGAAGAGGTCCCGTTCACTATTCTGATTAATCCTGAATTGACCCCGGTCGACCAAACTGAAGAAGAGGACTGGGAAGGCTGCCTGTCTGTCCCCGGCATGCGTGGTGTGGTGCCACGTTACCAGCATCTGCATTATCGCGGCTTTGATCCGCAAGGCAACGTGATTGACCGTACTGTGAGCGGCTTTCATGCGCGTGTCGTGCAGCATGAGTGTGACCACTTGTTTGGCATACTTTACCCCATGCGTATCCGTGATCTGACAAAATTTGGCTTTAATGATGTACTTTTTCCTGGAATAACGCTTCCAGATGACTGATTGTTTGCTATAATGCCGACTTTCCGGAAGAGTGGCAGAGCGGTTTAATGCTACAGTCTTGAAAACTGTCGAGGGTTCACGCCCTCCGTGAGTTCGAATCTCACCTCTTCCGCCAGACATGTCATGCCGCAGTTTTTGCGGCATTTCTATTTGCAGGTTTTAATTACTCAATTTAAGGAATCGTCATGACTCAAATCATCATCGACCATAACCCATCAGAAGAGAAGCTGAAAGAACTGGGCGTAAAAAGCTGGAACACATGGGATTGCGCACCTTCAAAATTCCCTTTGGACTTCACAGCGACTGAAAAAGCCTACGTGTTAGAAGGCGAATTCAAAGTGACTCCACAAGGTGGCGACACTGTAACGATCAAGGCTGGTGACTATGTTGAGTTTCCAAAAGGCCTGAAATCACAGTGGGAAGTAGTTAAGCAATTGAAAAAACACTACAAACATTTCTAATTGATTTGTTGTAGCCAGTATTCAATAAAAAACCCTGCAATGCAGGGTTTTTTGTTTTTAGAACACTGCGATTTAAGGCCGGAATCATTAAACTTTGCAAATTGTGCTTTAAATTCAAACACCATTCAACATCGCTCTCTAGCCAAGTTGTTGATATTAAAATACAATCTCACCCTGATTGAAAAATCAAAACGCCTTGGGGTGGCTAACGCCTGAGATCTCGCGCAAGTGAGAAACCCAATGAACCTGACCCAGATAATGCTGGCGTAGGGACAGGCAGAGCCTCTACAACGCAAATGTTTTTGGTTTGTTGTTTCAACAACAACCCTACTCACGTCATTGTCACTCTCCCCCTGTCCTTTTTATGTATCTTGATAGAAAGGATTACCTTGAAACCGATTACAAAACCATTGCCCCTCATCGGGCTGTTATTGACCATGCCTGCGTTGGGTGTAGAAGATGACAACAAAGCCGTTGAACTCTCGGAAGTTGTGGTCAGCGCAGACTTTCGCCCCAGTACCGCACAAAAAACGGCCGTCAGCCTGACCGAAATTGACAAAGAAACCATAGAGTCACGTGGCGCGCAGCATCTGGAAGAAGTCTTGAACCTGGCCCCCAACGTCAATATATCAGCCGGAGCTTCCCGCGGGCCGTTTCTTCCAGATTCGTGGGGTGGCATACTCAGTCAATACGATAACCCTGTGAATCCATCCGTGGGTTTAATCATTGATGGTATCGACTTTAGTCGCCTGGGTGGCGCTGCAACGATGTTTGATATTGATGCGGTAGAGGTGTTACAAGGCCCTCAAGGCACTAAATTTGGCCCGAATGCCATCGCGGGTGCCATTACCATGCGCAGTGCCGAGCCTAGCCGCGATTTTAAAATGCGAGCGCAATCCAGTGTTGGAGAATATAACACGCGTAACTTCGGGGTCGCGGTAGGCGGTGCCATTGTCGAGGATCAGTTACTCGGGCGTGCTTCCATCTATACGCACAAATCTGATGGCTATATGCAAAACGACACCCTGGGTCGTGATAACACGCAAAAGCAGGATGAGTTAACCTTCCGCAGTAAATTCAAGTTGTTCGCGACTGAGGACTTAACCTTGGACTTCACCTTGATGCATGTGAATGTCAATAATGGATATGACGGCTTTACCTTGGACAACTCCAGACACAGTAAGGCTAACCAACCTGGTGTAGATACGCAAAACACCAACGCTTTTGCGGTGAAAGCCAATTGGCAGGCCTCTGATGCAGTCATTATTCAATCTGAAGCCAGTTATTTAAACTCTTCATCTACCTACAGTTTTGATGGAGATTGGCAGACAGAAAATGATCGCGAGAAACATAACCGTGATCGTGACAATTACTCGTTTGAGGTTCGCGCCTTATCAGATAAAGCAGGCCGTATCTTTAATGACTCCACTGATTGGACGGTTGGCGTTTATCGTTTTGTGCAAGATGAGCACTTTAAGTCACGTGTTGATTACAGAAGTTTTGACCCTAATGCTTTAAGTGAGTTTGGTGGTAAATATAAAACTGAAAATACTGCTTTATTTGGTCAATTAGATAGCCACTTAACCGAAAAATTAACCTTGGTTTCAGGGCTGCGCATAGAGGCTTTTCAGGCGGAGTACTCCGATCAAGGGATCGTATATGATCCTGGTCAGCCATCTGCGACACCAGCAATTCCCAGTAGCAGACAAAACTCCAGTTTAAATAAGCGTGTAAGTGAGGTGCTTTTTGGTACTAAGTTGGGCTTAAATTACCAAGCTAGCACGAATCAACTTTTTTATACCTCGTTAACGCGTGGTTACAAACCTGGAGGCATCAATAACAATCCCAGCTTGCAGCAAAACCAAAGGCAGTTTAATACTGAATACATGTGGAACTTTGAAACAGGCCTCAAATCTAGCTGGCTGGATGGCAAGCTACTGACTAATCTAGCGGCTTTTTATGCAAAGCGCCTGGATGCGCAAACACAAAGTTCAACACAAATACCAAACACTGGCAATTTTATCGACTTCTATGAAAATGCTTCTAAGGCTACTCATCAAGGCTTGGAGGCCAGTATCGATTGGTTCTTGACGGATCAGTTTCGCGTGATGGGCTCATTGGGTTGGTTAGACGCTACATTCGATAGTCGCCAGTTCGTTAAAAATGTAGGAGGTGTGCCAACAACTATCAACTACGATGGTCGCCAAGTCGCTCATGCCCCTAAATATACGTTTAATTTGGGGTCCGAGTTCTATGCGAGTGAAGCCTGGACGCTGCGCGCGAATGTGGAAGGTAAAGATACTTTCTACTTTTCAGACAGTCACAATGCTAAATCAAATGGCTATGCTTTATTAAATGCCAGTGCTGATTATAAGTACGATAAACATTGGAAAGTCAGTGTATGGGCAAGAAACTTACTGGATAAAGACTATGCCACACGCGGATTCTTCTTTGGTAACAATCCGGCCAAAGGCTATGTGGATGAAAAGTATGTTCAGTATGGCGAGCCACGCGTAGCAGGATTCACGGTCACTTACGATTATTAAAACAGAGGGGCATGCTTTGCTCCTTTTTATATTCCCTGTATTGGAGTTGAGATGCGTATTTCAGTCGATATTAGTTTGTATCCCTTAACCGAAGGTTATGTAGAACCTATTTTGGAGTTTATTAACAAGCTCGAAGCGAATAAAAATCTTGTGGTCAAACGTAACAGTTTGGCAACACAGGTATTTGGAGAATATCGCGAAGTGATGGATTGTCTCGATACAGAAATGGAAGCGGTGTTCAATGCGCTGCCGCACAGTGTATTTGTGATGAAGTTTATTGGTACAGACAGGGCCGATGTGGTTGATGTATAAGACCGTCTCATTAATCTCTTGCGTGTTTATCGATCATGAACCAAGATAATTTCCAGCCCATCCTGACTGCATTTCAACAAATGTCCAATTGGGAAATCGCCGCGGCTTTGATGGGCGTGGCCTATATTTTGCTGGCGGCAAAAGAGTCACAATGGTGTTGGCTGTTTGCCTTCTTCAGTACTCTGGTATACACCATGCTGTTTTGGGAAGGTCAGCTTCCCATGCAAGCGCTGCTGAATTTTTACTATATTGGCATGGCGATTTATGGCTTTTGGGCATGGCATAAACACGGTGCTAAAACTGATACATTACAGATCAGCCGTTGGCCATGGCTTTGGCATGTTGGTTTTATTGCAGTAGGTGTTGTGGTCAGTGCTTTGGTGAGTGCGTATTTGCAAAAAACCGGACAATCGCAAAGTCCGATGTTAGACGCATATACGACGGTTTTTTCTGTGATGAACACCTGGCTGATTGCCAGGAAGGTATTGGAAAACTGGCTATATTGGGCGGTGATTGATGGTGCTGCCACGCTCTTGTATGTGCAAACAGGCTATTACGCTACGGCGGCTTTATTTGTGCTGAATACGATTCTGGCGATTGTCGGCTTTATAAGCTGGGTGAAGCTTTACCGGCAACAAAAAGCTTAAACAACTCATCATGATGGTGAACGGAATGCAGCGTTTATATTTGCTGCATCCATTTTGCCAAATCAGTCTCACCTAATATATTCATCAAAAACAACAGCAACTGATAGCAGGATTTGTATGCTCCATGCTCGGGCCAGTTGTGTATTTGAATATAGTGCTGTTTGAATAAAGCCAATTGCGTGGGTGTTAATACATATTCAAGCAGCACTAGATCCAGCGCGCGTGGTGCGATGAAAAATGCATCCAGATCAATCAAAGCCAAATCATTGGTGCCTGAACGGAATTGATCCCAACGTAAATCCAGCATCATCGGCACGAATTGGGTTTCGCGGATATTTTCTGCGTTCGCTAATACTTCAGCCAATAACGTTTTATCAATCAACGTGCCTTTTTGCTTGGCCAGAAAAGTAATTGTTTGGTGCAAGCGGCCGGACCATTCAATGGCAGGCAACTTTGGCGCATGCAGCTGGCCCCAGCTGGTGTAAGTGCATTGATGCAGTTTTACAATATGCTCGGCTAACTGTATTACCCAATCATCAGCAATAAGTTCAGCATCTAAATCCTTGCCGGCTAAAAAACGGGTAAGCACAAATCGTTGAGCATTGGCGGCGACAAAACCAGGCACTGTCAGTGCACCGTTTTTCTGCAAAAAATGATGCGTTAGATGGATATCGCCCAGGCTGTCAGGGAAGTTGGCTGCAAATAAATGGTTTGCACCTAGCCAGAAGTGAGAGCTTCTAATGGTCGCTTCATGACACACTTTCAGTACCATTTCGCCATCCGTCGTTTGGCAATAAAACAGCTGATGCGTGCTATCCTCAAACTTGGCTTGGATGGGATTAGGCTCGGCAACCAGTGTAGGCAAACTGGCTTGTTCGGCGGGCGTGAGTAGGGGATAGGTAAACATTTAAGCGAGTCATTTTAAATCATCAGACGGTTTAAATCATCTGATCATCACGATGCGTCTACCTCTTGTAGGTAGACGCCGTGACAAGTCAGGCAGATGAGACCCTTAGCCTAAATCGATCAGTAACTTCTCGAATGCATCTGCTGGCATTGGTTTGGCGAATAAATAGCCCTGGCCAAAGTCGCAATGTATTTCTTGCAGCAAATGTAATTGCGCCTCAGTTTCTATGCCTTCCGCAATCACTTTAATCTTCAGTCTATGCGCCATCTCAATAATGGCTTCACAAATCGCCAGTTCGCTGGAGTCTGGCGCCAGGTTGGCCGTGAATGAACGATCAATCTTCAAATAGTCGACGTTGAATTTTTTCAGGTAGGACAAAGAAGAGTAACCGGTGCCAAAGTCATCAATGGCGATATGAATGCCGGCATTGTGAAATCCCATCAGTTTCTCTTCAATGTTGCCAACCACATCCATCAGCACACCTTCGGTAATTTCGATCACGACGCACTTGGTCGGGAAATGAATATGATCCAGCAGACTAATCCAGTTATGCATCATTTCTTCATTCGCTTTGAATTGAACCGGCGATTTATTGACAGCAATTTCAAAGTCGCGCCCCAGCAATTGTTTAAATCTGGCACCCTGTTTGACGGCTTCTATAAATACCCAGTTACCAATTTCATGGATAGTGCCGTAGTGTTCGCAAATAGGGATAAAAATATCCGGGCTGATATACCCCAGTTCCGGATGTTTCCAGCGTAGCAAAGCTTCTGCTTTATTAATGCGGCCGCTGGAGAGCTCAATAATGGGCTGGTAGTGCACAGAAAACTGTTTGCGTGACAATGCCTGGCGCAAGTCGGTAGACAGGCGAATGCGGAAATCTGACTCCTGCTGCATAAGCTTGGTGAAAAAGCGATAGCAGCCACGTCCGGCATTCTTGGCCACATACATGGCCTGGTCTGCGATTTTGAGCAGTTGTTGCGCATCGGTGGCATCTTCAGGGTAAATAGCAATGCCGACACTCGCCGAGATAAAAGCTTCTTTTTTCACCGTGATAAATGGCTCTGACAAATGGTTGATAATGTTTTGTGCAATATGCGCAATCATCATATTGTCGTGGGTATCACTCAGAATCACGGTGAACTCATCGCCGCCGAGGCGGGCGACGGTATCGGATTTGCGCACACAAGCAACGATACGGGCAGCGGCTTCAATCAGCAACGTGTCGCCGACATTGTGGCCGTGCGTATCATTAATCTCTTTAAAGCGGTCGAGGTCGATAAACAGCAGGGCACATTTCTGGTGTTCCCGTTGCGTCATTTTAAGGGTCTGTTCCAGGCGGTCCTGGAATAATTGCCGGTTAGGCAGCTTGGTTAGCTGGTCAAAATTGGCCTGCTTGAGTATCAACGCCTCTGCATCTTTGATGGCAGAAATATCAGAAAACAGGCCGACGCGTCTATGTACTGCGCCGTCAGCCTGGTAAGAGGTGTTGATCGTTAGCCAGGTAGGGAAAATAGCGCCATTCTTACGTTTGCTCCAGACTTCACCTTGCCATTGCCCACAGGCCTGAATGGCCTGGCTTTGCGCGGCATAAAAAGGGGCATCGTGCTGATCGGAGCGCAAGAGGGTGATGGATTGCCCCTTGATTTCCTCCAGCGCATAGCCCGTCATTTTAGTAAATGCGGGGTTGATCGCCAAAACCGCGCCATAGGCATCTGTGATGGCCATCGCCTCACTGCTGTTGTTATAGACCAGGCCCGCCAGCTTCAGCTCTTCTTCTGCCAGTTTTCTTTCGCTAATGTCTTGCACCGCGCTGATGTAATACAGAGGCTGCTGTTGATCATCGCGTAATAAATGCACTGACAAATTCACCCACACCACTTGCCCCATTTTATGCAGGTAGCGTTTCTCTACAATATATTGGTCAATGTCGCCGTTTAACAAATGTGCAATGGTTTCCGCTTCCTTGATCAGGTCATCAGGTAGCGTAATTTGCTGGTAAGTCATGTGTTGCAACAGGATGTCGTCCTGGCTGTAACCGATGATGCGGCAAAATTCGCGGTTGATTTGCAAAAAGCGGCCAGATAAATCCACTTGTGCAATGCCAATCGCAGCGTGTTCAAACACCGCCCGGAATAAGGCCTCGCTATCCCGCAGGGCTTCCCTGGCCTGGTCTCTTTGCTCGGTGGCCAGGCTGGAGTGGTAAATATGGTAGAGGCTGAGCTGGATGCTGTCGCGGAACTGGCCAATCAGCTCTTTCACCACCTGGTCATAATGGTTTTCCTTGGTGTCCAGAATGCAAATGGTGCCAAACACCTCGCCATTCGGCCAGTTAAGCGGTAAGCCATAATAAGAAATCATGCCCAGGGCGACATCTGGATTTTGTTCCCAGCCCGGGCTGGTCAGCGCATTCTGGATCAGCAGTGCCTGGTGGTTGCTGATCACATTTTCACAATAGAGGCCTGTATTTAAACTGGCATGTTCACCCTGATGATAAACATTACCTTCGCTATGGCTGGATACAAACACTTCTATCTCGTGCGCATGCGCGCGCATGATCAGTGCTGCAGGAATATGGGCAATATAAGCGAGCAAGTCTGTGGTGATTTGCCAGCTCTGCAGTACCTTTTCGGGCACATCAATATCGTCCAGGATGGAATATTGGGGCAAGGCCCCGGATACCTGATTGATCATAACTACCCCCAATACTGTTCGTAGTCATTTTTGTATGGCATGACACACGTCTTTATTCTTTTTCGGCAAGAAACAGGAATTTCTTTACGTGTGTTAATCACATTATGTGCTTTAGAAATAGCATAATCAATGTGGATTAAGATGGGAGAAGTGAAAAGATTTGCTAAGAAATAGTCGCTTTCACTGATTTAAATCAGATGCCAGACATGTGTTAAAAAGATTGAACTGTGACGCATAATCCGCAAAAATAAGCGCTAGCATGATGTTGCCAGCAAGAAGCTGCAGTGCCATGTATTTTTCCCAAGCATCGTCTGCATGTTTATCCCATGACAAAGGAGCCGCTATGAGCCAGATCAAAGTAGAAAAACCGAGTGCCATGACCCTGGCTGCTTTGGGGGTGAAGCAATGGCCAACCTGGTCGAAAGAAGTGTCGACCTTTACCTGGCAATACAGCAGCACTGAAATTGCCTATATTCTCGAAGGCGAAGTGACGGTGACGCCAGCCAATGGTGCGCCGGTGAGTTTTGTGGCAGGCGACCTGGTGACGTTTGCCAGTGGCCTGGATTGCGTGTGGGAAGTGAAGAAGCCGCTACGCAAACATTATCATTTTGAGTAGCTTGTTTGCTTAGAGCTCACTCAGGGCTTGTGTGAGGGCGGCAGTTTGTGCGTCGTCTATGGTTTGGCCATGGCAGGCCGAAATCAGGAAACTGTCTTCTACACGGTTGCCCAAGGTGTTGATTTTTGCATTGTGTAATTCGATGCCATGGTTGAGAAACACCAGCGCCATGCTTGCCAGCAAGCCTGGCCGGTCGTTGGCAATAACATCCAGTTGTTGAAATGCCACCTGGCCTGACGCCGGATGCGCATCTACCGGGCGCAGATTGACCTGTGTCGGGATGGGCATGTGTTTAACCTGGCGGCTGACACGTCCGCGTATCGGGTCGGGCATGGCCTGGGCACTGAGCAGTTGGTCGTTGAGGCCTTGTTCAATATGCTTGAGCAGTCCGTTATAACTGATCTGGCGTGTGTCTGGTTCCAGCACGATAAAGTTATCCAGCGCGTAGCCATGCGCCGTGGTGTAAATTTTGGCCTGCACAATGTTGTATTGCATGCTGTCAAAAAAGTGGCAGATACGGGCAAAAATCTCTTTCTGGTCGCGACTGTAAATCATGACTTGTATACCGTCACCTTTAGGGCTGAGCCGGGCCCGCACAATCGGTTTTTCAGCACGCAGGTGCGGGATCAGCAAGCGGCTTTGCCAGGCGATTTCGTCACTCTCAAAGCGGCTGAAATAGCCGCTGCCAAAGGCTTGCCATAACGGTTGTACCGAAGCCTCTTTCAGGTTAAAACTGCTGAGTTTTTGTAGCACTTCCTGCTTGCGCAAACTCAGTTGCGCTTCGGTATTGAGTGATTGCTGCAATACGCGGCGTGTTTGCAAAAACAGGCTTTCCAGTAACTTGGCTTTCCAGGCATTCCACACGTTTGGGCTGGTGCCGCGGATATCGGCCACCGTGAGTAAATACAAGGCAGTCAGGCGATATTCTGAGCCGACCATCTGCGCAAACGCTTCAATCACATCCGGGTCAGACAAATCACTTTTCTGCGCCGTACTCGATAGTTTTAAATGCGCTTCGACCAGCCAGGCCACCAATTCGGTATCGGCTTTGGCTAGCCCCAGCTTTTGGCAGAAGCGTCTGGCATCAATGGTGCCCAACTGTGAGTGATCACCACCACGGCCTTTGGCAATATCATGAAAAATTGCGGCTAAATACAGCAAATGCGGCTGGCTAAATTCATTAAACAGCTGGCTGCATAGCGGAAACTCATGGCGCAGGTCTGGCTTGGCAAAGCGGCGCAAATTACGCAATACATTGAGCGTATGTTCATCAACGGTGTAGACATGAAACAGGTCATGCTGCATTTGCGCAATGACGCGGCCAAATACCGGGATATAGCGGCCAAGAATGCCGTAACGGTTCATGCGGCGCAGGCTGCGGTGTACGCCTTCACGGCTTTGCAGTATCTGCAGGAATAAGGCTTTGTGTGCAGCATTTTGCCGGAAGCTGCGATCAATTAGCGGTTGCGCATCCTGCAAGGCTCTTACCAGTGTGGCGCTAAAGCCGGTGATGGCCGGGTGTTGCTGTAATAGCTGAAAGCAGCGCAAGATGGCTTCAGGCTTGCGCTGGAACAAATCTGGCGTTTGTGCATTCAACAGGCCTTGTGACAATGTGAAATCCTGGTCTATCACGCTGGGTGCTTCGGTGGGCGGGCTCACACGCGCGTGCATGCGTTTGAGCAGCACTTCATTCTCAATCATGATCGCCCTGGCGCTGCGGTAAAAGCCTTGCATCAGTTGTTCACTGGCGCGTTTTTGTGCCGTGGTTTTATAGCCCATTTGCTCGGCCAGAGTATTTTGAAAGTCAAATACCAGGCGGTCTTCGCGGCGTTTGGCCAGTAGATGCAAGCGGATGCGCAGGTTTTGCAGCAAGCGCTCGTGTCGCTTGAGCTGGCTGGCCTGGCTGCGGTTGAGCAGACCAGCATGTACCAGATCGTTCCAGTCATTGCCCAGCCCCTGGCTTTGTGCGACCCACAAAATCATATGTAGGTCACGCAGTCCGCCCGGACTTTCCTTGATATTGGGTTCGAGGTTGTAAGCTGTATCGTGAAACTTGGCGTGGCGAATTTGTTGTTCACGCAGTTTTTCGGCAAAGAAACGCGCTTGGTCCAATTGCGTGTGCAATGACTGCATCAGGCCGCTGAAGGTTTGGCGCTGACCGGTCAGCCAGCGTGCTTCCAGCAGGTTGGTCATGATGGTAACGTCCAGCTTGGCTTCGTCCAGACATTCTTGCAAGGTACGCACACTGTGGCCTATATTCAGGCCAATATCCCATAAGGTGCCAATCAGCGATTCGACAGCGGTTTGTAGCTGGCTGTCGCTGTTTTCCGGCATCAGGATCAGCAGGTCAATATCGGATTGGGGAAACATGTCGCCACGGCCATAACCGCCAACGGCAATCAGGCTGACACTGGCCGGTAAAGCATAACTGCGCCAGAGATCTCGCAGCAGTTGGTCCAGCACACGGCTATGTTGTTGCAGTAAGGTTTTTGCTTGCGGATTGGCCTGGTAGGCATCGGCAATCTGCTGGCGCGCCAGTTGGAGCGACTCGCGCCAGTGCTTGAGTTGTTCCTTGCTAATCACTGTCATGTAGCAATGGTCACCATCGTCAGGTGTTTACAGGGCTGGGCGCGGTGGCGTACCGGCAGACACGGTCATGATTTCAAAGCCATCTTCGGTGACCAGCACGGTGTGCTCCCATTGTGCTGACAGACTACGGTCTTTAGTGACCACCGTCCAGCCATCTGACATGAATTTGATGTCACGACGACCGGCATTAATCATGGGTTCTATGGTGAAAATCATGCCGGGTTTGAGTGTCAGGCCAGCCCCAGGTTTGCCGTAGTGCAGCACTTGTGGCTCACAATGGAATTTTTTACCAATACCGTGGCCGCAGAATTCGCGCACGATGCTGTAACCATTCTTTTCGGCAAACGATTGAATGGCGTAGCCGATATCACCCAGCGTGTTGCCGGGTTTTACTTTCTCAATGCCGCGCCACATGGCCTGGTAGGTCAGTTCGCACAAGCGTTTGGCTTGTGGCGTCACGCCACCTACCATAAACATGCGTGAGGTGTCGCCGTGATAACCGTCTTTGATAACGGTAATGTCGAGGTTGACGATATCACCTTGTTTTAGCTCTTTTTCGCTGGGCACACCATGGCAAATTTGCTGGTTAATGGAGGTGCAGATTGATTTGGGATAGGGCGTATGACCATCCGGCGCATAGTTGAGCGGGGCAGGAATCGCCTGTTGCACGTTGACGATGTAATCGTGACACAACTGGTCTAGCTTATTGGTCGTCACGCCAGCCACAACAAAGGGCGTAATGTAGTCAAGCACCTCGGAGGCCAGTCGACCGGCGATGCGCATTTTTTCGATTTCTTCGGGAGTGTGCAGAATGATTGCCATATGCTGATGACCTTACAAAACCGGATTTTTCAGGATCCGGCTTGGGAATCAATAACTAAAATGTCATTCTAACATAGGCATTTATCAGTCACGACTAAAGAAACACGCCTTTTGTGGCGTTAAACTTAATGATTGCATTCAAACGGATATGCCCTAAAAACAAACAGGCGCTGATTTGTGCGATTGATTGCAACATCGCATGCGGCGGCAATGTTTTATACTCGGGCGCATGAATCAAGCTGGAGCGAACACATGGTGACACTCACCGAAGCAAGGCAACACCGGACCGTGAATGGCTGGGTCGCTTTTTTAAAGCAGGCGGATATCCCGGTATTGCGGCAAACCGCCAGGGAACTGACTGCGCTGCAAGAGCGAGGGGACGACACGGGAGCACGTGACATTACACGCGTGGTGATTAATGACCCGCTGATGATGTTTAAAGTGCTGACCTATGCCAACAATCACCGCAGCCGCCACCAGTTGCAAGACCTGGTGCAGGTCGAGCAGGCAATTATCATGATGGGCACCAGCACCTTTTTTGCCGAAATTCCTGCCGTGCCGCATGTCGAGGATGTGTTGAACCAGCATGTGCCTGCCTTGGTGGATTTGCTTAAACTCATGATACGTGCACACCGTGCCGGTTATTTTGCGGCCGAATTTGCCTCACATTTGATGGATTTGCACGCAGAAGAGTTGCGTGTGGCGGCCTCATTGTACGATTTTGCCGAAATGCTGATGTGGTGTTTTAATCCAGAAGCGATGGGTGAAATCAGCAAGCGCCAGGCCGCTGATAAAACCTTGCGCAGTCGTGTCGTGCAGCAAGAAGTACTTGGTTTCCGTATCCTGGAGTTGCAGGCGGAGCTGGTGCAGGCATTCAACCTGCCATCGCTGTTAAACGATTTAATGGATGAACAGCGTGCGCATCTGCCCAGGGTGCGCAATGTGCAACTGGCCGTCAACCTGGCCAGGCATTCTGCTGATGGTTGGGGCAATGCGGCCCTGCCAGATGACTACAAAGAGATTGCCCAGTTACTACATGTGGATGTTGAACGGGTGATGCATATTGTGGGCGTTCCGCACTAATATTTCCAGCGCTGTTGCACTACTAGCATTCCCCGCGCTTGATCAGGCATCTGTGGCGCGTTTTGCCAGCAGGTTGGTAATTGCCTGATGCACCTGATCAATCACATTTTCCCACGGCTCTGTAGCGCCTTGCCTGAATAGACGCATGCCTGGATACCAGGGACTATCTTCACGCTGTTGCAGCCAGCGGAAATGCGCCTGGTGTGGCAACAATAACCAGACCGATTTGCCCAGTGCCGCTGCCAGATGCGCGACCGCTGTATCCACTGTAATGACTAGATCCATCTGCATGATTAACCCGGCCGTCTGTGTAAAATCAGTCAGTGCCGGGTGATGGCATTCCAGCATCGGAAAACGCTTGAGCATGATGTGGTCTTCACGCCGGAACTCTTTTTGCATGCTGTGCCATTCGACTTCCATTTGCAGTAATGGCGCCATCAGGTAGAGCGGAATGCTGCGTAGCTTGTCATATTTATTATCCGCATCGCCACACCAGTTGAGGCCGATACGCAAACGTCTGGTCGGCCCCAGCAATTGTTGCCACGGTTGGCTATGCCGCTCGTGAATGGCGAGATAGGGCAGGTTGGCAGGCACCGTGTCGATCAGAGTTTTAAAGACCGCTGGCAGGCTAAGCATCGGGCAATACACATCAAAATGCGGTAAAGGACGGCCATCCTGGCGAATCACCAGAATGCCGGCATCCTGTGCCCAAAACTCATTCAACAGATCAAACAAGGCCTCGGGCACCGCGATAACCATCTGATTAGGTTTGAAGGCCTTGATCAGCGGGATATAGCGACAGTATTGCAAGGTGTCGCTCAGTGTCATTTCAGCCAGGATAAGGATTGTTTTGCCTACCAGTGAGCCGGTTTCACGCCATAACAAGTCTGTGTTCGGTCGCTGCTTGTCAGGGAGTACCTCAAAGCGCGAAGCATGCATGGGCCAGCCAGTCTCATATTCGCCCCTGGTCAGTTTGAGCATACTCAGGTAATAGCGCGCCTGTGCGTGTTGAGGCGCATGCTGCAAAGCGGTTTCGAGGCAGGTATAGGCTTCGTCCGCATCCCCATTTTCATATAAGGCCAGCCCCAGGTTGCAGTAAGCAGAGGCATAGCCTGGATTCAATTGCAGCGCTTGCCTGAAATCGGCAATGGCCGCTGGATATTGGCCGAGCTGGCAAAGCACCACCCCACGGTTGTTATACGGCACCGGCAAATTCGGCTGGTAGGTAATCGCATCGTTAAAGCTATCCAGCGCGGCTTGTGTTTTACCCTGGAGTTGCAGCATCAGGGCGCGCTGATGATAGGCCTCAGCAAAGTCCGGCTGGATATTGATCGCCTGCTGCATACATTGCAGGGCTTCGTCAGTCGCATGCAACTGCTGGCATAACACACCCAGGCGATAGTGAAAGTGTGCGTGTTCAGGATGCGCGGCTACCGCTTGCCTGAGCATATTGGCTGCTGGTTCGAGCTGTTGCACTTGCAGCATCAAGTCTACACATTCGCTGAATGCCTGTGATTGTTGCGGATCTAACTTGGTTGCAGTACGCAGGCGTAAAATCGCTTCTTGCGTGCGCCCCATATTTTTCAGTGCGCGGGCGTCGAGAGAATACAGTTGTGCCTGTTTTGCATCCAGGGCAATCGCTTGTTTATAACATTCATGCGCCGCTTTGAATTGCTGCGTGCGCATGTGCAGATTGGCCAGTTGCACATGCAGCTCGAGTATTTTGGGCTGCAGGCTAATCGCTTGCAGTAAATACTGCTCAGCGGCATGAAACTCCTGATTCTTTAACATCAGGCCAGCCAGTTTCTGGTATGCGTCCCAGCGCAGCGGGTCGTCAGCAATTAGTTTGAGCAGTTTTGCAATGGCTTCATTATTCATGGGAGAGATTGCAACACTTCAAACGTTTGCGTATGACCTTAAAATGACAGATGGCGGATTAAGGTACAATAAGCGGCTTAAAGCGTCAACGGCCAAACGGTCATCAGGCTCACTTTTAAGTCATTTACGTCTAAAGGGGAAATCAAGCAATGCTCATCAAACTGATCATGTACGGACTGATATTATGGTTGGCCATCTGGGGTTATCGCCAGTATCAGCAGCCCTCAAACCGCGTCAGTGTCGGCATGAAAGCGCCAGATTTCAAGTTGCCGGATGCGCAAGGTAATACGCGCCGGCTGGCTGACTGGCAAGGCAAGTGGTTGATTCTGTACTTTTATCCCAGAGATGATACGCCAGGCTGCACGCGCGAAGCCTGCCATTTTCGTGATGATATCCAGCAAATCCATGCCATGGGGGCAGAAGTCGTTGGCGTGAGCGTAGACACTGTTGCCAGCCATGCCGAGTTTGCACAAAAACACCGTTTATCGTTTCCCTTGCTGGCTGATACCAATGGCCAGGTGGCAGATGCCTATGGCGCGTTGTTTAACCTGGGCATATTGCAGGCCGCCAAACGCATGACCTTTATTATCGATCCGCAAGGCATGGTTGCGCAGACCTATAGCAACGTCAATCCTGATGGACACAGTCAAGCCATTATTGATGACCTCAAACGGTTATCCGCATTTTAAGAGGTTTTTATGCAAGCACTTTCCCTCATCGTCGCCCATGCCGACAACCGGGTAATTGGCCACAATAACCAATTGCCCTGGCATTTGCCCGAAGACCTCAAACGCTTCAAGCAACTCACCATGGGGCATCATATTATTATGGGCCGTAAAACCTATGAATCGCTGGGACGGCTGCTGCCTGGACGCACCACCGTGATTGTGACGCGCGATACTGAATATGTGGTTGAAGGTGCGAAAGTGGTTCACTCATTGCCGGAAGCGTTGGCGGCGTGCGCAGGCGATGATGAGCCATTTTTGATTGGCGGGGCAGAGATGTACGTCCAAGGTTTGCCTTATGTCACGCGGCTATACATTACGCGCGTGTATGCGCATGTCGGCGGCGATGCGTTTTTTCCTGAGATGGAGATGCATGATTGGGCATTGGTGAGCGAGGAGGGGCATACCTCGGTGAATGGCTTGCATTATAGTGATATGGTTTATCAGCGGCGCTGATTTGGATGAGTTGATTAAGGGAGCCTTTGGGAAGGTCATTCTTTCCTCGTAAGGTTGGGGGATTGCTTTTCGCCTTTTGGGCGAGTTACTTTTCTTTGCTTGCACAAAGAACAAGTAACCAAAAGAAATGCACCCCAACTCCCGCTTCTTCCTTGCGCTACTCGGCTTGCCGGGCGTCCATCGAAACTCGCCCTGACAAGCCACATAAGACGTGGCTTGTTGCGGAGCTCAGACAGCCGATGGCCGAAGACTCCCGTCAACCCTGCGTTGCTCGGCGCGGCAGATGGGGACCCCGAACACCAATCGAATGCCACCGAATGTAGTTTTAATCAACGAATCTGGTTTTCTAACCTCCCAAGTTACTGCGTTGCTAGTTTGGCGAGATAAATCCCATCCCATCACGCTGAGTAGCGGAGACAAAATAAGAGTAGAGGGAGCGACTGTCCGAATCCCGCGGCGGGCTGCGTAGTGTGCAGCCCGCTAGGTTGAGTTTCGTGACCGTCTTATTTTGTTGAGCAACGCAAGGGAGCCGAAGGCCGTGATGGCTGGGTGTCTTCCTCTTTGGTTACTTTCTGGGGGACAAGCACCAGAAAGTGACTCGCCAACAAGGCGAAAAGCAACAATGCATACAACCACAATATCTATCTATGTCGCAATGGCCCTAAAAACAAAAAAGGGAAACGCTTTGGCGTTTCCCTTATGCAACATCACAGAAACTAATCTTCTTGCTTCACACAATCCACGTAATACACCGCTTTACCATCCACAATTTGTTTCACCAAACCATGGTTATCGGTCTCAAAGCCCGGGAATTTCTCGTTAAATTCACGCGCAAACTTGAGGTAATTCACAATCACCTTGTTAAAGCGCTCGCCAGGAATCAGCAATGGGATGCCCGGCGGGTAGGGCGTTAACAATACCGCAGTCACGCGACCTTCCAACTCATCAATCGCAACACGTTCAATCTTGCGGTGCGCCATTTTTGAGAAGGCATCAGTTGGCTTCATGGCAGGCACCATGTCTGACAGGTACATTTCAGTGGTCAGGCGCGCTACGTCATTGGCTTTGTACACTTCATGGATTTGTGTAGACAAATCTTTCAGGCCAATGCGTTCATAGCGTGGGTGTTTCTGTACGAACTCAGGCAGTACTTTCCATAATGGCTGGTTCTTGTCGTAGTCGTCTTTAAACTGCTGCAAAGCCGCGACCATGGTGTTCCAGCGGCCCTTGGTAATGCCGATGGTGAACATGATAAAGAACGAATAGAGGCCGGTTTTTTCAACAATCACGCCGTGTTCAGCCAAATACTTGGTCACAATGGCGGCGGGGATGCCGAATTCCTCAGAAAATTCACCATCCACATCCAGCCCTGGGGTGATGATGGTGGCTTTGATCGGGTCCAGCATGTTAAAGCCTTCGGCCAGGTTGCCGAAGCCGTGCCAGCGTTCGTTAGCTTTGAGCATCCAGGCATCACGCTCTTCCAGGCCGTCCTCGGAAAGATCTGTCGGCCCCCAGACTTTAAACCACCAGTCGGTGCCCCATTCTTCGTCCACCTTGCGCATGGCGCGGCGGAAGTCCAGCGCTTCCTTGAGTGACTCTTCCACCAGTGCCGTACCGCCAGGGGCTTCCATCATGGCTGCAGCTACGTCGCAGCTGGCAATAATCGAGTATTGCGGGCTGGTGGAGGTGTGCATCAGGTAGGCTTCGTTAAACAGGTCTCTATCCAAATGATTGTCCTGCGCGTCCTGCACCAGAATCTGTGAGGCCTGGCTCAAACCAGCCAGCAGTTTATGTGTAGACTGGGTAGAGAACACCATGGATTCTTTACAACGCGGACGATCCGCGCCAATGGCGTGATAATCGCCGTAGAAGTCATGGAAGGTGGCATGTGGCAACCAGGCTTCGTCAAAGTGCAGGGTGTCAATTTTGCCATCCAGCATTTCCTTGATTTCTTCGACGTTGTACAGCACGCCATCATAAGTGGATTGCGTGATGGTCAATACGCGTGGTTTGGCGTTTTTGTCGCTGGCAAACGGGTTGCGTTCAATTTTCTTCTGGATGTTTTCCCAGGCAAATTCGCTCTTCGGGATTGGTCCGATAATGCCGAAGTGGTTACGTGTCGGCATCAGGAAAACAGGAATCGCACCGGTCATAATGATCGAGTGCAACACGGACTTGTGGCAGTTACGGTCGACGACGACGATGTCTCCGGGCGCCACTGTGGAGTTCCAGACAATTTTGTTGGAAGTCGAGGTGCCGTTGGTGACAAAGTATAAGTGGTCACAGTTGTAAATGCGGGCTGCGTTGCGTTCGGATGCAGCGACCGGGCCGGTATGGTCTAGCAGCTGGCCTAATTCGTCGACCGCGTTACAGACGTCTGCACGTAACATATTCTCGCCAAAAAACTGGTGGAACATTTGGCCCACTGGCGATTTCAGGAAAGCGACGCCGCCAGAGTGTCCAGGGCAGTGCCAGGAATAAGAGCCGTCCGCTGCATAATGTGTCAGTGCCTTGAAGAATGGTGGTGGCAGGCTGTCCAGATAGGCTTTGGCCTCACGGATAATCAGGCGTGCCACAAACTCAGGCGTGTCTTCATTCATGTGGATAAAACCGTGCAGCTCGCGCAAGACATCATTAGGAATATGGCGGCTAGTGCGGGTTTCACCGTGCAGGAAAATTGGGATTTCCTCATTGCGATAGCGGATTTCGGCGACAAAGTTGCGCAATTGCTCGATGGCTTCTGGTTTCTCTTCGACGATTTCTTCATCATCAATGGATAAGATAAACGCAGAGGCGCGGCTTTGCTGTTGTGCGAACGACGTCAGGTCACCATAACTGGTCACGCCCAGCACTTCAACGCCTTCATCTTCGATGGCCTTGGCTAATACGCGAATGCCGAGGCCAGAAGAGTTCTCGGAGCGGAAGTCTTCGTCAATAATGACGACGGGAAATCTAAATTTCATTCAATGAATCCTTAACTTGTCACTGAAACGTGTAACTCAAAGTGCAAAGGCACTGAGAAAGCCATGCTTTTACTCGGTGCCTTTGTGGTGAAATGGGTCGTTTTTCAATTCTGGGTGAGGCTATATTTTTGGCAAAGTCACGCCAACCTGGCCTTGGTATTTGCCACCGCGGTCTTTATAGCTGGTTTCGCAAACTTCATCAGATTCAAAAAACAGTACTTGGGCACAGCCTTCGCCGGCGTAAATCTTGGCAGGCAAGGGCGTTGTGTTACTGAACTCCAGTGTGACATAACCTTCCCACTCTGGTTCAAACGGCGTGACGTTGACGATGATGCCGCAGCGTGCGTAGGTGGATTTACCTAAACAGATGGTCAGCACAGAGCGCGGAATACGGAAATATTCAACCGTACGCGCCAATGCAAACGAGTTGGGCGGAATCACGCAATAGCCTTTGCCTGAGACTTCAACGAAAGATTGCGGGTCGAACTGTTTAGGGTCAACAATGGTGCTGTTGATATTGGTAAACACGCGGAATTCGTCAGCACAGCGGATATCGTAACCGTAAGAGGACGTACCGTAAGACACGATTTTTTCGCCATTGGTTTCACGCACCAACGTCGGTGAAAACGGCTCAATCATGCCGTGTTGTTCAGCCATTCTGCGTATCCATTTGTCCGACTTAATGCTCATTGCCTTATCCAGTCTTAGCGTTGCTTATCTGTGCAAGATTGCTTGCAATAAAGAGAAAAAAGCGGAGTTTAAACTCCGCTTTTAATGAGTGCAAATAATAACAACAAATGTCGTCAGTTTCGCAAACTTTTTATGAATTTTTGGCGATTTATTTCACCAGCGGCATTTGCAGCCGCCAGCTATTATTTGTCGCCGCCTAATTCAATGCTGTAACGCCAGAACTGGTCTTCAGCTTCAAAAATAACTTTTGAGGCTTCAGGATCACGGCTACCAGCAGGGTATTGATGTACTGGCTTCTTGTCTTCAGCCCAGGCTTTGACCACTGGATCCACCAGGCGCCATTGTGCTTCGGCTTCAGAAATGTGCAGGTAGTTGGAGTTGTCACCTTGCATCAGGTTCAGCAGCAGGGCTTCGTATGCATCTACGGAGTCGTCGCTATCCCAACGGTTGGCCGCATCCAGCTGAATGGTACGGGTTTGTACATCTAGGCCTGGAATCTTGGATTGGACTTCCAGTTTAATACACTCGCGCGGCTGGATACCAATGATGAGCCAGTTTTGGTCCTGGTCATTGATCTGCAGCGGTGCCTTTTTGAAGCGGATAGAAATACGGGTATCGGCTTCGTGCAGGCGCTTGGCGGTGCGGATGTAGAACGGCACACCTTTCCAGCGTGGATTGTCGATAAACAATTTCAGTGCGGCATAGGTTTCAACCACGCTGTCATTGTTGCCCAATTCTTCCAGGTAACCAGGCACTTTTTCGCCATTGATTTCACCGGCCGCATATTGCGCACGGAAAGCATGTTTTTCCAGCTCGCTCACCGGGATCGGGCGAATTTCTTCCAGCAGTTTGATTTTTGCATCGCGTACGCCTTCAGGGGACAGGTCTTTCGGCTGTTCCATGGCGGTCAGTGCCAATGTTTGCAGAATGTGGCTTTGCAACATGTCGCGTAATGCGCCAGTGCTATCGTAGAACTGTGTACGGTCGCCTACACCCAGCATTTCGGTGTTGGTGATTTGTACGTGATCAATGTACTGGTTGTTCCAGATCGGCTCTAACACGGTGTTGGTAAAGCGTTGCAGCAAAATGTTTTGCAGTGCAGATTTACCCAGGTAGTGGTCGATACGGTAGATCTGGCTTTCTTTCAGGTGCTTGGTAATCGCAGCTTGCAGCTCTTTCGCAGATGGCAGATCGGTACCAAATGGTTTCTCGATCACCACACGGCGCCAGTATTTGTCTTCTTGCGTCAGGCCAACATTGGCCAATGATTCCACCACTGGGGCGAAGTCAACTGGACGCACGGACAGGAAGTAAGCCAGGTTTTGCGGGAAAACGCTTTCGTCGCTGAGGGTAGCTTTCAGTTTGCTAAATGCATCCGGGTCAGTCGGTGGGTTGGCGTGGTAGAAGTTACGCGCGATAAAGCGCTCAAACACCGCCTGGTCATAGCCTTTTTTAAATTTGGCATCCAGCATGCTTTTGATGTCTGCACGCCAGGCTTCCAGGTCAACCACTTGGCGGCCAACGCCTACAATTTTCAGGTCTGCTGGCAAGCGGCCCAATGAGTCCAGTCTGAACAGGCCAGGATAAAGTTTTACGCGGGCCAGGTTGCCACTAGCGCCAAACAGCACCAGTGTGCATGGATCAATTTTATTCGTCATTTCTAACCTTAAGATAAAAATGTAAACGGGAAAGGGCAAGCCTTTCCCATATATTTGCGACCGTAAGTTCTCACTCTATGAGTACTCACAGTCGCTCTAAATAATAAGCAAAAAGCCTCTCGTCACGAGAGGCTCATATCGATTACTTAGATGATTTTACTGCGTGACCGCCAAATGCATTACGCATCAGGGACAACAGTTTGTAGCTATAACCATCTGCATCCTGGCTGCGGAAGCGCGCTTGCAATGCCACTGTCAGCACTGGTGCTGCAACGCCTTGCTCAACGGCTTCAACTACTGTCCAACGACCTTCGCCGGAGTCAGCAACATAAGGAGCGATGCCTTCCAGTGTCTGATCACCTTTCAATGCTTCGGCTGTCAGGTCCAGCAACCAGCTACGTACCACGGAACCATGGCGCCACAATTCAGTGATTTGTGCCAGATCCAGGTTGAAGTCTTCTTTACCTTTGATCAGGTCCAAACCTTCGGCAAATGCTTGCATCATGCCGTATTCGATACCGTTATGGATCATTTTGGTGAAGTGACCGGAACCTACTGGACCCACGTGCGCCCAACCGCGGTCAGCGTGTGTCAGTGCTTGTGCATAAGGTGCCAATACGTCTGCGTATTGCTTGTCGCCGCCGTACATCAGGCAGTAACCGTTGTCCAGGCCCCAAACGCCACCGGAAGTACCACAGTCAATAAAGCCGATACCTTGTTCAGCTAACATTGCGCCACGGCGCTGACTGTGTTTGTAGTTTGAGTTGCCGCCGTCGACGATGATGTCGCCTTTGTTCAGCAGAGGGATCAAATCTTTGATTTGATTTTCGGTGATTTCACCAGCTGGTAACATCAACCAGACAATTTTTTGGCCTTCGAGTTTGCTGACTGCATCAGCGACTGAGGTTGCTGCTTCCAGACCTTCTTCTTTTACGAGTCTGTTAACGAATTCGGTATTGAAGTCAAAACCAACCACGTTAATTTTGTGACGCAGCAAGCGTGCAGCCATGTTGCCGCCCATTTTGCCCAAGCCAATCATTGCTAATTTCATTCGGATTTTCCTATGGTGTGAGGATAGTTTTAAGAGACACCCATCTTTTGGATGGCATGAACTCGATCAGTGCTTCGGATAATTTTGCAGAATTATCATGTCGAGTCAGATATAATTATAGCAAATGCAGTCACGCACTAAAAGGCTGCGCACGCTTTTTTGTATTGTTTTTTACAGGTTTTCTATGTCTTTGAATTCTCAAACTCGTTGGCACTCGTTTCAATCTCAGGAAGAAATTAACCAGGCAGCACTCAATAGAGTCCTGGCAGCAGCGGATGCAGCCATCGCCAAACATGGTAGTTTTCTGGTTGTACTGGCGGGTGGCAGCACCCCCAAAGCCGTTTATCAATTATTAGCCAAGGCAGATGCCGACTGGGCCAACTGGCATGTGTATCATAATGATGACCGCTGCCTGCCAGCCGATCATGTCGAGCGTAACAGTAAGATGGCGCGCGATGCCTGGTTAAGTCATGTGGCGATTCCTGAAAGTCAGATTCACGATATTCCAGCTGAATTGGGCAATGTTGAAGGCGCCAAGGCGTATGCGGAAACGCTTAAAGGTGTGCGTACGTTTGACCTGGTGATTTTAGGCCTGGGTGAAGATGGCCATACTGCCAGCCTGTTCCCGGGCCAGGTGGTGAATAACACCGCCGATGCCGTGCCGGTATTCAACTCTCCCAAGCCACCGGCAGACCGCATTACAATTAGCCAGGACCGCCTGAATAATACGCATGAAGTCATGTTCCTGGTGACGGGCGCAGGTAAGCAGGAGGCTGTCGATAACTGGCGTAATGGTGTGGCTATTCCGGCGACCTTGATTCAATCACCGAATGGTGTGGATGTGTATTGCTTTGGTGTGACGCTTAATTAAAGCCTGATCACCACAGAAAACAAAGGCCACAGAGACAAATCTTTGTGGCCTTTTTTATGTACGCTATATTTTTCGTGGCCAAGATTACTTTTCGTTCTTCTCGACCAGTAACTTTTCAAGCAAGCTGATTTGCTGTTGTTGTAACTGAATCAGTTCCTGCCACTGTTGCTCACGCAAACCGTCCAGTTTTTCATGGAGCAGCAAAATCTCTAATTCTGCTTTCAAATTCACTTCGTAGTCGTGCTCGGCCTGGCGTCTGTCAACTTCTGACTGCCGGTTTTGCGACATCAGGATAATGGGTGCCTGAATGGACGCCAGCATGGATAAAAACAGGTTGAGCAGAATATAGGGATAGGGATCGAATGCGCGGTCGTAGTGCAGCAGAATGACCGAATTCAGAATCACCCAGCTCACCAGAATCAGCACAAAAATGAAAATAAATGACCAGGAGCCGCCAAAGCGCGCCATGGCATCGGCCGCGCGTTGGCCACGACTGGGCGTTTCGTGGGTGTGATGCACGGCCAAGTTGCGCGAAACCGGATGGCGCTCGGTCATATGCCGGGCGACACGTTGCATATGTTCATCCATGGCCTCGTACTGCGCGCCCATCAGGCCTTCTGCAATATGGTGCTTGCGGGTTGTCATACGCAACGTCCTTCGGTGGTTGGGCTTAATAGGTGATCAGGTTTTTTGAATGACGATATTAGGGAATTTTGCGCTGTGGTCGAGGCTGGCGATGGCAATTTTACTCGCAGCTTTACGCGCGATCTCTTTATAGCTTTGCGCAACGGCACTGTCAGGTGAGGCAACGACAGTGGGCTGGCCACCATCGGCCTGCATGCGGATGTTAATATCCAGCGGCAGGCTGCCCAATAAGTCTATATTGTAATCGCTGGCCATCAGAGCGCCGCCGCCCGTGCCAAAGATATGTTCTTCGTGGCCGCAGTTGGAGCAGATATGCGTGCTCATATTTTCGACGATGCCTAAAATTGGGATGCCGACTTTCTCAAACATTTTCAGGCCTTTGCGCGCATCGAGCAGGGCAATGTCTTGCGGGGTGGTGACGATAATGGCGCCGGTTACCGGGATTTTTTGTGCCAAAGTCAGCTGGATATCGCCAGTGCCCGGTGGCAGGTCAATCACCAGGTAGTCCAGATCTTGCCAGCGCGTGTCGCGTAATAATTGTTCCAATGCACCAGTAACCATCGGGCCGCGCCAGACCATAGGTGTATCGGTGTCGACCAGAAAGCCTATGCTCATGGCCTGGATGCCATGCGCACGCATAGGTTCTATGCTTTTGCCATCGGCACTATCCGGGCGGCCGGAAATGCCCAGCATCTGTGGCTGGCTAGGGCCGTAAATATCAGCATCCAGCAAACCCACAGTAGCCCCTTCGGCGGCTAAGGCCAGTGCCAGGTTCACTGAGGTAGTGGATTTGCCGACGCCACCTTTGCCCGAGGCCACGGCAATCACATTTTTCACGTTCGGTAATAAATTGACGCCACGTTGTACGCCATGCGCCACGATGCGGCTGCCCACATTCACCGTGATCTTGGCAATGCCATCTATGCCTTTAAGTACGTCAGTCACTTGCTGGCGAATCGGCTCCAGCTGGCTCTGCGCCGGGTAGCCCAGCACCACATCCAGGCTGACATCATTGCCATTGATCTGAATGTTCTTGATCGACTTGGTGCTGACGAAGTCTTTGCCGGTATTGGGGTCTATGCACAGTTTTAAGGTGCTTTGAATGATTAATTCGCTAATGGCCATGCTTGAGGTTCCTGCAGAAATGCCTGACTAAATGAATCAGGAATTCTACTCCAACAGACCCTCTTCGTCATGTTATCTGCGGGGGATTTGTCGCTGGGCGGTATCCATCATGCGATTGGTAAGTTGGCTGTAAGCTGCGGGCGCGCTTGGGTAAGCTAGGCGTAAGCCTGAGCAGATAGTGTAAGCAGGTCGGTAGTCGTGGTTTTAAACCGGACATTTAGTTTTTACATTTATCAGGAGACATCATATGAAGAAAATTCTCGCATTCACGCTGTTAGCTATCAGTTTTTCTGGTGCAGCTAGTGCAGATACTTTGCTACAAACAGTACAGCAAGATGGTAGCTTTCAGACCTTTGCCAAAGCGGTTAAAGTGGCTGGCCTTGAAGGCGCACTGAATGGTAGCGGCCCGATTACCTTGTTCGCGCCCAATGATGCTGCGTTTGCCAAGTTGCCCAAAGCCAAGCTGAATGCACTCATGGCCAATAGCGAGGCACTCAAGAAAATACTTTCCTATCATGTTTATCCTGGCAAAATCACCCAAGCAGATGTGAGCGCGGGTAAGGTGAAGTCATTGGAGGGCGCTGATTTACAGCTATCCGTCACCGATGGCGTCAAAGTGAATAATGTGAAAGTCGTTGGCGATGAAATTAATGCCGATAACGGTGTGATTCATACGGTGAGTGCCGTGCTGATGCCTAAAAGTTAATCAGGAAAGTGCTAGTGAGGCCGGGCAACAAATTGCATCGGTCTCACAGTGTTTTCAGAATGTAGGACCTGTTCACACGTTTTACCAATGATTAAAGATAAAGATTCGTTGAAACTGCAAGGGGTTTGCTAAAATAGCGGTTTTTATCTTGGTCTTGTTTTCATGACACGCAAACTTCTGGTGACGTCCGCCTTGCCATATGCCAACGGCAGCATTCATTTGGGGCATCTGGTTGAGTATATTCAAACCGATATCTGGGTGCGTTTTCAGAAAATGCAGGGCCATACTGTGCACTATGTCTGCGCGGACGACACCCACGGTACGCCTATCATGCTACGTGCAGAAAAAGAAGGCATCACGCCGGAAGCATTGATTGAAAAAGTGCATGCCGAGCACAGTCAGGATTTTGCCGAATTTTTAGTACAGTTCGATAACTATTACTCGACCAACTCGGAAGAAAATCGCCAGTTGTCCGGCAATATTTACCGTGCGCTCAAGGCCAACGGCAAAATTGCCACCAAAACCATAGAGCAATATTTTGACCCGGTCAAAAACATGTTCTTGCCGGACCGCTTTATCAAAGGCGAGTGCCCCAAGTGCCATGCCAAAGACCAGTATGGCGATAACTGCGAAGTCTGTGGCACGACTTATAGTCCGACGGAATTGATTAACCCGTTCTCGGCCGTGTCTGGCGCGACGCCGGTGCGTAAGGAAACTGAGCATTACTTCTTTAAACTCAGTGAGTGTGCAGACTTTTTACGTGACTGGACGCGTTCTGGCACCTTGCAGGCCGAAGCTGCCAATAAAATGAGTGAGTGGGTGGGCGAAGCAGGCGAGAATAAACTCTCTGACTGGGATATTTCGCGCGATGCGCCTTATTTCGGTTTCGAAATTCCGGATGCGCCAGGTAAGTACTTCTACGTCTGGCTGGATGCGCCGATTGGTTATATGGCCAGCTTTAAGAACTTGTGTGCCAAAGCGGACATAGACTTTGATGAATACTGGAAAAAGGATTCGACGACAGAGTTGTATCATTTTATCGGCAAGGATATCCTGTATTTCCATGCCTTGTTCTGGCCTGCGACACTGGAGTATTCCGGTCACCGTACGCCAACGCAAGTGTTTGCACATGGTTTCCTGACCGTGAATGGCGAGAAAATGTCCAAGTCGCGTGGCACGTTTATCACTGCACGTAGCTATCTGGAACATGTGAAGAATCCGGAATATTTACGTTATTACTATGCTGCCAAATTGAATGGCAGTATGGAAGACATTGATCTCAATCTCGAAGATTTTGTCGCCCGCGTCAACAGTGACCTGGTCGGTAAATACATTAATATTGCCAGTCGTACAGCCGGTTTCGTGGCTAAAAAGTTTGATAACAAGCTGATTGATGCCCAGCATGCCGTCATTAATGAGATGCGCGCTGCAGCTCCTGCAATTGCCGAGGCATATGCTGCCCGTGACTTCGCGCGCGCGTTGCGTGAGATCATGAAGCTGACGGATGCTGCCAATGCTTATGTAGCCGAAGCTGCGCCCTGGGTAGTTGCCAAAGATGACAGTAAAGCGGCTGAGTTGCATACTATTTGCAGCAATGCATTGGAGATGTTCCGTTTGCTGACGATTTACCTGAAACCAGTGTTGCCAAATATTGCCGTGGCCGTGGAAGCGTTCCTGAATGTGCAGCCATTGCAGTGGTCCGATGTTGGCCAGGGCTTGGGCGCGCAAACGATACAACCTTATAATCATATGGTGACGCGCCTGGAAGGCAAGCAGATCGAAGCCATGGTGGAAGCCAATAAAGATAGCTTGCAAGCGGCGTCTACACCGGCTAAAACGGAATCGGCTGCGAAAACATCGGCCAAGAGTGAGGCGAAAGCGGATACGCCAGCGGTAGAAGAGGGCGCGTATATTTCGATTGATGATTTTACCAAGGTCGATCTGCGTATTGCGCACATTGTCAGCGCCGAACATGTGGAAGGGGCTGAAAAGCTACTCAAACTGTTGCTGGATATTGGTGAGGAAAAACCGCGTCAGGTATTTGCCGGTATTAAGTCTGCCTATGACCCGGCCACGCTGGTAGGGCGTTTAACCGTGATGGTGGCTAACCTGGCGCCGCGCAAGATGAAGTTTGGCATGAGCGAAGGCATGGTGCTGGCGGCCAGCGATGAGCGTGGCGGTCCTTATATTCTGTCGCCAGACAGTGGGGCGCAAGCTGGCATGCGCGTAAAGTAAGGCAAATGTAAAAATGAGTGGTGCTGGCGCGAGTTTGTGCCGGCACTTCTCTTCTTTTTGTGCGTCGTTTATTGTGCTATATCAAAGCTTCATCGGCAGTTGGCTGTTCTAATCATATTTGAGCAAAGTGTGGCACCTTGAAAGAGCGGGGCGCTTTTCACAAAACGGCTAACACATTGATTTATATTATATTCAATCATATAATATAAAGTTATATATTGTTGACGGACGGTCCATCACCCAATGGCAAAACCTTTAGCAGCAAGCAGTGCGAATCCCTGGCAAGGGCTGGATATCCAGTCTGAGTGGGAGCGATTTAGTCAGCGCGATGCATCCTCTGCTGAGGTATGGACCTCTCATGTATGGGTCGATAATATGCACTGCGCCGCATGCAGTGGGCGTATTGAGCAAACCATCAAACAACAGCGCGGCGTGCTTGCCGTACAAGCCAGCGCCGCTTCCAAACGCGTCCGCGTGGTCTGGGATGCGAAACAAACTTCCCCTTCTCACTGGTTTGCCAATTTAAACGAGATTGGTTACCCGGCGTTACCCCTTAACGAATACAGCGCTATTTCGGATCGTACTGTCCAGCAACGCAAGATGTTATGGCGCCTGGTCGTGGCCGTGTTCTGCATGATGCAGGTCATGATGTATGCCTATCCTACTTATTGGTCTGATAGCAATGATATGGCGCCAGATATGGTGCAGCTCATGAAATGGGCCTCCTGGGTGCTGACCCTGCCGGTCATGCTATTTTCAGCTACGCCGTTTTTGTCCCAGGCCTGGGCAAGTATCAAGCAGCGCCAGTTAGGCATGGATGTACCGGTGTCGCTGGGTATTCTGGCAGCGTTTGTGATGAGCACATTGGCCACGTTTGCGCCAGGCGGCTGGTGGGGTGACGTGGTTTATTATGACTCGCTGACCATGTTTGTCAGCTTTCTGCTGATTGGTCGCTGGCTGGATGTCAAATTGCGCAACCGCACTGCTGGTGCCTTGGAAAACATGATGCGCCGCTTGCCGCATGCGGTGCTTAAGAAAAATGCCGCCGGTGAGTGGGTGCAAATCGCCGCAACTAATATCAATATCGGCGATGTGCTTTATGTGCGTCCCGGCGAAGTGTTTGCGGCCGATGGCCTGATCTTGGTTGGCAGCACAAGCGCTGATGAGTCCATGTTGACGGGTGAGTCCGAGCCAGTGATGAAGCCCGCAGGCGCAAAGGTCATCGCCGGCTCCGGCAATTTAACGTCTGCCATTGAAATGCAGGTGGAGCAGGTAGGCGAGGGCACGCAATACCATGCGCTGGTCAACCTCATGGCTTCGGCCTCCACTGAAAAGCCCGGTATTGCCTTGCTGGCAGATAAAGTCGCGCAACCATTCTTGTGGGCCGTATTGTTGGCGGCCGTGTATGCTGTTTTTTACTGGTGGAACACCGATCCTGCCAAGGCCATTATGTCGGCCGTGGCCGTACTTGTCGTGACTTGTCCATGTGCATTATCCCTGGCAACGCCCGCGGCGATGCTGGCCAGTGCTGGTACTTTTGCCAAAGGCGGTGTGCTGATCCGCCGTTTGCAAGCGATACAGGCAATCAGCGAAGTTGACACCGTTGTGTTCGATAAAACCGGCACCCTGACTGAGAATGTGCAGCAAGTGACATTGGCAGACCGTCACGCCGACTGGGATTCGCAATGGCTGCTTGATTTGATTGCCAGCATGAGCCGGGATTCCTTGCATCCGGTGGCGCAGGCCTTGCATGGCTTTGCCTTGCAGCATGATGCGCAAGATCAGCTGCCTATGCAGGATTGGCAAGAGATTGTCGGTGGCGGCATGTCTGCTACATTTCATGCACCAAACGGCGCATTACTGCCGGTGAAGCTGGGCAATGCAGAATTTTGTGGTGTAAGGGATGAGGCGGAGGGCGAAGCGCTGCGTCAGGTATATGTCACCACAGGCGAAATCACGCTGGTGCGACTGACGTTGTCCGAGCAGGTAAAACCACATGCCAAGGCAGCGATTTCACAATTAATTGCAAATGGGCTTGATATTCAACTGTTATCTGGTGATAGAATAGCGCCCGTTAAAAACCTCGCAGCGCAACTGGGAATCCAGCGCGCATTCGGGTTACAAAAAGCAGCAGATAAGCTGCAGCATGTAAAGTTGTTGCAACAACAGGGGCGGAAAGTATTAATGGTTGGTGATGGTTTGAATGACGGCCCTGTCATTGCAGCAGCGCATACTTCTATTGCAATGGGTTCCGGCGTCCCTTTGACGCAGGCACAGGCCGATATGGTGGTGTTGGGTAATGATATCGGTGTGCTGGTTTCGCTCATTTCGCATTGTCAAAAAACCATTCTCATCGTAAAACAGAATTTGTTGTGGGCTGCGTTGTATAACGCAGCTGGTGTGCCATTGGCGATTATGGGCTTATTGCCTGCCTGGTTAGCCGGGTTGGGCATGGCGGCCAGTTCGCTCTTGGTATTGCTGAATGCATTACGTTTGACCGACTGGAATAAGTCGGACTGGCAGAAAGGTCAGGCATAGCGTTATGGAAATTGCATTTTTATTGATCCCGCTGGCAGTGTTGCTGGTGTTTGTCATTCTGGGTGGCCTCTGGTGGGCAATCCAGACCGGGCAGTTTGAAGACCTGGAAGAAGAAGGTTCCCGAATTCTTGAACAGGATTGATATGTGTCAAATCAGATGTGTGACGAGTCTGAGATGATCAGGTTGAACAACTAAATTTTTTAGAATTTTTTTAGTGTTGGGTGTTTGTTTTAATCATTGGGAGAAATCCATGCAAAATGCAACCGTGAAGGCTGCGACCTATAACGATACCGTGGTCCGCCAGTTTGCCATCATGGCAGTGGTCTGGGGTGTTGTTGGTACATTGATGGGCGTGATTATCGCGTCTCAGCTGGTGTGGCCAGAGCTTAACCTGGGCTTGCCGTATACCTCTTTTGGCCGTTTACGACCACTGCATACCAATGCAGTGATTTTCGCATTTGGTGGCTGTGCTTTATTTGCTACCTCATACTATGTCGTGCAACGTACCTGCCAGACCCGTTTGTTTAGCGACAAACTGGCCAGTTTTACTTTCTGGGGCTGGCAAGCTGTCATTGTCGCCGCAGCGATCTCGTTGCCATTGGGTTATACCCAGGGTAAAGAGTACGGCGAACTGGAGTGGCCAATTGATATCCTGATTGCGATCGTATGGATTTCTTACGCGGTTGTGTTCTTCGGTACGATCGGTATCCGCAAGGTCAAGCATATCTACGTAGCTAACTGGTTCTACGGTGCCTTTATTCTGGCCGTGGCCTTGTTGCACATCGTTGAGAGTGCTGCAATCCCGGCTGGCTGGTTCAAGTCTTACTCTGCTTACGCAGGTGTGCAAGATGCGATGGTGCAGTGGTGGTATGGTCACAACGCGGTAGGTTTCTTCCTGACAGCGGGTTTCCTCGGCATGATGTACTACTTTGTGCCTAAACAAGCTGAGCGTCCTGTGTACTCTTACAGCTTGTCTATCGTGCACTTCTGGGCACTGATTTTCACTTACATGTGGGCGGGTCCTCACCATCTGCATTACACCGCTTTGCCTGACTGGACACAGTCCTTGGGTATGGTGTTGTCTTTAATCCTGTTTGCACCAAGCTGGGGCGGTATGATCAACGGTATCATGACCTTGTCCGGCGCATGGCACAAACTGCGCACTGACCCTATCTTGCGCTTCCTGATCGTTTCCCTGTCTTTCTACGGTATGAGTACCTTTGAAGGCCCGATGATGGCGATCAAGACTGTGAACGCTTTGTCTCACTACACTGACTGGACCGTAGGTCACGTGCACTCTGGTGCTCTGGGCTGGGTTGGTTTTATTTCTATCGGTTCCCTGTACTTCCTGATACCACGTTTGTTCGGTCAGAAGACCATGTACAGCGTGAAAGCGATTGAAGTGCACTTCTGGATGGCAACCATTGGCGTGGTGTTGTACATCGCTGCGTTGTGGATCTCTGGCGTGATGGAAGGCTTGATGTGGCGTGCAATGAACGCTGACGGTACATTGGCTTATACCTTCGTTGAGAGTGTGAAAGCCAAGTTCCCATACTACTTCACACGTGCATTGGGTGGTTTCCTGTATATGAGCGGTTTGGTGATCATGTTGTGGAACACATATAAAACAGCCACTAATGGCAAACCAGCAACGGTAGAAGTACCAGCTGTTGTTGCACACGCTTAAGGAGCTCACTATGGCAACGCATCAAAATAATAGTGGCAATCTGCACGAAAAGATTGAAACCAATAACTTCCTGTTGATCGTACTGACCTTCATTACGATCTCCTTTGGTGGCCTGGTTGAAATCGTGCCTTTGTTTTTCCAAAAATCCCTGACTGAACCTATCCGTGGGTTGGAGCCATACACTGCGCTGCAATTGGCTGGTCGTGACATTTACCTGCGTGAAGGTTGCTACAACTGCCACTCACAGATGATCCGTCCGTTCCATGCTGAAACATTGCGTTATGGCCACTACTCTGTAGCGGGTGAGTACGTGTATGACCACCCGTTCCAGTGGGGCAGCAAGCGTACCGGTCCTGACTTGCACCGTGTCGGTGGCAAATACAGTGACGACTGGCATCGTGTGCACTTGAACCAGCCACGTGACGTTGTACCGGAATCCATCATGCCAGCCTATCCATGGTTGAATGAAAACCTGGTAAACGATGAAACGATTGGTGACCATATGGTTGCGCTGCGTAAAGTGGGCGTGCCTTACACCGATGAGCAGATCAAGGCTGCTGGCGCAGATATCAAGGGTAAAACCGAGATGGATGCACTGGTTTCATACCTGCAAGTACTGGGTACACACCTGAAATAAGGAGACGCGCCATGGATATCATCAACCTGTTACGCATATTGTTTACAGTACTGAGTTTTGTCCTGTTTATCGCAATCCTGGTTTGGGCATGGCGCAATCGTCACTCCGCACAATTCAAGGACGCGCAGAACCTGCCGTTCGATCAAGACTAATATTTGTGCGGACATGTTAAGGAAAACATCATGAATGATTTTGTAAATGGATTTTGGCCGATCTGGATTTCGACCATTACCTTGGGTGGGATCGCTTTTTGTGTCGGTTTGCTGATTTTCGCAAGCCGCGTCAAAGTGCCTCTGGATAGTGACAACACCAATGGTCACGAGTGGGACGGCATTAAAGAAATGAACAATCCGCTGCCAATGTGGTGGGTAGGTTTGTTTATCATTACCGTTATTTTTGGCCTGACTTACTTGTACCTGTTCCCAGGCTTGGGTACTTACAATGGTAAATTCGGCTGGACAGGCGTCAAGCAATACGAAGTTGAAGTAGCCAAAAACAACGAAAAAATTGCACCGCTGTATGCAAAATACGCGGCGATGCCGGTTGAAGAAGTGGCCAAAATCCCGGAAGCCCGTGATATTGGCAAGCGTATTTTCCTCAACAACTGTGCCGCTTGCCATGGTTCAGATGCCAAGGGTAGCCGTGGTTTCCCTAACCTGACGGATACTGACTGGTTGTATGGCGGTAGTCCAGAGCGTATTAAAGAAACCATTACGGGTGGCCGTATCGGCATGATGCCGCCGATGGCAGCTGCTGTCGGTAATGAAGAAGACGTGAAAAACGTGGCTAACTATGTGTTAAGTCTGTCTGGCAGTATTCATGACTCTGGTCGTGCCAATGCCGGTAAAGACAAATTTGTCGTGTGTGCAGCTTGCCACGGCCCTGAAGGCAAAGGTAACCAGATGATTGGTGCACCTAACCTGTCAGACAACACCTGGTTGCATGGCCAGGGTGAAGCCGCGATTATCAAGCGTATTCATGAAGGCAAAACCAACCAAATGCCTGCCTGGCAAGAGAAATTCAGCCCGGAGCAAATTCATTTGCTGACCGCTTATGTTTGGGGCCTCTCCAACAAGTAAGCGAATGCAGATAAATACATGAGCGATACTAAACAAAGCGCTGTGAACAAAACCACCATCCGTGAACAGGAGGTGGTTTTGTCACTTTATAAGTCCGAAGATAAGATTTATGCCCGCCATGTCTCCGGTTTATTTAATAACTGGCGATGGGTCATGGTGTGGGCAACGCAGCTGTTCTTCTACGGTGTGCCATGGTTACAATGGGATGGTCGACAGGCCATGCTGTTTGACCTGGAAGGCATGCGGTTTTATGTGTTTGGCCTGATCTTCCATCCGCAGGACCTGATTTACCTGGCATTCCTGTTGATTGTCTCTGCACTTTCCCTGTTCCTGTTTACGGCGATTGCCGGACGCTTGTGGTGCGGTTACACCTGTCCGCAAACGGTCTATACCGAAATCTATATGTGGATGGAGCAGAAGATAGAAGGTGACCGTATCGCTCGCATGCGTCTTGATGACAGCAAGTGGAACCTGAACAAAGTCACACGTAAATCCCTGAAACAGTTTGCCTGGATCGGGTTTGGTTTATGGACCGGTGTGACCTTTGTCGGCTACTTTACGCCCATGCGTGAACTGGTGCCTAGCTTGCTGCAATTCCAGGCCGGTGGCTGGGAAACGTTCTGGGTATGTTTTTATGGGTTTGCGACCTATGGTAACGCAGGTTACATGCGTGAGCAGGTGTGCAAGTACATGTGCCCGTATGCACGCTTCCAGAGCGCCATGTTTGACGGCGACACCATGACGGTGACTTACGATGAAGCACGTGGTGAGCCACGTGGTTCACGCTCTAAAAAAGCGGGTGAGAATGCCAATGGATTGGGCAGTTGCATTGATTGCAGTATTTGCGTACAAGTATGCCCGACCGGCATCGATATCCGTGACGGCTTGCAATACGAGTGCATCGGCTGTGGTGCCTGTATTGATGCCTGTGACGATGTGATGGATAAGATGGGCTATGCCAAAGGCCTGATTAAATATACGACGCAAAATGGCATGGAAAATCGCTGGACTCGTCAGCAGATGCTTGCGCGTTTGCTCAGGCCACGCGTGCTGATTTATTCGACCATTTTGGTGATCATGGTGGTCGGTATGGGGGTCGGTATCTACTTTAAGCCTGACTTCAGACTCGATGTGTTGCGTGATCGCTCGGTGATGGCGCGTTACACCAACGATGGCAATATTGAGAATGTTTACAATCTCAAGCTGGAAAATGAAACCGAATCTGTGCGCGATTATGATTTGCAAGTCACGGGTTTACCCGCGCTCGCCGTCCATTTTTCAGACAATAACAGTCAGCAGCTCAAAGCACTCAAACCTTTTGAAAAGCGCAATGTCATAGTCGAGATACAGGTGCCTGAAGCTGAAACGCGTGCCGGATCACACAAAATTTTCTTTGAGTTGACTGACATTGAAGCCAAAGAAACAATTAAGGAAAAATCTGTCTTTATTGTCCCCAGTAATTAGCGGTTAAGGCATGGCCTGGTGCAGGGTGGCATAAAGCAGCATAGATAAAGGAATACCGATGGTTGAAACACAAAAATGGTACCAGAATGCGTATGTCTGGCTGATTATTGGCGGTCCGTCTCTGGTCGTTGTGGCGTCTTTTATCACCTTGTACCTGGCCATTACGCATCCGGATCCGGCCATTGATGACTATTACCGCAAGGGCATAGAAATCAATAAAACGCTGGATGCGCAAGGCCATGATGTGCAGGACGAAGCTATGGCGCCTGCCATTCAGGCGCGTAACCATGCACAAACCGGCCTCAAGCCGGCCGAAGAGTAGCGCTTAAACGTTACAGTCTAAACGAACATGCGCACGCGAAATCCATGCGTGCGCAATGTGCTGGCATATTTCTCTAATATTTTCTCTGAAGTGGCCTGAATGCAGCCGCGTAGGTCTTGCTGGCTGGGTCTGGCAATGCCATATAGCAAGATGCCGCTGATGCGCTGTTTCAATGGCAATAAAGCTTCCATATAGCCTGGCAGCGTTGGCGTGGTCACGGTCTCCCCGTGCAGTGTTCTACTGAAAATGGCAGTTTGCACCCAGGTTGGGCAAAGCGTGCAGCAAGTTTGCAGGCGCTGCAAATGCAAGGCCAGAGGCAAATGCGTATCGTTGACAGCCAGCATCTCGCCATCATTACCTGCATCCAGTTTGAACCATACCTCGCCGCCCATCTCGTGTAAGCGTTGGAGTGCATGCTGTATATGCGCATGCTGCAACTGGCTGCCATTGGTGATGAGCCGCAGGCAAGCCGGGCGGTCATGTGGTTTGCGTTGCTGCATCAGGTGGGCAACCATGTCGAGGATGTCTGCAAACTGCGGCGAAGTTGTCGGTTCGCCGTCACCAGCAAAGGCAATATCCTGTACGCAGTCATGCAGGCTGTAAATGCTGTCGTGGATATGGTGCGTGAGCCAGCCCAGGCAGTCTGCCAGCTCTTCTTGCAGAAGCTGGCTATCAATGACGGGCGAAGAGCCGCGTTGTAAGCCGGGCACCTGGCAGTACACACAGTGCCAGTTACAGCAATGATTGGGGTGCAGGTTGATGCCGATGGAAATGCCTTGCGCGCGACGTGACCACACCGGGTAAATATAGCGCCATGCGCGAGTGGCCGCAAATTCGCTTAAGGCCTCAAAGAGGGCAGAGGTCTGCATTTGTACGCCGCCGTGATAAGCGTTAACGGTGGGCTTGGACTAGCAAGTGCTGGCGTTAAAGATGGTCTTCAGTTTGTCGTGATCAAGAATGCGGATATTCTTTTGTTTCACTTCAATAATGCCTTCGTCGCTAAATTTAGAGAAGGTACGACTCACGGTTTCCAGCTTCATGCCCAGGTAGCTGCCGATTTCTTCACGGGTCATGCGTAAAATTAATTCACTTTTTGAGTAACCGCGTGCGTGCAAACGTTGCAGTAAATTGAGCAGGAAAGCCGCCAGGCGTTCTTCGGCGCGCATATTGGCCAGCAACATCATGACGCCATTTTCTCGCACAATCTCGCGGCTCATGATTTTGTGCACATGGCGTTGCAGCATGGGGATTTGACGTGACAGGTCTTCGACATGGTTAAATGGCATCACGCAGACTTCGGCATCTTCCAGAGCGATGGCATTGCAATTGTGCTTGTCACTGACGATGCCATCCAGGCCCATGATTTCACCCGCCATTTGAAAACCGGTGACTTGTTCGCGGCCGTCTTCAGAGACCACACAGGTTTTAAAAAAACCGGTACGAATCGCATACAAGGTGGTGAATGGGTCGCCGCTGCTAAACAGGTGCCCCCCTTGTTTGACTTTCTTTCTGGTGGCGACCATGCCATCCAGCTGGCTCATCTCGTCCGTGCTTAAACCTATGGGCAGGCACAGCTCACGCAGGTTGCAGTTAGAGCAGGCCACCTTGAAACTGGATTCGGCTTGCATGGGAGGTGTCCTTGGCAGTCGTTGATCTTGCGACTGATTATACGCCTCCTGCGCCTTGATTTCATGGGTGGCGATTTCATCCGTGGCGACTTCATGTGCTGCAATGGCATTTAACATGATGCTTTTACTCTTCCCTATTATAGTGCGTTGCATTATGCACGCGTAGCTGACCGGACTATTTGATATGCATCAAGAAGTCATGGTTTGCTTTATGGCAAAGTAGCCGTCAATGACTCCCGGGACGAGATGTCTCACTTGTGCAGACAGGAAAGCATTTGCTAGATACCATGAAACAACCGTTGACGATTACTCAAGAGCACATCGAGCGCTATGATGTTTCGGGGCCGCGGTATACCTCTTACCCCACTGCTGACCGCTTTGTCGAGGCGTTTGATGCGGCGGCCTATGTCAAGGCCGCAGAGCAGCGCAATATCAGCAACTGGACACAACCGTTGTCGGTGTATGTACATATCCCGTTTTGCGCGTCGCTGTGTTTTTATTGTGCCTGCAACAAAATCGTCACCAAGCGTTATGAGCAGAGCGCCATTTACCTCAATTATCTGCAACGCGAACTCAATCTGCATCTGGACAAGTTTTCGCAAGCGCAGGCCGTTAACCAGCTGCACTTGGGTGGCGGTACACCGACTTTTCTCAATGATGAAGAGTTAACCCACCTGGTGGAGATGCTGAAAAAAGCCTTTGTGTTTAACCAGGAGGGTGAATACTCGATTGAGATTGATCCACGTACGGTGAACCAGCAACGCTTACAGCATTTGCGCGACCTGGGCTTTAACCGCCTGAGTTTTGGTGTACAAGATTTTGATGCCGATGTGCAGCAAGCGGTGCATCGAGTGCAGTCTTATACGCAAGTGGAAACGCTGATGCAACAAGCGCGCGAGATGGGCTACCAGTCTATCAATGCTGACCTGATTTATGGCTTGCCCAAGCAAACCCCGGCAACCTTCCGCGAAACGATCGCTAAAATTACCACATTGCGCCCAGACCGCATTGCCCTGTATGGCTATGCACATTTGCCATCACGCTTCAAGCCGCAGCGCCGTATTCTGCAAGATGAGTTGCCCAATGCCGTAGACAAAATCCAGATGCTGTCAGAGGCGATTCAGCAATTGATGCAGGCGGGATATGTGTATATCGGCATGGACCATTTTGCTTTGCCAAACGATGCGCTGGCGATTGCCAAACAGCAGGGCAGGTTGCACCGCAACTTTCAGGGTTACAGTACCATGGCTGACCAGGATATTCTGGCGCTGGGCGTCTCTGCTATTGGCAAAATGGGCGCGACCTATAGCCAGAATGCCAAAACGCTGGAAGAGTATTACGACTTTCTGGACCAGGGTCAGTTGCCGATTGTGCGCGGGCTAGCGCTTAGCCGTGATGACCTGATCCGCCGCGCAGTGATTATGGCCATCATGTGCCACGGTGAGCTCAGCTATGAGTCAATAGAGCTCTCTTACATGGTGAATTTCAGGGATTACTTTAAATCAGAGATTCAACAACTTGCAGATAAAGAAAAGCAAGGCCTGGTGGTGCTGGAAGAAGACGGCCTGAAAGTGACTGAAATGGGCTGGTATTTTGTGCGTGCTATCGCCATGGTGTTTGACCGTTATTTGCAGCACGATGCCAATCGTGCAAGGTTTTCCAAAATCCTTTAAACTCTCGGCATGTTAGCCAGCTTACTCCTGACCGCTTTTGTCATGGGGCTGGCAGGCGGCCCGCATTGCATTGCCATGTGTGGTGCAGCTTGCGGCGCCATGCAGTCTCCCCCTCACACCACCAGCCAATTTCGTTCGATTCCGCTACGTGTCATCAAGACTATTCCCTGGAGTTTTTACCTCGGGCGCATGCTGGGTTATGGCATGTTGGGCGCGGTTGCGGCAGAAACCCTGCGTGGCCTGGCCTGGTTGTCCAGCCAGAGCCATGTGTTCCAGCCATTGTGGACGTTCTCTCATACGCTGATCTTTGCCTGGGGCGTGCTATTAGTGGTCACCGGCCAACAACCACAATGGGCCGTGCAGCGGGCACAACAAGTCTGGGCCTGGATTAAACAGCGTACCGAACACGCCAAATTCGGCTATTTACTCACGGGCATGGTCTGGGCCTTGTTGCCGTGTGGCTTGCTCTATTCAGCGGTGATGCTGGCCTCATTGCAATCGCAATGGTTACAAGGGGCATTGGTCATGATGGCCTTTGCCTGTGGCTCAGCTACCGTGCTGGCACTGGCACCTGTCCTATGGCGCGCCAGCCAGCAATCCATGCCCGGCTGGTTTAAAGAGTCTACGGGGATGCGCCTGAGTGGCGTATTTCTCATCGCCCTCAGCGTGGTCGCTTTATGGATGGACGTCATGCATCACGACAAACTGTGGTGCCAACTCCTCTAAACATTGCTTTTATCCCCTGCATTCTGTAACTTTCAATTGTTAATTTAATTTAACAATTGGAGGCGTCATGCTTGGGCCAACGCGGTATCTACTGTTTGTTTTCTTGTCGTTGCTGATTGCGCATAGCTACGCCCAAGCACCTGCCATTTTGCTGGCGCAGATTTACCATGACGATATCCTGGTGCAAGAGTATCTGGTCAGCGAAAAACTGGATGGTATCCGTGCCATCTGGGATGGCCAGCAATTCACCAGCCGCCAGGGTCATCCTATTCATGCGCCAGCGTGGTTTACTAAAGACTTTCCGCCACGGCCACTGGATGGGGAGTTATGGATAGGCCGCGGCCAATTCGAGACGCTTTCATCCACGGTCAGACAAACGCAACCGAGTGATGCTGCCTGGCGGCAAGTCGCCTATTATGTGTTTGAGTTGCCAAACGCCAACGGTGATTTCGCCCAGAGAGCGCAGCAAATCGTGCACATCGCCCGGCAAGCGCATAGCCCTTATCTCAAAAGTCTGCCGCAATTCCGGGTTAAAGACAGGCAAGTGCTTAAGCGAACGTTAGAGCAAGTTGTGGCGAAACGTGGCGAAGGCCTGATGCTGCACCGCGCCGATGCACCATATCTCACTGGCCGTAGCCATGTCTTGCTCAAACTCAAGCCACAGCTGGATGCAGAAGCCAAAGTGATCGCCCATGTGCCCGGCAAAGGCAAATACCAAGGTAAAATGGGCGCGCTGTTAGTGGAAACCCCGGCAGGTATCCAATTTAAACTGGGCACCGGATTCAGCGACGCGGAGCGCGCGCATCCACCGCCGATAGGCTGCCAGGTCACTTATACTTACCGTGATGTGACCAAAACAGGTAAACCCAAGTTTGCCAGTTTTTTGCGCATACGCCCGCCTGAATAGTGAAAGGAAATCATATGAAGTGGTTCGCAGGATTATTAAGCTGCTGGATAGCAGCAAGTGCCTATGCGCTTGATTTAAGTGGCGTTTACGCCTGCACGGGCGACGATGCACATGAAGGAAAGTACACGGGTACAGTGACCATGAAATTACGTCCTGAACATAGCAAGGGTGCCGATGCCAGTTATGACTTCCAGCTAGAAGTGCCTGATTATGGCGTTTATAAAGGCCATGCGGCGGCGCATGGTATGCACGCTGCAATGCATTTTGCCTTACCAACAGAGAATGGCGAATATGGTGGCAAGACGCATGATTATGGCACTGGCATTGCCGAGTTTAAGAAAAATGCCAAAGGGCAGTTGAGCTTCAGGAAGTTTTATTTTGAACCTGGGTTCAAGGGAGGAAATACTGGGGTGGAAGAGTGCGTAAAGCAATAAAGCTTATCTATATGCTCTAAGTAGTTAATCTTATAGTGGCATTCTTGTATAGTCGTTTTGAGTTGATTTATGTTATGTAAGGTGTTCGACAGCTCTGTGAGTTAATGTTAATTTTAGGTATAATGTTTGGTTGGTATATCGCTATATTATTCCTTACTTTTGATTTGTCTATCGTGTGAGAGTTTCTATTACACAGCTTACTCCTTAAGTGTCGGTGATAAAGCATTTAAACTTGTGTTTTTATAAGATGTGTATTTGATGATGGTAAGAGGTTTATTTCGCCTGTTAATAAGGCCAGTATACGTTTTAAGCTAATGGTCTTGTAGGTGTAATGTTGATTGAAGGCAGGGAAAATGAAAAAGAAAGTTGCATTGATTACAGGAGTGACAGGCCAAGATGGCGCGTATCTCACTGAATTGTTGTTGGCAAAAGGGTATGAAGTTCACGGGTTAAAGAGAAGAGCGTCGTTATTCAATACTGATCGGATTGATCATCTTTATCACGACCCTCACAATAAGGGCAGTGACCTTACGCTGCATTATGGTGATTTAACAGACTCGACTAATTTGATTAGAATCATTCAACAAGTACAGCCCGATGAAATATACAACCTTGCGGCAATGAGTCATGTTGCTGTCAGTTTTGATACGCCAGAATACACTGCGAATGCTGACGGAATTGGAACTCTTCGTATTTTGGAAGCTATTCGTATACTTGGGCTTGAGAAAAAAACGCGTTTTTATCAGGCTTCTACGTCGGAACTCTATGGCTTGGTGCAGGAGACTCCCCAAAAAGAATCCACCCCGTTTTACCCTCGATCACCATATGCAGTAGCAAAATTGTATGCCTATTGGATTGCAGTTAACTACAGAGAGGCTTATGGTATTTATGCATGCAATGGCATTCTTTTCAATCATGAGTCTCCGATTCGTGGGGAGACTTTTGTTACGCGTAAAATTACTCGTGCGCTTGCACGTATTAAGCTGGGTTTGCAAGACCGGCTTTATTTGGGCAATTTAAATGCGTTGCGAGACTGGGGACATGCCAAAGATTATGTTGAGATGCAATGGTTAATGCTTCAACAAGATCAACCTGAAGACTTTGTAATTGCTACTGGGGAGCAACACTCTGTTAGAGAGTTTGTTTCTTTAGCAGCAAATGAGGTTGGTATAAACATACGTTGGGAAGGCGTTGATGCAGAGGAGAAGGGCTACGATAGTGAGACTGGAGAGTGCATCGTTTCTGTAGACCCTCGCTACTACAGGCCGGCAGAGGTTGAGACGCTTTTGGGCGATCCTTCTAAAGCCAAACAAAAATTAGGGTGGGTCCCTCAAACGACTTTCACCGAGCTAGTAGCTGAAATGATGCGCGAAGACCTCAAAGAGGCGCAGCGCGACGAGTTGGTAAAACAACACGGGTTTAAATATTTTAATTATCACGAATAAGCCATTGCTATGATTCCGGTATATCAACCCTATTTTTCGGGTAAAGAAAAAGAGTACGTCAATCAATGTTTAGATTCAACATGGATTTCTTCTAAAGGTGAGTTTATTAATAGATTTGAGGCGGGGTTCGCTAAATTTATTAATGTTGAGTATGCGACCTCTGTATGCAATGGCACTGTTGCAATACACCTGGCTATCGAAGCTCTAGGCTTGCAGCCAGGCGATGAGATAATCGTACCGTCTCTCACCTACATTGCATCTGTTAACACGATTATTCAATCTGGATTAGTGCCAGTTTTTGTTGACTCTTTAGAGTCTAGCTGGAATATTGATCCTGCTGATGTGTTGCGTAAAATAACTCCTAAAACAAAGGCTGTGATGGCCGTCCATTTGTATGGACTACCATGTGATATGGACGCATTAGTCAGTATTTGCAGCATGCATAATCTGTTGTTAATTGAGGACGCCGCTGAAGCATTTGGCACTTATTACAAAGGTCAACATGTAGGTACTTTCGGTGATATTGCGACTTTCAGTTTTTTCGGAAATAAAACAATCACCACTGGTGAGGGTGGAATGGTTGTGTCTAAGAGTAAAGATCTTATAGAAAAGGCCTTTCATCTTAAAAATCAAGGGGTGTCCTTCGAGCGGGAATATTGGCATGACGTAGTTGCATACAATTATAGAATGACTAATATCTGTGCAGCGATTGGGTTAGCTCAACTTGAGAGTGCGCCTGCTATTATTGAAAAAAAACGTCAAATTGCAGCATGGTATCAAGAAAACTTGAAAGGCTTGCCCCTAATAACTCACGACGAATTGCCTGATACAACTCATTCATTTTGGATGTGTTCTATCGCGGTGGATGATCCAGTTAAACGTCAGCCGTTGCGGGATTACTTGAAGACATTTGGTGTTGAAACCAGGCCTTTGTTTTATCCTGCGCATACAATGCCACATACCTTACGTAGTGAGACTTTCCCTCAGGCAGAGTCACTTAGTTCAAGGGGTATTAATCTGCCAAGTTATCCTGCGCTTACACTGGAAGATGTTAAATATGTGTCCGGTAAGATTCGCGATTTTTTAGAATAATAACGTGATCGATTATTTTTTATTTGATCTGGATGGCACCTTAACAACCGAAGAGTTGCTCCCTAGAATTGCACGTGCAATTGGTGTAGAAAAAGAAATTGCCGAGTTAACAGAGCTTACGATAGCGGGTGATATTCCTTTTGAGTATTCTTTACGCCATCGTGTTGATATCTTGAACAGAGTACCTGTTTCCACCATTCAGGATATTGTTGCAGATGTCGAGTTGGATCTACATATATTATCTTTTCTGCAGCAAAGATCCGATAGAAGCTTGATTGTCACTGGCAATATTGATGTTTGGATCGCTAAGTTGGTAATGAAGATTGGTGTGCCTGTCATTTCCTCTAAGGCTCACGTCATTGACGACAGGATTTCAGACTTGTATGAGGTTCTGGATAAAGGGCTTGTACTGAATCAATTCTCTGGAAAAGTTTGTGCTGTTGGTGATGGACATAATGATTTAGGTATGATCGCAGGAGCTGCTGTTGGAGTGGCTTATGGTGGTATCCATTCACCAGCTAGGACACTTTTGGAGGTTTCTACTCATGCCATTTATGATAGCGAGGTTCTATGTCGATTCCTGTCACAGTTGTAATTAGTTGTGCTGGGATGGGGCGTCGACTTGGCCTATCAAAAACGAAAGCATTAGTGCACATATGTGGTCGTCCGTTGATTGCTTGGCAATTGGATGCATTGAAGTGGGTGAGGGACTTGAGAGTTGTTGTTGGCTATCAGTCTCAAGATGTTATCGACTACGTTCTTAGTGTGCGAAAAGATGTCATATTTACTTTTAATCATGATTATCGCGAGACTGGAACCGCAGCATCTTTTTCTAAAGGAGCGCTTGGCGTTTCCGGTCTTGTAGTTTCATTAGACGGCGATTTGATTGTACGTCCGAGCCATTTAAAAGCATTTATCTATAAACAAATGCCGATATTAGGGGTGCTTGAGCCTTCTACAGACGATCCGCTATATGCGTTGATGGATAATAAATCTCAGATGGTGACAGCCTTTGATCGAGAGTCTAATAAGTCAAAACAGGCTATGGAATGGTCTGGCCTTTGCCAACTTAATGTTTCACAAATCGTAGCATCGCAACAAATGGGGTTGGGTTCGGGGCATGTATACCAACTAATCGAGCCACATCTACCCATCCCGGCATGTCAAATTGATGCGCGAGAGGTTGATACTTCTGCGGACTTCTCCAGGGCTGAGGAGTGGTTGAGTAAACACATGCATGAGTGGGATGAGTTTTAGAAAGTAACTGGGGATTGTTGTGATAGATAAAAGTAAGATAGACACTTTTTGGACTGCCAGAACTAAAGTTGAAGACCGTCGTCTTGCAACAAACTATAGGGATGATGGGCGGCTAGCGTACGATACTGAGTTGGTGAAGCGGTATATTAAAGATGGTGCGTCTATTTTAGATCTCGGTGCTGGTACTTGCACACTCACTGCTCCTTTTTTAGATTTTCCTATTAAAAAAATCGTTGCTGTGGATCGCTATGAGAGCTTTTTAAACAAAGTCCCAGATCATCCCTTACTTACCAAAGTTTGTACTGATGTAGCTCAGTTTTCCTCAATCGAAACTTTTGAGTTGATACTGTTGTTTGGGGTAGTGAATTTTTTATCTCATGATGAAGAGTTATCACTTTACGAATCTTGTTCAAGAATGATGACAGAAAATAGTGTGTTTATAATAAAAAATCAATGTGGAATTGACAACGAGGTTTTAATTGATAAGTTTTCGGAGGAGTTGGGGGCACATTATCATGCTCGTTATCCTCACTTAGAAGATCAAATGAAAAAGTTGTCTACTTTTTTCGAAGTTGAGTTGGTTGATATTTATCCCAATGAGATCAACCGCTGGGATGATACTCATTTTTATGCATTTATTTGTTACCTTAAAATTAAACCCTGCTGATGATTAGTTTCTTGACAACAAGATTGAGGCGTTTTGCCTATGATTGTTTCAATGATGCACTTAAGCATCAACTGGATAGTCATTATCAAAATTTAAAGACGCTGACTTTCCAGAGTGATGTGCAGACTCCAACACTTCATGAAGTCGTACCCCACGCAATATCAATTTCTCAAATGACTGAGTTATTGTCTTCTGTCTTTGCGAACTTCGAAGTTTGGGCCTCGTGTGACTTGATTATTGCTTGTCCAGAAACTTTACAAGGCGCAAAAAAAGCCTTTCCTCCGGAAAAGGTCTTATTAGTCCAAGATTTCAGTAACTGGGTAAATATCTTTATTTCTGAGGCCACTGTTCCATATTTGTCTTTGGGGGTAGTCTCACCCTCAATCGTTGAGAAGTTGGCGAATGATGTTGTTCTTGTAAATTTACTGGCACAGCACATAAGAAGAAGTTTAGCTTTAATGACTTACCCCGCTGTAAAAGAGTATTCTGATTTTCGTTGTTTGCTGCACAGGTCAGGCTTTTACGAAGTCGTTACACTATCTCCGGCTACCGCGGGGCAATCTGAGGCTGACTCTTCGACTATTGGCGTTCTCCCTCATGGTGCGTTCGACGCACAATTGAAGTATCCAGGCTTATCTCCTGATTTCAGCGGATTTAGAACACTCTTAGCCTCAAGAGTGGCGATTCACAACACTTGTAATTTACCGTGGAAAGGGGTCATTGGCTGCGCTGATTTGAGTGTTAATGCCTCAGCATCTATGAAATCCGATCAGTTTGCGCTGATGATCAATGATGAGTTAAAAGCTGTTGAGTTTTCTGAAAGCTTATTGATTGAGGGCACTGCGCATTGGGACACTGTTAACAGTGGACATGCTTCGTTGGTAGGTTGTTATAACGGCCCTGATGATACTAATATGTATGCCGCATTAATTGAATTCGCTGGCGACAGGGCTAATTTGGCACTGACTTTATGGAGAAACTCAGGTGAATGGAGCTGCTTGTTAAGACAAGTGATCGTTGTGGAGCCTGTTTTCGATAGCTATGAGCTTACATTTTGGTTAAAAATGACCCAAAGTGAGGTGAGCGTTGGTATCAAAAACACTATAGTCCTCTCTATTAAAGATGACATCATTCCCAGAAATTGCCAATTTGGTATTCGCTTGTTTGGCAATGCATTTTCTCTGGCTAATATTAAGTGCACGAGGCATTAGAGCTGATGAGTCTGACTAATAAGGTCGTTGTTACTTCAGGTGTTGATTCAGAGTATGTGCTTGGTGGTTTAAGTACATACCTAAGGTCTAAAGGGGCTAAGGTTATAGAGATTGATTTTGGGAGTTTTAAAGAGGACCCAAAGGAACTTTTACTGAGTCTTTCAACGAATGAAGTCACTTATATAACTTCTGCCCATACTAACCTGAGTTTACGTGTTGCAAAAAAGTTAGTACCAAAATTTGTAAAACTATATCCAAACTATCTTTCTCCGTTAGAAATTATTCCATTATTGAATCCAAAGGTAACTGTTTATATTCCTCACGATTTACTCACGCCTTATGGAGATACTAACCTTGACGAATATCGTTTTCTTAATCTCTATGATTACATTCTCGCTCCCACTGAAGCAAATGTACTGAGTGCTGCTTTATCAGGAAACACACAAGTGATAGAGGCAGGCTGGATCAAGCATTTTCAGCCAATTAAGGAGCAGAGAAAGCATGATGGCTCAAAGCTGAATGTGGTTTTGTTTATTAGTATGATTGAGCACCTTAGAACGACATTGGGCATTAAAGGAGTTGTTGAGTATCTTAAACCGCTCTTTACCGAAAATGTGCACATTAAGTTACCTCAATGGAGAGGGGTCGCAGAAATCGAAAATGAAATTAAGTTACTTGGCAAAGTGACGGTAGTTGATTCAGCTGTAGACTCTATAAGCTTGATAAAAAGTGCAGATGTTGTCATTTGCAACGGTGCATCCTCTATTCATGCTGAATCCAGCCTAATGGGTGTTCCGACAGTCTGTTTGTTAGATAATCAGGGAATTACAATGGGTGAGCAGAAAGAAAAGCTTAAGAAATTCACCAATATTATTTTTCATGATTACAGCTCACAAGCACCTCTCAATGAGGGACTTCTCCGTAGCATATCAACCAAGAGGGTTCCCCCGAAAATCACACATTTCAATTACGAGATAGTCGAAAAAATAGTTGCTCAGAACGGTTGAGTTGTAAAGAGATGGTAGGATTTCATGGTGTTTTAGATTTTTCAATGATAGCTAAACGAGATGTATTTATTTGCGTATCAATATCTGCGTTATACATTTAGCTAAGCCTCCAACATTTTAATTATTAGAAATATCAAGTCCTAAGGCCTTCACTCATGAGCAGTTATTTTAATGGCATTTGGATGTCACGTTTTTTTTGGATACATCTAACGCTTGCTGATTTGCGTTCACGCTGGCGCAGGTCTTTTTTTGGTGTTTTTTGGACAATTATTCAGCCATTAGGCATGACGTTATTGCTGGCTTTCGTTTTTAGCAAGCTTTTTAAAACGGATATTACTTTATACGCGCCCTATATTCTTTCTGGGATTATTGTATGGGAGTTTGTCGTCTCAACGACAACTGGTGGTTCTTTAAGCTTCGTGCAAGCGGATGCCTACATCAAACAATGTCGGCATCCACTTGCAATTTACACACTTAGAACGGTATTGGGGGCAATGATCGTTTTAATGATGTCTAGTATTCCATTGTTTATTTGGTCAATAGTCGTTTTGCCTCAAAACTTGAACTTCAGTTGGCTGGCCGTGCTATCAATATACCCAATTCTTGTTTTAATAGCGTGGCCATTTTCTACATTATTAGCCTATATTGCAGTGCGTTTTCGCGATATACCACATGCCCTGGGACTAGTCCTGCAGGCGATGTACTTTGTCTCACCAGTATATTTTGAGGCCAAGATGTTTAGAAGTGGTGGTTTAGATGCGCTTGTGGATTACAACCCAATCTATCATGTTTTGCAGTTGATACGGGCGCCAATACTTGAAGGGCAGTGGCCTACGGTAAGTAACTATTTATTTAGTCTAAGTACAGCATTGGTATTGGCTTTATTGGCAATTTGGGTCGGCCATAAAGCAGAAAGAAAAGTCATTTTTTACTTATGAGTAATAATTTTATCTCGTTGCAAAACGTTAATTTGCATTATGCATCAGTCGCATACAAAGAACGTTCTCTGAAGTCCGTTTTATCCAAATTATTCAAACCAAATGAACTGCGTCCGCAAGTAGAGGACATTCATGCACTCAAGGGTATTAGCTTAGAAATCAAGCAAGGAGAGCGCGTTGGTCTTTTAGGCCATAATGGGGCCGGTAAAAGTACTTTTCTAAAAACTGTCGCAGGGTTATATCCAATTTCTAGCGGAACACTTACTGTGCAAGGGCAAGTACGATCATTATTCGACTTAAGCCTTGGTTTTGAGCCAGATGCGAGTGGTAGAGAAAATATTCTTTACAGAGGGCTTTTGCTTGGATTATCGCCAGCGTTTATGCGTAAAAAAGAAGAAGAAATAGTCGATTTCGCAGGTTTAGGTGACTTTATTGATTACCCGATCAAAACATATTCCGCTGGTATGCAAGTCAGGTTGGCTTTTGCTATATCAACTGCTGTTGGTGGGGATATATTACTTTTAGATGAAGTCATTGGTGCCGGTGATGCAAACTTTATGGCTAAAGCAAGGGCGAGGATTGCTACGTTGATTGAGCAGTCAGAGATTTTAGTATTAGCCTCTCATGACTTTAATGCTTTGAAAGGGTTATGTAATAGAGGGCTGGTATTCCATCATGGTGAAATTGTATTTGATGGCTTAATTGATGCTGCAATATCAACCTATCACACGATAAATAAATTATAACTATGCAAAATCCGAAAATGCCAAGAGTGATGTGGCTGATTAATCATACATCAGCCAGAAAATTTGAAGTGCCGATGTTGAAAGCTATTGGTATTAATGAAATTTTTCAACCTAAGAGTTTTGCAAATGACCCTACATTTAGGAGTGCTTCTATCGATTGGAGTGAAGATAAGAATCTGACGATTAGCAAAGACGAGCTTGCGGTGTTAAATGCGGCCGATTGGTATAGTGGTGCAAGCAAGATTGCATGGGAGATAGCAAATAAATATTTTCAAGTAGTTTTTTTTATACTGCATAAGCCAGAAGTACTTAAGTTTGCGTCCAAGTATTTTAAAGGTGTGGTTATTTGGAGAACATACGGGCTAGATGAAAGTTTAACTTATACCAACGTCTTGAATATGTTATCAAAAGGCGAGGGTGAGAGTTGGGTAAAAACGTTAGGACAACGATTTTACTTTGGAGAGGCTTACCCTCACCTTGCCGATCAAGAGCTTGGTTTTTTAAAAAACCGTCGTATTTATTTGCCACTAGGTTTAGGCTCAACAGCTATTGAAGATAAATGGAATGGGAGCTGTAAGACAATATTATTTGTTTGCCCAGATATAGGCTTTAATCCTTATTACGCAAATGTTTATAAAAAATTTACTACGGATTTTGATGATCTACCTTTTGTGATTGGCGGCGCACAACCGATTGATATCAACGATCCTCGCGTGTTGGGTTTTGTGCCTCAAGAAACCCATGAGCGCAATATGCAGGAATTGCGAGTGATGTTCTATCACAGTACAGAACCCAATCATATTCATTACCATCCTTTTGAGGCGATTAGGGCTGGGATGCCTTTGATCTTTATGGCTGGTGGGATTTTAGATCGTTTTGGTGGTGTAGACTTGCCAGGACGTTGCCGAACCGTCAAAGAGGCGCGCAAGAAAATTGAGCGTATTTTGAATGATGACTGGGGGCTTATTGAGGGTATTCGTAGATCTCAGTTAAGATTACTTGAACCGATGAAGCCTGCAAACTGTGAGGCGGCTTGGCAAAGAGGGTTTGAACAAATTTTAACGACCCTTGAAATGGCAAAAGCCAATCAACTGATGGCGCAAAAACAGAACACCAAAGTAGCAGTAATTGTTCCCGTTGCCTATCGTGGTGGTAGTCTAAGAGGTGCAAAGTTACTCGCACAGGCAATCGACTTTGGTGCGAGGCAAGACGGTGAGAATGTTGAAGTCATATTCGCACACCTTGATAGTCCCGATGAGTATCCTGATTCTGAATTTCAGGATTTTCCCTTATCGATTAAGCGACGTCCGTATCAGTGGAAATACTTAAAGCAAGATGAGGCGCACCGTGCAATGGCTTACGCTGGGCTCGAAAGAGATCTTTTTAGCCAGAAATATCAAGTTCCGTCTGATGGCATCAATGATTTTTTAGATTGTGATTTTTGGATTATCGTCTCGGATCGTTTGGCTTTTCCACTTTTACCTGTACGTCCCTATGTCATGATGGTTTATGACTACTTGCAGCGTTATGAGCCATTTTTATCTGCATCGATTAACAGGCAATTTATTGAGGCAGCACACCAAGCCCAAAAAGTATGGGTGACAACCGAATTTACCCGGCAAGATGCCTTGCAGTATGCCGGGTTACCACACGCCAAGGTTTCTAAATTGCCGATGCTTGCTCCGGAGTTTGTGTCTGGAGACTTGTCGCTGAGCTCAGAAACTCAATATGGTGAGTCAGACTACTTCGTGTGGACCACTAATTTAGCGCCTCATAAAAACCATAAAAATGCGATACAAGCATTGCAAATTTATTATGAGCAGTTAAATGGAACATTCAAGTGCCATGTAACAGGGGTTTTAACACAAGAATTATTAAAGAGAAAAGAGCCACATTTAAAAGAGTTAGCCAGGATCGTTTCGTTCAGTCCTTTTTTAAAGCGTAATATGAAGTTATTGGGTGAACTGCCTGAAATGAGTTATCAAGATGAATTAAGCAGGAGTAAATTTCTATGGCATGCAGGTCGTATTGATAATGGAACATTCTCAGTCATTGAGGCGGCGTATTTAGGCGTACCGAGTTTATCAAGTGATTATCCCGCAATGAGGGAGATAGATCGTCAGTTTGCATTAAATCTTGCTTGGATGGATGCAGACTCGCCACTAAATATGGCTACTCAATTAAAAAAAATGGAAACAAGTGCATCGTTAATTAAAAGTTCCTTACCTGATCGAGCGCAATTAGCTACTGAATCATTAGCGCGTCATGCAAACACTTATTGGGCTGCGCTTAAGGAGTGTTTATGAAAAAGTATGGTATTTATTTAGCCTATCCGCCAACAATTGATTTACGCGGGCAAGGTTTAGGTAAACATCTTTCAGAGTTTTTAAAAGGTGCTCAGGAAAGAGGAGATGTAGAGTTTGTGATTGCATGCCCTAGCTGGATGCGTCAGAACCTAGAGCGTTTATTTGAAGATGCATTATTAGCAAAGGGTAGCTTTGAAATTATCGCTCCAACAAAAAAACCTTCTTTGCTTCGGTTATATGAGTTTGTTACTAGCCTCAAAAGAACGAGTCAGAAAAAGGGTAAGGGGGCAAGGTTCTGGAAGCTCTTTTCTTTAATGGCAAATAAACTATATGTTTCACTGATTAAACAGTTTGCCGGTACTAGAAGTTTATTTATGATGGCTGTTTTGGCTGTTCCTGCCATAGCACTGCTATTGGTTGCTACATTTGTAGGCGTGATTGTGAAGGTGTTGCTCCAGCTTTGGTCCGTACGGAAAAGAGTATTGCAGGTTGTCAAAAAAAATACCCCATTTGTAAATGGAGTTATAACGAGAGCATCTAGGATTGGTTCCCAGCCGAAAGATAGCTCTATCGCTACGTTGTTATATCGATTGATGGAGACATCTGAAGTATCAATGATGCATAGACTTATTCATGCACGGGAAGATATTCGTGCGTGGTATAGTCCTGCAGCATTCTGGCCACATTTCAACCAAATCAATGCACCCAGATTAATGTGTGTCCCAGATGTTGTTTTGGCCTCTTTTCCGGTGGGGTTTTCAAAATTAGGCGGTCAGCGTTTTCTTGAAAACTTCTACCAGGTGGAGCAGGCAATTTTAACAGCTCAGTATTTAGTGACTTATAGTGAAGATATCAAGTGGCGTACTCTGGTTGAGCGTTACCATGTGGATGCTCAGCGGATTAGTATTGTCAGACATGGCGCAAATAAATTGGATAGTTTGGTTGTGGTTAAGGGTTTTCCCGATAATTTGGCTGCTACTAATGTGTTGTGCCGTAATTTATTCAAGCAGGCACTTCATAAAAGTGTCAGGTTAAGCACTCACAGTGTTTTTGATAACTCTGAGGTGAAGTTTCTTTTTTATGCGAGTCAGTTTAGGCCCAATAAAAATATTATTTCCTTATTGCGTGCATACAAGTATTTATTAACACGTCGTTATATAGGACATAAGCTTGTCTTAACTGGTGATCCTTATGTGTTACCTGAGATCGCTAAGTTTATAAAAGATAATGGTTTGGAGAGTGATGTTTTATGCTTAAAGGGTCTGACCAATCAAGAGTTAGCCGGTTGTTACCAGGCTGCAGATCTTGTGGTAAATCCGACCTTGAGTGAAGGTGGATGCCCATTTACATTCACCGAAGCCTTATCTGTTGGTACCCCAGTGGTGATGTCGCGCATTCCGGTGACTGAAGAGGTAATCACTAATGACGAACTTCAAAAGCAAATGTTATTTGATCCTTATGATTGGAAAGATATGGCAGCTAAGATTGAATGGGCATTAAAAAATAGCGATACATTGTTAGCTCAGCAAAAATCTTTATATGACCAGTTATCTATGCGGTCTTGGCGTCATGTTGTAGATGAGTATGTGGAAATTCTCGATAGGATTTCGAGTGATAGATGATGGTGTGATCATGCCTGACAGTAAAAGCCTTGTAATTCTTGGTTTTGGAGGTCACGCACGTAGTGTGGCTAATGTTGCTCTTTCCTTAGGATTTCAAAAACTGTTGTTTGTTGATGAGAACGCTCGAGATCATGAGACTTTTCTTGATTTTAAAGTGCTTAAACAAATGCCTGATGATGTGCCTAATGATTGGTTATTTATGCCGGCTGCGGGCGACAACTATAAGCGACAATTACAACTAGAGTATATTTTGACAAGTGAAAGAGAGCTAGCAACGCTTGTATCTCAAAGTGCAATAATTGGCGTGGGGGCTAAATTATCGCCTGGTTGTTTTGTTGCGCACTTTTCGCATGTTGGACCGGTGGCCAGTATTGGCGTTGGTTGTATTGTAAATACTGGTGCAGTTGTTGAGCATGAGTGTGTGCTTGGCGATTACTCGCATGCATCGGTTAACTCTACGGTTGCAGGCAGAAGCAATTTGGGCAGTCGCGTTTTTTTAGGTGCAGGAGCAACAGTGATTGATGGTATTTCTGTAGCTGCTGATGTTGTAGTCGGTGCAGGTGCTGTAGTCGTGGACTCTATTAAAAGTGCTGGTACTTATGTCGGTATTCCTGCCAGGGTAATAAACAAAACGGTTGGCTAACATGAAAGTCTTGCATTTCTATAAAACAGCGCAACCTGACTCGATGGGGGGCATTGAGCAAGTTATTCATCAGATTGCTAGTGGGGCTAGTAAACACGGTGTGAAAACTGAAGTGTTGAGTTTAACCCGTGAAAAAGAGCCCATTATTTGTGAGATGAATGACTATCGTGTGCATCGAGCACATCTTGATTTTGAATTGGCGTCCACTAGTTTTTCAGCATCTGCCTTCAAATACTTTGCTAAGTTAGCTAAGCAATCAGATGTAATTCATTATCATTTTCCATGGCCATTCATGGATATTGTTCATTTTGCCTCTCGCATCAATAAACCAACTGTAGTGACATATCATTCAGATATCATTAAGCAAAAGTACTTACTTAAACTATATCACCCGCTGCAAAATAAATTTTTATCAAGCGTGGATCATATTGTCGCGACCTCTCCTAACTACCTGGCCACCAGCGAGGTGTTAAGGAGATTTCCAGACAAGGTGAGTACAATTGCTATTGGGTTGGATAAATCCACTTATCCAACTCCAGACGCTGCTCGTTTAAGAAAATGGCAAGCAATTGTAGGTACAAGGTTTTTTTTATTTGTCGGAGTGCTTCGTTATTACAAAGGTCTGCATATTCTCATTGAGGCGGCAAAGGGTCTGGACTACCCGATTGTGATTGTAGGAGCAGGGCCTATTGAGCGCGATTTAAAAAAACATGTGCACAAGTTAGGACTGAAGAATTTTTATTTCTTAGGGGCCGTATCAGAGGAAGATAAGGTGACGTTATTGACACTAAGTTATGCTGTTCTCTTTCCTTCTCATTTACGCTCTGAAGCTTTCGGAATTTCACTCCTAGAGGGAGCCATGTTTGCTAAACCCATGATTTCTAGTGAGATTGGTACTGGAACGACATACATTAATCAGGCAAACGAAACAGGGTTGGTCGTGCCGCCAAGTGATCCATTGGCATTGAAGCAAGCAATGCAGTATTTGTGGGAAAATCCAGCTCTCGCAGAAGTGATGGGTGTGCGTGCGGAGTTACGCTATAAAAATCAATTTACAGCTGAGAAAATGGTTGCCTCATATGTGAAGCTTTATACTCATTTAGTCTCATCGCACAAAAGTTAGTGTCGCAAGCTCGATTGCAATTAATTTGTTGATAGGCGGTTCATGATTGTGGCGGTTGCAGTCCTGATAATAACAAAGGGGCATGTTAAAATCCTCTTTCTATGACTGCCGCCTCTCCTGTACAACTCATTGCCCAGCTTGAAAAACAACTTGCCCAGTGCATGCTGGCAGATCGCTTTCCGATTAAACGCCGTTTACAGCAATTACGCGATGCCTTGAAACAAAATAAGCCGGTTGATAAAGCGCTGGTTGATATTGCCCATAAAGTCCAGGCATCCCAGCAGCGTTTGCAAGCCAGATTAGCCGCATTACCCAAGCCGGAATATCCCGAAGAGTTGCCTGTTAGCGGCAAAAAAGATGAGATTGCAGCAGCAATTACCAAGCATCAGGTGGTGATTGTTTGCGGTGAAACGGGTTCTGGTAAAACCACGCAGTTGCCCAAAATTTGCTTGGAGCTGGGGCGCGGGGTTGCAGGCCTGATTGGCCACACCCAGCCGCGCCGAATTGCGGCGCGTTCGGTGGCTTCGCGGATTGCGCAGGAACTGCAGAGTCCGCTGGGTGAGGTGGTGGGTTACAAGGTGCGTTTTAATGACAAATTGTCGGAGCGCACTTATGTCAAATTGATGACCGACGGTATTTTACTGGCGGAGACACAGAGCGATAAATTCCTCAACGGTTATGACACCATCATTATCGATGAGGCGCACGAGCGCAGCCTGAATATTGATTTCCTGTTGGGCTACCTCAAACAGTTATTGCCGAAACGGCCAGATTTAAAAATCATTGTCACGTCAGCGACGATTGATGCTGATCGCTTCTCTAATCACTTTAACGGTGCGCCGGTGATTGAGGTGAGTGGACGTACTTATCCGGTCGAGATTCGTTACCGCCCGCTGGGTAATAAAACCACCATGGTGGCGGTTGAGGTACCGGTGGATGATGGTCTGGATGATATTGACCGTTTTGCGCAGGACTTGATGGGCATCAAACGCAAGCCGCCACGCACCGAGACGCGCTGGCTGGAAGAGGATGACGAAGAAGAGGTGATGGAGGATGCCATCCTCGATACTGCTGAGGATTTGCTGCGTTTGGGCGATGGCGATATTCTGGTATTTTTGCCCGGTGAGCGTGAAATTCGCGATACGGCAGACCATTTGCGTAAATACCAGGGCCGCTCGCCCAAACTCAAATCGATAGAGATACTGCCGCTGTTTGCGCGACTAAGCATTGAAGACCAGCAAAAGATTTTCCGCCCAGGTGGTCAGCGCCGCATCGTGCTGGCGACCAACGTCGCAGAGACCTCGCTGACGGTGCCAGGCATTAAGTATGTGATTGATGCCGGTTTGGCGCGCGTGAATCGTTATAGTCCACGCGCCAAGGTCGAGCAATTACAGATTGAGAAGATTTCACAAGCGGCCGCTAAGCAGCGGGCAGGGCGTTGCGGCCGGGTTTCCAGCGGTATTTGCGTGCGCTTGTATTCCGAAGAAGATTTTAACCAGCGTCCGGCGTTTACCGATCCTGAAATCCTGCGTAGTTCACTGGCCAGCGTGATTTTGCGTATGGCCGATTTGCGCCTGGGTGATGTTGGCGAGTTCCCGTTTATTGAAGCGCCTTCGTCACGGCTGATCAGCGATGGTTACCAGTTATTGCAAGAGCTGGGCGCGGTCACCGAGCGACGCGAGATTACCGAGCTGGGCCGCCAGATGGCGCGCTTGCCGTTGGATCCGCGTGTGGCACGCATGATTCTGGCCGCGAAAAAAGAAAGCTGTTTACGCGAAATCCTGATTATTGCCAGTGTCTTGAGCATGCAGGATCCACGCGAGCGCCCCATGGACAAGCGCGAAGCGGCAGATAGCGCACATGCCAAGTTCAAAGCGGATGATTCCGACTTTATGAGCTATCTCAAGTTGTGGGACTGGTATGAGCAGGCATTAAAGACTAAAAAGTCCAATCGCGACTTGCTGAATCAATGCCACCAGAATTTCCTGTCTTTCCTGCGCTTGAAAGAGTGGCGTGAGTTGCATCAGCAACTGCTGGAGATGGTGGAGGAGATGGACTTCAAGCGCAGCGATAAGGAAGCCAGCTATGAGCAGGTACATCGCGCATTGCTATCTGGTTTGCTGGGGAATATCGGCTTTAAGGATGGTGACAGCGAGACCTATGCTGGCGCGCGCGGTATCCGCTTTACCATTGCGCCCGGCTCGGCGCTGAAGAAAAATCGGCCGAAATGGGTGATTGCTGCTGAACTGGTAGACACGACCAAGCTGTATGCGCGCGTTGTCGCAAAAATTGATCCGGACTGGATAGAACCGATTGCGAATGAGGGTGGCAGCCGCGACCTGACGCAAAGTGACTATACCGACCCGCGCTGGGATAGAAAAACCGCGCAAGTGGTGGCCTGGGAGCGCGTGAGCTTATATGGCCTGACCATTGTGCCCAAGCGGCGTGTGCATTACGGGCCAATTAACCCGACGGAGTCGCGTGAGATTTTTATCCGTGAAGCCCTGGCAAATATGGAATTCGACACGCGAGCGCCATTTTTTGAGGCTAATCGCCGCTTAATTGCCGAAGTTGAAGCGCTGGAGCACAAGGCGCGCCGCCAGGATGTGTTGGTGGATGAATACCAGTTATTTGTGTTCTACGACAAGGTTGTGCCACAGATTGCGGAGCCTGGTCATCAAGAGCCTTATCGCATTTATAACGGTGCCGCGTTTGAAAAATGGCGCCAGGATGCGGAAAAAGTAAATCCAAAAGTGCTGCATCTCACACGCGAGTCACTGATGCGCCATGGTGCCAGTGCGATTACCGAGGTGCAGTTCCCGGAGCAGATGGTGATAGACGGTGAAACGGTGCCGCTTAAATACCGTTTTGAGCCTGGCCATGTACTGGATGGCGTGACAGCAACGATCCCCCTGGCCTTGCTAAACCAGTTGGATGCTACGGTGACCGAATGGCTGGTACCCGGCATGGTGCGTGACAAGGTGACCGCGCTGATTAAAGCCTTGCCCAAGACCCTGCGTCGCGTCTGCGTGCCCGTGCCGGATTTTGTGACCGGTTTTCTCGAAGCCAAGACTGCCACTGCGCCTTTATTGCCAGCCTTGGCGGAGTTTATCCAGCACAAGGTTGGGCTCAAATTGAAGCCAGAGGAGTTTGACCTGGCTGGCCTGGACGCACATCACCTGATGAATTTCAGCGTGGTGGATGAAAAAGGCCGTGAACTGGGCATGGGCCGTGACTGGCATTTGCTCAAAAAACAACTGGGTTCGGCAGCGCAGCTGACGTTTAGGACAGGCTCGCCAGGCATTGAAAAGTCTGGCCTCAAACAATGGGATTTTGGCGATTTGCCGCAAACGCTCACCTTTAGCAAAGATAGCCGCCAGCTGACAGGCTACCCTGGTCTTGAAGACAATAGCGATAGCGTCGCTATCAAATTGTTTGATACGGCAGAAGTTGCGGCCGCATCGCACCGCAAAGGCGTGTGCCGATTGATGCGTTTTGAGCTGAAAGAGCAAATCAAGCAACTGGAAAAAGGCCTGCCGGGCTTTAACCAGTATGCCTTGTTGTTACGCGCCATCATGAACCCGGATCAGTTACGCGAAGATATGCTGCAATGTATTGCCGACCGTGCCTTTATTGCCGAGGATGAATTGCCGCGTACCAATGCCGCATTTATGCAGTTGAAAGCACGTGCACGCACGCGCCTACCAGCCGTGACAGAGGCGCTCACCCGGCAAGCGCAATTGATCGCCAATGAATACCAGGTATTGGCGGCGTTACTGCAAAAAATGACGCCGGTCACGCAAAAAATTAAACGTGAGTGCGAGCAGCAGTTGCAAGGCATGCTTTACCATGGCTTTTTCAGCCAGACGCCGTGGGAGCAATTGCCGCATCTGCCGCGTTACCTCAAGGCGATTAAAATGCGTGTGGATAAATACCCAACCAGCATCGAACGTGATGGCCGACATGCGCAGGCATTGCTCCAACTGGAGCAGCGCTGGCAGCAGAAAGTTGAGCAGTTACGCAAGGCGCATTTGCCTGTAACAAGCCAGTTACAAGACTTTACGTGGCAGTTGCAAGAGTTACGTGTATCATTATTTGCGCAGGAATTAAGGACACCTTATCCTGTCTCAATCAAACGTCTTGAAAAACTCTGGCTCGAAATACAATCGTGATGCGTGACGTCCGCTATTTTTAATTCATTCAGTTGATGCAGCCTTCTCCTTTTGAACCCTTTAGTACGCCAAACTGGCTAAAGCCGAAACAACGCGATCGTGTGTTGCGTATCCCGGCACGCCTGATGTGGGCGTTCTTGTTGTCGCTGGTATTTCACGCGATTTTGTTCTGGGGATTTTTACTCGACTTGCTCAACCCACTTGAAGAGCCTGCGCAAGAGCCTTTGAATATTGTGCTGGATCTTGGAGTGCCTGCGCCTAAAACACCTAAAGTGTCGCCGCCGCCAGAAATGCCGCCGGAGCCGCCGCCTCAGCCGCAGCCCAAACCGAAACCACAGCCCAAGGCTGAGCCAAAATTACCGAAAAAGGTCATTCAATCACAACGGCCAGATAGCCCGTTCAAATTGCCTGAGCCCAAGCCGCAGAACCGGCCTGAGCCAACACCGCCTGTGCCACCGCCGCCGGTGGAGGACTTCTCGAGCATGATCAAACGCAGGCAGTCAGACCGTAATTCGGACGAAATGGCGGCCAAGCAGATCAATGATGCCGCTGCGGCTGCCGAGCGTGGGCCCTCAGAAGATGAGCGCCGTACCAAAAATATCATGAATAACCTCAAGTTCGGCACCAATGGTTTATTCCAGATCCGGCGCATGGACCCGTATAACGCGACCTTCAGCTTTAAAGGCTGGGTCAACGATTACACCTCGGCCAATACACAGTATTACGAAGTCGAGGCGCGCAATGGTGAAGATATCCGGCTGGTCATGATGCGGCGCATGATTGCGATTATCCGTGAGCACTACAATGGTGATTTTGACTGGATATCCAACCGCCTGGGGCGCACGATCTCACTGTCGGCAAGACCAGCAGATAATGCTTTCCTCGAAGATTTTATGATGAAGGAATTCTTCGGGCCCAATTATAAAAACCTGGATATTTACGGGCGCTAGTCATTTTCAGTGATCATGCCAGGCAACTTCGATCATTCTGCTTTATCGAAATCGTCACACTGGCAAAGCTATGCCGCCTTGATTGCAGGGTTGGCGCTGGTTTCAGGCATAGGCTTGTATTATTTCTCCGCACTGGGGGTGGCAGTTATCACGCTGCTGTATTTGTTATGCGTGCTGTGGGCGGCTTATTTTCTGCACTTTTTTCATGCTTTGCTGACGGCGGTCATCGCCGTACTGCTGATCAATTACCTTTTTATCGAGCCGCGTTACACCTTTGGTATCGCCAGCCTGCAATCCTGGCTGATGTTGTCGGTATTTGCGGCGCTGGCGCTGATGGTGAGTCGCGCCATGCAGCAACTCAAGCAGCAAAGGCAACAGGCGCAACAGGCGGCCTTGCAGTCGCGGTTTTTCCAGTCATTGGCCGAGTTGTTGGCCATGCAGTCCAGTGTTGAGGGTTTGTTGCAAGCCGCCTGCCAGCATGTGCAAGAAGTGTTTGGTTGGCAAGTCGGTGTGGTTCAAGTGTCTGATGCTGGTGCATTAACATATTTGGCGGGTGCGCCGGTGGCGACCCTTGAAGCCTCAAGTGTGCAATGGGCCTTGGATTACCAGCGCGCGATTGGTGCGGGCACCGCAGACTGGCCAAATCTGGGCGTCTGCCTGTTGCCGTTTGGCGTTCCGCAACGCGAAGTGCTGGTGGTGGCAAGCCATACGGCATCTGATCTGCATTTTTTACGCTTGCTCACCCACCAATGCGCACAAGCGACGATGAAGTTACGCCAACAAATGGCCCTGGCGCAAGCCGCGCGCGATGCCAGTGAGGCCAATTTCAAAAAGACGCTGCTGACCGCCTTGTCGCATGATATGCGTACACCGCTGACCGCCATCCTCGGTGCCGTCAATGTGTTGGCCGATCACCAGATTGTATTGGCGCCAGCGCAGTCTGCGCAGTTATTACATAGCATACAGGCTGAAGCCAGCTATTTGACCCAGGCTACCGAGAACATCCTGACACTGGTGAAGCTGGATGCAGGTAGCAGCAGCTTGCACCTGGACTGGGCATCGCCTCAGGAAATTATTCAGCACGTCGTGCAGCGCTATTTGCAACGCACGCCTGCGGTGTTGTTGCAAGTGACATTGCCTGAGGCCGATTCGCAGCAAGAAATACTGTTTAAAGCAGATGCGGTATTGGTGGCGCATGCGCTGGCCAACCTGATCGATAACGCCTTGCAGTGGCGAGAGGCGGATAGCGCCATTGAAATTGCCATGTACATAGAATCCTCGTCGCTGGTATTGTCGGTCCTCAATCAGGGGCCGGGTTTTCCACCAGGTTTTGTGATCTCCGCTTTTGATGCGCACACACCAGCGATGGCAGGTGTGCGTGGCTTTGGACTGGGTTTATCGATTGTGGATACCGTGATGCAACTACATGGCGGGCTAGTACAGCTGGGCACCAGTGCTGACCATCGCACGGAGGTGCGCCTGTTGTTCCCGTTTGTATACGCGGCAGACTTAATCAAGGCCGACACATGAGCCAGCAGGCAACGTTATTATTGGTGGAAGACGACCCGGGCGTGTACCAGTTTTTGCTACCTGCATTGTCTGCGCACGGCTATCGCGTACAACATGCACGTGACCTGGCACAGGCGCGTGAGGCCAGCGGCTTTGCCATGGTCATTCTAGACTTGGGTTTGCCGGATGGGCAGGGCGAGCAGTTTATCTCGCATCTGCGCAGCTATTCTGATGTGCCGATTCTGGTGTTATCCGCTCGCCAGGATGAACTGGATAAAGTGCATTGCCTGAACCTGGGCGCAGATGATTACCTGATGAAGCCATTTGGTTTGCAGGAGTTGCTGGCCAGGATGCAGGTGGCACTGCGGCGCACAGCCATCATGCAGATGCGTGATCACGTTTATCAACATCAGTCATTAGTGATTAACCGCGCCAGCGGCTTGGTGACCAAACATGGCGAGCAGTTGCATTTGAGCCCCATAGAGCATGCCTTGCTGATGTTGCTGGCCAGCAAACCCGGCACCATTTTTACCCATAGCCAGCTATTGGCGCAGGTGTGGGGGCCGGATTATATCGACGACACGCATTACCTGCGTATCCATATTGGCCGTTTACGCGCCAAACTCGAAGACCATCCCTCTGCACCGCAAACCGTTCTGACTGAGCTCGGCATCGGCTATCGGCTCGCCTGAGTCATTCGTTCTTGTTTATGCGATTGATATACCGTTAGCTTCACACTGCCTCCATCAATCAACCACAAGGGGATGTGATGGACAATCTTTCCATACAAAAAAGCAGTTTGGCTGCGCTGGCGCTGGGGGCGATAGGCGTCGTCTATGGCGATATCGGCACCAGCCCGCTCTATACCGTACAAGTCATTTTCAGTGAGAGCACTGGCGTGCCGCTCACCCAGGCCAATATTCTGGGCGCGATCTCGTCTATTTTCTGGTTGCTGATGTTCGTGGTGACTTTTAAATATGTGCTACTGGTGTTACGCGCGCACAACAAAGGCGAGGGTGGTGTGATGGCCTTGCTGTCACTGGCGGTGTCCAGTTTGCGGCCACAAGATAAGCGTACCGGTGGTTTGCTATTACTGGGCGTGCTCGGTGCTGCCTTGTTTTATGGTGACAGCGTGCTCACGCCGGCCATTTCCGTACTGTCAGCGGTCGAAGGCCTGCAAGTGGCTTCTCCTGCGCTGGCCGCGCAGATTCTACCGATAACGATAGGCATACTTATCGGGCTGTTCTGGTTTCAGCGGCATGGCACACATGCTGTTGGCCGGTTTTTTGGCCCGATTGTGATCGTCTGGTTTCTGGCGCTGGCGGCGATAGGTGTGTGGCAAATTGCACAAGCACCGCAAGTGTTGCAGGCACTGCATCCGCAATACGCCTGGCAGTTCTTGCAAGCGCGTGGTGCCGGTGTGTTTATTGCTATCGGCGCGATATTGCTGGCGGTGACCGGGGCCGAGGCGCTGTATGCCGATATGGGCCACTTTGGCCGCCGCGCGATACAACTGGCCTGGCTGGGGCTGGTGTTCCCCTGTCTGGCGTTAAATTACCTGGGGCAGGGCGCGTTGCTGCTGCAACATCCTGACGCGGTCAGCAATCCGTTCTATTTATCGTTTCCACAACCCTTGCTGATTCCAGCCGTGATTCTGGCCACACTGGCGACCATTATTGCTTCGCAAGCGGTGATTTCCGGCGCATTCTCCATGACCCGCCAGGCAATTCAATTAGGCTTTTTGCCACGGATGCGCATTATCCATACCTCTGCCAGTGAATCCGGGCAGATTTATATTCCCGCAGTGAACTGGGCATTGCTGCTGGCCGTCATTATCGTCTGCCTGGCGTTCCAAAGCTCGTCGGCGCTGGCGTCTGCCTATGGTATCGCCGTCACCGGCACCATGTTCATTACTACTATTTTGTTGTTTGTTGTTATGCGTCATCGCTGGCAGTTTCCGGCTTGGTTGGCTTGGCTATTGACCGGTGCCTTGGGCGTGGTGGATGCCGTATTGTTTAGCTCAGCCTCCATGAAGTTTTTGCAGGGTGGCTGGTTCCCGATTGCGTTGAGCATACTGTTGATTGTGCTGATGACCACCTGGAAAAAGGGCCGCTATACACTGCTGAATAGCATGGCTGAGACGGACCCTAAACTGGAGCCATTACTCGCCACCCTCGCCAGCAGCACACTGCCGCAAGTGCAGAGAACGGCGGTCTATATGGTATCTAACCTCGACACAGTGCCACAGGCCTTGATGCATAACCTCAAGCATAACCAGGTGCTACATCAGCGTAATTTGTTTGTGAATGTGTCGTTTGAAGACGTGCCATTTATGAATACCGCTGAACGTGTCACTACCAAGCGCCTGGCCGATGGTTTTTGGCAAGTGCAATTGCGCTACGGTTTTATGCAGCATGCCGATATTCCGCAAGCCTTATTGCAACTGGAGTTAGATGGACAAAAACTGGATCCGTTTACTAACTCCTACTTCCTGAGCCGCGATATCATCGTGCCAGATGTCGGTGGCGCCATGCCGCGCTGGCGTGACCAACTGTTTTCCGTAATGTCACGTAATGCCAGCAGTGCAGTCGAGTATTTTAATATCCCGGCCAATAGCGTCATTGAATTGGGGAGCCGCGTGCAAATATAAATACGCATGCCAATGGAGTGTGTTTCAGTATCAAAAGAAAACCCGCCAGTTGGCGGGTTTTTTATTAACAGGCTGCGTTTAGTAATTATCCGTGCCAGTTCTACCCAGGCTGACGCGCTGTTGCGGTGCCCGGCTGATAGTGTCAGTCTCCAGTAACTGGTATTGGTTGACGGTGTCTTGCAGCTTCTCCGCCTGTGTCACTAGAGACATGGCCGCTGCAGCCGCTTCTTCCACCAGTGCCGCATTTTGCTGGGTGACTTCATCCATTTGCGACACCGCCAGGTTGATCTGCTCGATACCACTGCTTTGTTCAACGGATGCGACGGTAATTTCACCAATCAGCTGTGAAAACTTGCTGATGACGCTGACAAGTTCTTCCATTGTGCCACTTGCCTGTTCTACGTACTGTGAACCGTTGGCGACTTTTTCGGCCGAGTCATTAATCAATACCTTGATTTCCTTGGCGGCGCTGGCAGAGCGTTGTGCCAGGTTGCGCACCTCGCTGGCGACCACGGCAAAGCCACGGCCTTGTTCACCCGCGCGGGCAGCTTCTACGGCGGCATTCAGCGCCAGAATATTGGTCTGGAAGGCAATGCCGTCAATCACCGAAATAATCTCTTCAATGCGTGAGGAGCTTTCAGTGATTTCGGTCATGGTGGCCACCACTTTGCCAAACACTTCGCCGCCTTTGGTGGCAATGTCGTTGGCCTGGTCTGTCATGCCATGCGCCAGTTTGGCATTCTCGGCATTATTTTTCACATTGGTGGCAATTTCCTCCATGCTGGAGGCGGTTTCTTCCAGCGAGCTAGCTTGCTCTTCGGTGCGCTGTGACAAATCATTATTACCAAGTGAGATTTCTGACGCCGCCGAGTTAATGGTTTCGCCAGCCGCTTTAATGGTCGACAAGATGTTGCTCATGGTATCGACAATCTCGTTAACGCCTTCACACAGCAGCTTGATTTCGCCTTGCTTATTCGCGGTCGCAATACGTTGGGTCAGGTCATGTGCCTTGGTCGCTGCGACCACTTCGGCGGTTTCGTGTACCGCTTGTGACATCGCCTGGGCTTCAGCCACTTTGGCACTAATGTCGGTGGCATATTTCACCACTTTGAATGGTTTGCCTTCGTCATTAAAAATCGGGTTGTAGCTGGCTTGCAGCCAGATTTCCCTGCCGCCTTTACCTACGCGTTTATATTGGCCATCGTCGGCTTCGCCGCGGCCCAGTTGATCCCAAAACTGTTTGTATTCCGGGCTGCCTTTATAAGCTGCTTCAACAAACATCTGGTGATGCTGGCCAATGATTTCCTGCTTGCTGTAGCCGGTGACAGCGGCAAAGTTATCGTTCACGGCAGTGATCTTGCCTGTGAGGTCAAACTCAATGACGCCCATGACTTTGCTAATGGCACTGATCTGCCCGGCAAAGTCTGCATTTCTCAGTTTTTCGGCGGTGATATCGGTCGCATATTTGACCACTTTGAATGGCTTGCCTTCGGCATCAAAAATCGGGTTATAACTGGCTTGCAGCCAGATTTCTTTGCTGCCTTTGCCTACACGTTTATATTGGCCTTCATCCGCTTCACCACGGCCGAGCTTGTTCCAGAATTTCGTGTATTCAGGACTGTTTCTAAAAGCCGCTTCAACAAACATCTGGTGATGTTGGCCAATGATTTCCTGTTTGCTGTAACCAGTCACAGCGGCAAAGTTATCATTCACGTCAGTGATCTTGCCCGTGAGGTCAAATTCAATCACGCCCATGACTTTGCTAATGGCACTGATTTGCCCAGCAAAGTCCGCATTCCTGCGTTTCTCGGCAGTAATGTCAGTCGCATATTTGACCACTTTGAATGGCTTGCCTTCGGCATCAAAAATCGGGTTATAACTGGCTTGCAGCCAGATTTCCTTGCCGCCTTTGCCTATACGTTTATATTGGCCTTCGTCGGCTTTACCGCTGCTCAGCTTTTCCCAAAACAGCTTGTATGACTGGCTGTTTTTGTCAGCGGCTTCGATAAACATACTATGGTGCTGGCCGATGATTTCCTGTGTGCTATAGCCAGTCACAGCGGCAAAGTTATCATTGACGGCGGTGATCTTGCCTGTGAGGTCGAATTCAATCACGCCCATGACTTTGCTAATAGCGTCAATTTGTCCGGAGAAGTTGGCATTCCTGCGTTTGTCAGCCGTGATGTCAGTCGCATATTTGACGACTTTAAACGGCTTGCCTTCGGCATCAAAAATAGGGTTGTAACTGGCTTGCAACCAGACTTCTTTGCCGCCTTTACCCAGGCGTTTATATTGGCCTTCATGCGGTTCGCCACGGCCTAAATTGTCCCAGAACTGTTTGTATTCCTGGGTACTTTTATCCGCCTCGGTGACAAACATACTGTGATGCTGGCCAATGATCTCTTGTTTGCTGTAGCCAGTGGCGGCAGCAAAGTTATCGTTGACGGCAATAATATTGCCTTTGAGGTCAAACTCAATCACGCCCATGACTTTGCTAATGGCTTCAATTTGCCCACGTAGGTCACTCGGTGGCTGCCGTTGCTCGGTCGATGAGGTGCTCTTCAGTTTATTCAGTATGGCCAGGCGCATGGTTTTTTTCTCCGGGTACTGCAACAATTAAATAGGTATCGTGACAATTATCTTCCTGCATTAAATCAAGATTGTCGGCAATATAATTGATGAAAGAAAACAGTGTTTTAGGGCCATTTCTTGAATAAGCAGCCGAGATTTACCTTTTATTGCGAAGTTGGTTGTAATCAACCAATGCAATAGGCAATAAAAAACCCGCCAGTGGCGGGTTCTGCGATAAAAAGTAGTATTAATGGTCGCTACTGCCATGTCCGGCAATTCTATCCATCCAGGCAAACAACACGCCGGTGATGATAAAGGTCAGGTGGATGCCAACCAGCCATGCCATTTGTTCGGTGGTGAAACTGGCCGTGCCTGAGCTCTGGTGCACAAAGGCTTTCAGCAAGTCGATGGCGGAAATCGCAACGATAGAGCCGATCAACTTCAGTTTCAGGCCGGAGTAATCCACTTTACCCATCCACTCCGGGCGGTCTTCGCTATCCGCAGTATCAATGCGCGAGACAAAGTTTTCATAACCGCTGAAAATCACCATAATCAGCAGGTTGCCGACCAGGGTGATATCTACTAATGCCAGCAGGGAAAGCACGGTTTCCTGTTCTGAGAAACTCGCCAAGTGTACGGCGATATGAAAAAACTCCTGGCCAAATTTCACCAGCAAAATAAACAAGCCACCGACCAGGCCCAGATACATAGGCGCCATCAACCAGCGACTCTGGAAAATCCAGCCCTCTAAAATCTTTTCTAAATAACGTCCCATACAAACTCCAAATTAAAACACTGCGCTACTGCACATATCACTATTTTCCAGCATCAGTATGCTGACTTACTATGACGCCACCATGATTGCAGCGTTCATTTCAAGCGCAACGATGATTCATGTTTACTAGAATTGTGTCAGCATTTCGCGGACTGCTTCTTCATCAATCCCTTTGCCAATAATCACAATGCGGCTAATCGGTTCTTCTTCGTCCCACCCCTCAAGCAGCGTAGGCGGGTAGGGCGTGAAATGCACCGCGTGTATTGCTAATGGCGCAGGTGCGTCTTCCACATGCAAAATACCTTTTAAACGCAGCAATTTTTCACCGTGCGTCTGGCACAATTTGAGGATCACACCTTTAAAGTCCGACCACGTCATCGGCTTGGGTAAGTAGACGGTAAATGTGTTCACATCATCATGCGCAGGCGCTTTCGGTAGCGTACCTTTCTTGCCCGCGCCAAAGCCGCTGGCAGGCGCTCGCAACCAGCGTTGCGGATTCGCCTGCTTGCTAGCGAAGTCAAACAACCCGACATCAATAATATCCATCGGGTCAATTTCACCATGCAACACAAACTGCTGCGTTGCATTCGGGTTAATCTCACTCAGCTTCGCCTGCAAGGCCTCAATTTGCTCTGGCGTCGCCGTGTCACGCTTGGTAATCAGCAACACATCCGCCACGGCGGCTTGTTTGAGTGCTTCTTTCTGCTCTGCAATCTGCTGCAAACCATAAGCTGCATCTATCGTCACCACCACCGCGTCTAACCGATACACCGATTCAATCACCGGCTCATTCATCAGGTTGGCTAAAATCGGGCCAGGGTCAGCCATGCCTGTGGTTTCAATCACCAGACGGTTAAATTCCGGCACCGCTTGCAAACTGCGCTTAAAAAACAAATCGCGCATGGTGTCGGCCAACTCGTTTTTGAGCGAGCAGCACAAACAGCCAGAACTCAACAACACCGTGTTGTCGGCAATATGCTCGCTCTCAATCGTTTGTGAAATCTGGCTATTGGCAAAAATCTGGTCCAAACCTGCTTCGCCGAGCTCATTAATGATCACGGCGGTGTCTTTCATCGCCGGGTTATGCAGCAGCTTGTTGAGCAGGGTGGTTTTGCCGCTGCCCAAAAAACCAGTAAGCAGCGTGACGGGGATACGTTTATCCATATAAATTCTAAAAAACGAGTGTGGCAGTATTTTAACGCGGATGATTGTTGGGGATGCTAAGTGTTTCGACTTATATGGAGGTGCAGGCGCAAATCGCAAGGGATTGGGAAATTATTGTCTTCTATTAGATTGGTACTCGACGAATGGCGCGAGCTCTGGCTTTGACGTCTTGCAGCATTTTTTTGCGCCATTCAATATCGGCAAGAAGTAAAGATACCTTCTCATCTGTTAGTAATCTTCTGTAGTTATTTAATGTCGTTATCTTCGTCAGTTCTTTACGTATTGCTTCTAAATGTCTGACCCGAATTCCATGGGGGTCATTTGAGAACGACTCCAATGCTTTTTCGATAAGATCGGCAGGAATCTCTCGGCATGCAAGGATTTCCAAAGCAACGTCAGCTAGTGGGTCAGGTGGAAACAATCTCTCTCCTCCAGAAAACATCTCAAGAAAGTATTCGCCGATATGTTTTTCATGATTAAACTGCATCATTTTGACATCGGGCCAACCATCAAAAGCATGGCACAACGGAAGCTCAGTAACCCAAGCACATTGTTCTGTTGGCCTTGGTAAAGCCTGAGGGCCTAATGGAAAGTAATTACTAATTTCTAAGGGGTGTACTCGATAGATGATTCCCGTTCCTGAGGTGACTGGTTGCCAGCCACTCTTAGTTTCGTAGCAAGTAGCGAAAAATGCGCTTACATTGAAGTCATCTGTAAGATCCAGATATCCAGTTGGTATGCCATAGTGCTGTGCAAGTGCAATTCGATCAAGTTCTAGTTTTTGATTAGCAGCATGGGATGTAATTGGGTGATGATCAAGCTCTCGGGAGAACCACCACGACTGAGCAAGTCTAAGTACAATTTTAGCTTGATCAGAAATAGCATATTTCCATAATTCCCCTGTATCTTGAGAGCTCATTCCCCTAGAGATAGAAGGCAACATCGGCACGTAGCGTTTATTTTGCCCACGATACAAACTTTGAACAGCAAACGGGATTGCTCCTCCGTAATCTCCTTCGGAATACCAATACCAGCTTTCTTCTCGTCTAGACCGATGATCAACAAAGTCTTTCGAAATTTGAAGGAGTATTGATGCAGGTACTATTTGCATAGATGTTTTGGGGACAGAGTAAAAATTAAAACCTTCTAAGCTGCCTTCTGCTCTAACGGTTTTATTTTAGTCAGCGTCTCGGCCATCCGCTGCTTTTGTGTAGCAGTTTCATAATCCATTTGTAAGCCAGTCCAAAATGCATCATTTAATCCAAAGTACTTGGATAAACGTAAGCCGGTATCAACGGTAATTGCTCGTTTACCGGCAATAATTTCGGCGATTCGCGCTTGCGAGACGCCAATCTCTTTTGCCAGGCGGTATTGGGTAATGCCATAAGGCTTTAAAAACTCCTCAAGTAATATTTCACCTGCGGTAGGGTATGCAACTTCACGCATATGTTTACTCCTTGTTTGGGTGGTTAGTGGTAATCCACAATTTCAACATCAAACGCCTGCCCATTCTCGAATCTGAAACAAATACGCCACTGGTCATTGATTCTGATGCTGAATTGGCCTTTACGGTCACCTTTTAAAGCTTCGAGACGGTTGTTGGGGGGTATTCGCAATTCTTCAACACGTAACACCCGATTGAGCATGGCCAGTTTACGCATGGCGACTGTTTCAATATTCACAAATCTAGCAATACGGGTGCCATTAAATAACAGGGCTACGTCGTTATCTTTAAAGGATTCGATCATCATTAAATACTATCGTATGGCGATAGTATTGTAAAGTGATCTCAATTTGTAATCGATAGCGCTTAAGCTGTGGGCTCATTAGTTGAAGTTTCGAGTACCGATAGCATCGCCACAAGATGCTTATCCAATTGTTTGCGCGATTCAGTGGGCAATAAGTCGAGTATGGCTTGCTCATTGGCGATATGGGCTTCCACGGCTTGATTGATCAAGTTTAGTCCAGCTTCTGTGAGTTGCACGAGCATACTGCGCAGGTCTTCACTGCTTTTGACGCGCTCTACCAGCCCCACCTTTTCCAACCGTTGTAACCTATGCGTCATGGTGCCTGAGGTGACCATGAGTGAGGAGTAGAGGGCCGTTGGGGCCAGGCTGTAAGGGTGGCCCGCGCGCCTTAAAGTTGCGAGTACATCAAATTCCCAACTAGTCATGCCAAAGTGTTCAAAGGTTTGGTCTAGCTTGCGCCTGAGCAACATTTCGCAGCGCGCGAGGCGGCCAATCAAGCCCATGGGGCTTGGGTCGAGGTCGGGGCGTTCGCGTCGCCATTGGTTCATGATGTGGTCGACAGCGTCTTCTTTTTTGCTCATATTTGCTCCTGCATTTATCTTGACTTCAAGATAAATTAACCGTAGTCTGAATATATCTTGAACTCAAGATATATGTGATATTAACCTACTGTGGGGGACACGTGTGATGAAAGCAGGGCGCTTGTGGTTGATGGTTGCAATTCTGTTAGTCGCTGTCAATTTACGCCCGGCGATGGCGGCACTTGGCCCGTTGCTGGATTTGATTCAGCAAGGCACTGGCCTGGATGCGACAGGGGCGGGTTTGCTGACCACATTGCCTGTATTTTTAATGGGCCTGGGCGCCTTACTGTCGCAGTCTTTACGTCAAAAACTGGGTGAGGTGAACGGTGTTACCTTAGGGGTGGTATTGATTATGCTGGCTTGTGCCGCCCGCGGTTATTGGGGTTCAGCGTTGGCGATGTTAACCAGTGCTGCGGTGGTGGGGGTAGGGGTTGCGTTGGTACAAGCATTATTGCCCGGCTTGATCAAAGGGCACTTTGGGGCGGCCACGGGCCGCATGATGGGTTTGTATACCACCGGCATTATGGGTGGCGCTGCCGTGGCTGCCGCAAGTGCTGCCCGGCTGAATGAAACGCTGGGTTGGCAGCACACATTGGCCTGGTGGGCGTTGCCAGCATTGTTGGCATTGATTGTCTGGATAACCGCCTCTGCGCAACGTCAACAACCAGCAGTGATTCAAACGCAACAAGCGCCTATCCAGTTTTGGCGCTATAGCAGAGCCTGGGCGCTGATGCTGTTTTTCGGTATTGGCACGGGCGTATATACGCTGATTCTTGCCTGGTTGCCGCCGTTCTATGTCGAGCTTGGCCAAAGCCGCCAATTGGCTGGAGATATACTGGCGGGTTTGACATTGACCGAAGTGATTGCAGGAGTGATTGTTTCAGCCATGGTGAGTAAATATCATGATCGCCGCCCATTGCTCTTTACCGCGTTGGGTTGCACGCTGGCCGGGCTGGCGGTGATGATTGTGGCACCTATCAGCATGGCATTCGCGGCCATGGTGTTGCTAGGCTTGGGCGTTGGGGCGTTATTCCCATTGTCACTTATTTTGGCGATGGATCATTTGGATGATCCGAGGTTCTCTGGCGACCTGGCGGCTTTTGTGCAAGGTGGTGGTTATATGATTGCCAGTTTGATGCCATTTCTGGCGGGTTGGGTAAAGCGCGAATTTACGCACTTGTCGTGGGCATGGATGGGCATATTTGTGGCCGTATTTCTTATCACCTTGCTTGCTGCACGATTCTCACCGGCAAGTTATCACAAGGCATTCTCTGGCTAATGGGTCGTTACTATTGGTTTTGTTCGCATACCTGATAGCCGTGGCTTTTAGATAAGCGTTGCAATCATTATCGGGTTTCATTAAGATTGTATTACAAATGAATTACATGTGAGGTGCTTGATGAAAACTGCGACCATTCCGGCTTTACGGGTAGAGCCGCAATTACGTGATGCGGTGGAGGGCGTATTGGCTGAAGGAGAAACGCTCTCAAGTTTCATGGAGGAGGCGCTTAAGGCGAATATCACGCGCAGGCAGCACCAGCAGGCATTTATTGCACGTGGCTTAGAGTCTGCAGCTATCGCCAGGAAAAATCAGGAATATTACAGTGCGGAGAGTGTGCTGGATGAGTTGCAGGCGATGCTGGATACGGCAAAACCTTGATGTACCGCATACGCTTTACTAAAGAGGCGCGGGAAGATTTAAAGCGCTTGTATGCTTTTTTATTAAATAAAGACCGGCAGGCTGCCAGGCAAGCGTTAAAAGCCATTCATCAGGCCATTGAGGCCGTCAAGTTTTTCCCCTATACCTGCCGCAAAGCCTTAGGTGATAATCCATTTTTAAGAGAGCTGGTCATTCATTTTGGCGCTTATGGTTATGTCGCTTTGTTTGAGATTGAGGACAACCAAACAATCACCATTGTTGCTGTAAGGCACCAGCGCGAAGAGGATTTTTTCTAGTCATGTTGGATAAGCTTTGCGAAATCTGCCGCTGGCAGCGGCTTCGAGAACAGATACCCTTGCACTTCATCGCAGCCAGATTCACGTAAATGCTTGAGCATGGCTTCGTCTTCCACACCCTCGGCAATCACATCCAGATTCAAAGTATGCGCCATTTGCACAATGGCGCGGACGATGGCGGCGTCGTTGGGGTCAGTATTGATATCGCGCACAAAGGATTGGTCAATTTTGAGGCGATCGATATTAAATTTTTTGAGGTAGGCGAGGCTTGAGTAGCCGGTACCGAAGTCGTCGATGGCGAGTTTGACGCCTAGTTGTTTGAGGGTGTCGAGCTGGGCGAGCAGGTGGTCTATGTCTTCGAGCAGGATGGATTCGGTAAGCTCTAGTTCCAGCAGGCGCGGCTCGAGGCCGGTTTTTTCGAGCGCTTTAATAATCACCTTGTCCAAATTGCCGCGACGGAACTGCACGGCAGAGACGTTGACGGCAATCCTGAGTGGCGGCAGGTCATTTTTTTGCCATTCCATGGCCTGGCGGCAGGCTTCTTCTATCACCCATTCGCCGATATCGACAATAAGGCCGGTTTGCTCGGCAATGGCGATAAATTGCGCCGGGGGTTGCAGGCCATTTTGCGGATGATGCCAGCGTATAAGTGCTTCGGCGCCGATCACTTGCGCGCTGCTAAGGTTGATTTGCGGCTGGTAGTGCAGTTCAAACTGGCGATGCGCCAGGGCTTCGCGCAGGCCATAGGCGATATTCAAATAGTGCAGGCTATCGTTGTTGAGCTTTTCGGTAAAGAAACGGGCCGTGTTACGGCCTTCTTCTTTGGCTTGCGACATGGCTTTGCGCGCGCGGCCAAACAGTTTTTCAAAGTCGTTGCCATCGGTGGGGTAAACGGCGACGCCGACTGAGCAGGAGGTGGAAATATTGTTACCGGCAAACGCGAACGGCGACGAGATTTCGTTGAGTAGGGTATCGACGATATAGCTGATGGATTCATCATCGTGCATATTGTTGAGCAGGATAATGAACTCATCCCCGCCATGGCGGCAGATGCTGTCTGTTTCACGCAAACAGGCTTTGAGGCGCTCGGCAAATAGCCGCAGCAGCTTGTCGCCCGAGGCATAGCCCAATGAGTCATTGAGGAACTTGAAGTTATCCAGGTTGAGCGCAAGCAGGCCGATTTTGCTGTTAGCCGCCGTGGCAATAGAGACTGCGTTTTCCAGCCGGTCTCTAAACAATGTAATATCAGGCAGGCCAGTGAGGGCGTCGTGCGAGGAGAGGTACTGTATCTCTTTTTGCGCCGATTTGAGGTCACTGAGATCACTGAAGGTGCCAACATAGTGGGTGACTTCGCCGACGGTATTTTTGACTTCAGTGATAGACAGCCATTCGGGGAACACTTCGCCGTTTTTACGCCGGTTCCAGATTTCACCGCGCCAATGACCAAAGTTGGTGACACTTTCCCACAGGTTGCGATAAAAGCCTGCATCGTGCAGACCGGAAGAGAGGACTTTAGGCGTTTTGCCTTTAATGTCGTCGATGGTAAAGCCTTGCATCTTGGTGAATGCCGGATTCACAGACAAAATCACATGGTGCACATCGGTCACCATAATGCCTTGTTCGCTGCCTTCGAACACTTTTTCAAACTGGCGCAGGCTTTCCTGGTATTTATTGCGGTTGAGCGCGATGCCGATAATGGCTGAGCCGATTTCAAGCAACATGCGGTGAAACTGGCTGGACTCGCGGTGCTCAAAGCTGGAGAGGGCAAAGGTGCCAATCACCCTGTTTTCGGCAGAAAAAATCGGGATCGACCAGCAGGATTTGACGTTGAATTCATAGGCCAGGTGGCGAATGTCATGCCAGCGTTCGTCAGTAAAGGTGTTGCTGACATATTGGACTTTTTGCTGATAGATGACATTGCCGCAAGAGCCGCCCCCCGGGCTGGGCCGCAAACCATTGATTTTCTGGATTTGTACGGGTGTCAGGCTGGGCGCTGCATAGACATTGAGCAGTTCGTTGTTATCGTCCATCAGCATGACAGAACTGAAGGCGTTGGTGAGCAGGTTTTCTGCCAGGCGGCAGATCTGGTTGATCACTTCCATGTGATCGGCACCACGCGCCACTGACTCCAGAATGGCACGTTGCAGGGTGAGCAACTGGTTTTGTTCTTCAATAGACAGCGGCCCGCTGTCTATGCGGGGGGGAGTTAGAACCGATGACGCTGAAACAGTAGGGTGTGCGCTCAAGGGGTGTCCAGTCTTTTAGAGAATGGTTCGTTTGCTAATCAGTGTTCCTCTTTTGTCAATTGATGTCAATAGTCCTTAAACTAGCTGGCCTGCTTTTCCAGTTGCGGCATCACCCATTTGCGGAACATCAGTGGCGTAATCATGGTGGTCACTACCCCCATCAGCACCAGCACCGAGAACAAGTCCTGGCCAATAAAGCCGCGGTCATAGGCAATGCTGGCAATCACCAGCTCCATCACGCCGCGACCATTAAGAATAAAGCCTATGCCCAGTGAATCACTTTTGGAGAGACCGATAAGCCGTCCACCCACCCACCCGGCGAGGATCTTGGTCAGGATAGACACCACCAGCACCACGGCAACAAACCAGAAGGAGTCGATGACTTGGACTTTGAATTCCAAGCCGAGGTAGGCAAAAAATACCGGCGCCAGAAAACCGCCGGTAATCGAGCTCAAGGTGAGCTCGAGTTCTTTGTAGCGTGAGGGCAGGAAAAACTTGCGGTCTATGAGCAAGGCGCCAAAAAATGCGCCGATGACAAAGTGAAAACCAAGTGCTGCGCTGACTGAGCCAAAGATGAGTACCAGCAGCAGTAGCAGGCCGAACAGGGCTTCATTGCCAATCAAATCAACCAGTTTCTCTGACCACTGGTCTATGCTGATGCCTTTTTCAATCACTTTTTTAATGATCAGGCTAACGCTGACGATCAATACAATCAGCAAAATCAGTTTCCAGCTGGCATGAAAAATAGCGCTACCGACGGCCTGGTAGGATTTTTGTTCTGGCAGGTTAAGAATCACGCCCAAGACCAGCAGGGCCGCGATATCGTTAAAAATGGCAGTCGCGACTGAATAGCGTGCAATATTGGAATCCAGCAGCTTAAAGCTTTGCAGGATGCTGACGGTGACGGGCAATGCGGTAATCGATACGCACAGGCCAAGGAAAATCGTCCGGCTGACATCGAGGCCAAAACCGACGCCGACCAGAATGCCGCCGGTGAGCGGCAACAGAAAGCCCAGCAGCGCGATGACGACGCCCTTGCCACGCATGGAGTCGATCACCTCTTTGAAGTTCATCTCCAGACCGGCAGACAATACGATCAGAAATACAGCGAACTCTGAAATGCCCGACAGCGCAGGCGTCGGTGAAATCAGGTTGAAAATACTGGGGCCTAAAATCACCCCTGCCAGCATTTCACCAATAATAGCGGGTTGGTTAAAACGGCTGAATACTTGGCCTAGCAGGCGGGCGGTGACGATGAGGATAAGCAAGGTAGTCAGTAACGGCATGATGTTCTCTTGGTTTTTTTCACATGACAGCTGCCTGCGTCAGATGGATCTATCGGTCAAACTTAACATACAGTAAAAATACATTCTTGTATGTATGATTATTTGCAGTGTAATGCATTTGTGCCAATAGTGACATGCTTGCTTGCAAATTAGCTTGGTACTGTTGTGCTGAGGAGGGGGAGCCGTCTGCCCGCCATTAATTGGCAAGCACTTGCATCATTTCTTTGCGATTTTTACGGCTGCGTTTGTTGGCATACATGCGTTTATCGGCAATGCGCATGAGTTCTTCTGTCTCACTGGCCTCATGCGCAAAGACGATGCCTACACTGGCACCCGTGCTGACGGAGCCTTCTTTTTCCATCTGCAAATGCGTATATTCCAGCTGGTGCTGGCACCACTCTACATCATCTTCGTGACATAGAATGGCAAACTCATCGCCACCCAGCCGGTAAAGCTGGCCACTGGTATCCAGTTTTTTAGACAGAATCTGACTGAAGCTTTTTAACAGGTGATCGCCTGCGTCATGACCAAAGTGGTCGTTGACGTATTTCAGGTTGTCCATATCAAGAAACATCATGCAACCATGCTCGGGGAACTGCACCATTTGATTTTCGAGCGCATGGCGGTTAGGCACGCCGGTCAGCCGGTCTGTCATGGCAATGGAACGCGTGCTTTGCAGCTCGACCAGCATATGCTCTTTTTCTTTATGCAGGCGGTTCATTTGATAGGCGACCAGCAGCGAAAGCAAGATGGCCTCTACTGCCACCGCGATCAAACCGAATTGCTCGATGGTCCAGGCATTAGAGGTCAAGCGCTCAGCCGTGATAGATAAGCCGCCCAGGATACCAAACACCGAGATTGCAAACAGGTAAAGCTGAGCGATACGATTCTTTTGCAGGCTGAGACGGATGCCGCAGGCCAGGCCGAACATCAGAAAAACGGCGACGCCAAACCTGTCCATTTCCAGCATCCAGTTGGGGAAGATCATGGCAAACACCAGCAATGCCACCAGCACCGTGCGTGCCACCATAGACAAGTAATAGAGCTTGGCATGATGTAACGGGTTGATGCCCAGCAAGTGGCAGACAAAGCTGATATAGGCTAGATTGGAGAGCAGGATGGGCAAGCTGGTCAGGTAAAACCAGTGCCATGCAAAGAGTTGTTTAAATACCCCTAGCGCAGCGCTCTGGAAAATCAGGTTGCCCAAAATAAATAACGCATACATGCGTTCGGTGGTGTGTCCAGGCGTCATGCCAATGGCAGCGTAATAGGTGAATATGCCGAACAAGACGCCCAGTAACAGCAAGCTGGCAGCCGTGGTGCGGTTGGTTTGCTGCTGGTAGGTGCTTAGCTCGGAGACGAAAATCTCAGGTTGCGCCAGGTAGTAGGGCGATTGCAACCAGGTGGCCAATCGATAAGTGCCAGGTTCCAGGTGGATAATACGGCCGTGCCTCAGTAGCAAGGGATCATTCTCCTGGCTGCTTAAGCCACCTTTGATAATGCTGGTTTGCTGCTTGCTATCTGTGATTTCGTGCTGAAAATGCGCAATGGTCGATGTGTTTTTGAAGTCGATCACATACTGGTCTGCATGCGAGATTTTGAGCACGCTCTGGCAGACGAATTTGCCGCCTTGCAACGGGATGCTGGCAATTACCACACCCTTGCTGTTCATGCAGGTGGTGCCGAGCAAAGTCGGGGTCGCTGAGGCCTGCGGCATCAGTGCAACCCATAACGAGATCAGCATCCAGAAGAAGAAACGTTGCAAGCCTAATTATCCAGTGAAAATGTCGAATCTCGACGCAGTTTACATGAAACATTCCGTGGAACGCTTAGGCTAACGCATTAAAGAAGGCAAAGAATTACTAATAAAGTGTAGAAAATAGCCGATAAAAAACCCGCATAAATGCGGGTTTTTGTGTTAGGAAAACAATTATTTGTTTTCAACCGCGGCTTTAGCGGCGTCGGCGGTTTCCGCTGCCTGTTGCTCAGCGGTTGCTGCAGCTTCTTTTGCGGCTTGCACTGCATCAGCGGCAGCATCTTTGGCTTCGCTGGCAGCGGCTTCGGCATGCTCTTGTGCAGATTCAACCGCTTGTTCAATCTGCGGCTCTTTTTCACCACAAGCGACCAGCAAGGTGCTGCTCAAGGTGGCGATCAGTAATAAACGAATGAATGATGACATAGTCGTGTCCTTTGTTAGATGAGTGGTTGGCTATTATTGTGTGTAACGCTTATTCCGGAATGCGCAGTACCTGGCCTGGGTAGATTTTGTCAGGATGGCTCAGCATGGGGCGGTTTGCCTCAAAAATCTTCATATAGCTATTGGCATTGCCGTACATTTCTTTGGCTACTTTAGACAAGGTGTCGCCTTTGACGACGGTATAAAACTTTGCTTCAGGCTCAGGGCTAGGGACGTGCAACTGGTCTTGTACCGCTTCAACGCCAGCCACATTGCCACAGCACAGCAGAATTTTTTCTTTGTTCTCTTGCGTGTCGATATTGCCTTGCACGATCACGGTACCGCTGGCGCCATCAAATTTCACGTCATAACCGGTCGTCGGTAAGTTGTTTTTAGCGATATAGGTTTGAATGGCTTTGGCAGCGGCCGCGTTAGCTGCGTCAACGTTTACCGGGGTAGGTGCCTTGCTGGCTGTTTCTTGCGCGGCTTTGGCTTCTCCGGCACCAAACAGTTTTTCACCTGCTTCTTTAATAAAAGAAAATAATCCCATCGCTTGCTCCTGACTTGTTATTTTATGAAAAGAAATTTCATCATAGCAAATTGGCGGCGCGGTCACTACCTATTGTCATTAAAAATGTGGCTGCTATGGCAAAGTTTGTAATTGGCTGGCAATTTGGTCACTGAGCAAGTCCAGATTCTGGCCCAAGGCTCGCACCAGCGCGGGGTAGCCATTTTCAGCCAAAGGTGTGCTGAACTTGAATGACTGGCTGGCGCCTGCCACATGGTTCGCGCCAATCAGTTGCCATTGACCACTCAGCACGGCATAACCACGCATCTGGCCGTGAAACTGTTCTATGGTCAGCTGCAGGGTGTTGGCAGCAGGTAATCCAGGCTGCGGGTCGACCACGATTGTATTGTTGAGCCGACTGGCCAGGCGTGCGCGCAGGCCGCGCCGCAACTCCTGCGCCAGATTGTCTACCCAAAGATGGTCACGCGCTGCTTGCATGGTGATGTCGTCGGTTTGGATGATGATGCGGTCTGTATCCAGGTAATCCGCCAACTGGATACGGTTTAAGACCAGTGTGCGTGTCTGCGCCGTTGAAAGCGATGATGTCGTCACTTCCGGCAGGCTGTAACGCTCGGTTTTGACTGGCGGATTCGATTTGAAGCAGCCGGTCAGGCTGAGCCCCAGCAATAAAGCCAGCCCAACCCTTAATTGTTTTTTCTCGATCATCATGCGTCAGGTTCCTTACGGGTTGGCCGGTGCCATCGGTATCGGGTCATTGCCAGGCTTGCGGTCAAACAGGATGGCATTGGGTTGCTCATTCAAGGTGCGCGCCAATGGCTGGATATCGCGCAAGGCTTTATCCAGGCGTTGCAAGGTCGTTGTCAGTTCCTGATAAGCTGGCGACTCGGGTGATAGACCTTTTAATGTCGTACGCAACTCCTGCATGGTTTGGTTGATATTGGCAGGCATCTGTTGCAGCTCAGGCTGGCTGAGTAACTGATTCACTTGCTGGCTCAAGGCGCGGATTTCCTGCATGGTTTTTTCTGACTGCTGCAGGTTTTTATCCAGGCCGGACAACACAGGCTCCACTTTCAAACCATTGAGTTTATCCAGCAGGTCAGACAGTTTCTGTTCAATCTGCGCCAGGTTAGTCGCGGTGGTCGGCATCACTGGTAAACCTTCAAAACGCTCGCGTTGATAGGTTTTGTGCGCATGCTGGTCCATATTCAGGTCGACAAACACGGAGCCTGTGATCAGGTTGCCGGATTTAAGCGTCGCGTGCAGGCCGCGTTGCAACATCTGCGCAATGCGGCTTTTCCACTCTTCCAGGTCAGCCTTGCCATTATCTGCCAGGCGGCCGGGTTCCAAATGAATCAATACCGGGATGGCGTAACGGAAATCTTTTTTGCGTTCCGGCGAGTTGAATTTCCATGGCACATTGATCACCGTACCCACGCGCAAACCACGGAATTCTACCGGCGCGCCTTTGGACAAGCCACGCACGGTATCATCCACCAGTAGCACATATTCCAGGTATTGATCGTAGGTTTGCTGGCGTGCGGCATCTTCATTGGCAAACAGTTCAAAGGTAGCTTCGGAGCGTACCGGTTGCCCCATCGGCCTGTCATCGACATGGCCAAAGCTGACGCCGCCTGCGATCAGGGATTCGACGGTGGGAATATTGGCCTTGAATCCTTCTGAGTCCAGTTTGACATCAATGCCTACGGTCGTCCAAAAACGCGTGTTCTCAGTGACCAGTACGTCATAAGGGTGTTCAACAAATAACTCATGCTGCATCTGGCGTTGTTTGGGGTCGAATACGGCGCTGACGACCCTGCCCACGCGTAGGCCCTGGTAGCTGACCGGATCGCCCACACGCAAAGAATTACCGACTTTACCGATGAGGTTCACATGCACACCCTTGGCGCCATTAAGTGAGATGGGCGCTTGATCCAGCACGGTGAACTGGTCCGATTCTTCCAGGCTTTTGCCTGGTTGTAATTGAATATAGGCGCCGGAAATCACCGTATTCAGGCCGCTGATGCCTTCCAGCCCGATACGTGGTTTGACCACCCATAATTGCGTATCCTGCACCAGCATGGGTTGCGCTTTGGGGGTGATGCGCGCCAATACTTCAATATGCGTCAGGTCTTCAGACAGGGTGACTTGTTCCACCAGACCGATATCCACGCTATGCACCTTGATTTTAGTTTTACCGGCCTCTATGCCTTCGGCATTGGTGAGGGAGAGGGTGATTTGCTTGCCCGCTTTGGTATAGTTGTCGTAAATCAGCCATAGCCCAATCAGCAGGGCGACAATAGGCACGATCCAGATCGGCGACAGCCGGGCTTGCTTGCTGACTTTGGCCAGCAATTGATTGTTGTCTTGATTATTCTCTGTCATGCGTGTTTCCTTGGGTATCCCATAGCAGGCGCGGGTCAAAGGCCATGGCGGCCAGCATGGTGGTAATCACCACCGCACAGAATGCCAGCGCTGCCGGGCCGGGCAATACTGACATCAGGTTGCCCGATTGTATCAGCGCGACCATGATGGCGACGACAAACACGTCGACCATGGACCAGCGGCCAATCAACTCTGTGAGCCGATACAGCCTGGTTTTTTGCTGTGCCGTTAACGGGCCAGGGTATTTTGCCAGCAATGAAAGCACCACCAGTATCAGCATCTTGATAATAGGCACCAGTACGCTGGCGACAAAAATGACCACGGCAATGGGCTCTGAGCCATGTTGCCATAACTCGAGCATGCCACCAATAATGGTAGAAGCGTGTGTTTGCCCCAATGAGGTGGTAATCATCATCGGGTAAGCATTGGCCGGAATATAAAGCACGGCTGCGGTGATTAACAAGGCCCAGGTAAATTCCAGGCTGTTGGGTTTACGCATATGCAAGGTGCTACCGCAACGGCCACATTCATGGCTGGCCGCAGTGGCCGAAATAGTGTTGACCATGCCGCAGGTGGCGCAGCCAGTGGCATGTTGATCTGCTGCATTGATGCCGCAGCGGATGCTTGTATCTGGTGGTGGCTCGCCGGCTAACCTGTACCATAACCAGTCGATATCCACCGAGCGCGTGGTCATGAGCAGCAGCAGGGCAAACACGCAATAGGCCCAGAACGAAGCGCCCAACTGTACCTCGCCAATTTCGGTGAGTTTCACCAGGCTCACCAGCGCTGCAACCATGAACACATCGGCCATCATCCAGGGGTGCAGGCGTGAGAACAGGCGTGCAATCACATCGCTATAGGCGCGCGGCACCCGGCGTAAGACATTGGCCTGCATGAGAATGACACCGACCAGGTATAAAGCGGGCAATACGAACGCCGTACAGCTGACGATGAGTGCCACCAGTGGTTGATGCACATCGACCAGCGTCACCGCCGTCTGCGGCAATTCAATCTGCGTATCCAGGCCATTGGTATCCATACTGATAAACGGGAAAGCGACCGCAATGAGCAAGGTCAGCAATGCACTGATCGCCAGCGCAATGCTGCGTTGAACCGGATGCAAATGGCGCCTGGCCAATACATGCCCGCAGCGCGGGCAACTGGCGTGCTCGCCTGGGCGCAGCACCGGGATCGCACTGACCATGTCGCAAGCACGACAGGCACGCAATCTTCGCCACTTTGTATTTTGCTGGGTCGTCATACGGATGGATAAAGAATGGATTGACCTGACTGTTTGGGTGAGCTTTTCATAAGCATGGTAAACGGGTTGGATTTGAACGCGCAAGAAAAATTCCAGCGGAGGTGTTGCGCTATGCCAGATCCATCATGGCTTAGTGATGAAAGCCTGCCGCCGCCATCAGTCCCTTGATGAGTATGCTGACGATCGCCAGGGCTGCAATACTGGTTAGCCAGATCAGGAAAAACCAGCCCAGACGTTTCAGGGTGTTTTTGGGCGTGTGGGTCATTAATGGTAAGCCTCGCCCTTATTCACTTTACCGCGAAACACGTAATAGCCCCAGGCGGTATAGATCAGGATAATCGGAATAATAATCACGGCGCCGATCAGGGCAAATTGTTGACTTTGTGGAGGGGCCGCAGCAGCATGTATGCTCATTTCCGGCGGGATGATATTAGGCCAGATGCTGATACCCAGGCCAGCATAGCCGAGTAATACCAGACCCAGCGTATAAAGAAACGGGCTGGTTTCCGCTTTGGCCTTGAGTGCGCGTTGCAATTTGTAAAAGAAAAATATCACCAGCAAGGGCACAGGCGATAACCACAGCAGGTTGGGCAAGCTAAACCAGAGCTCGGCGATGCGGCTGTCCATCCATGGCGTCCACAGGCTGATCACTGCAATAATCACTAGCAATGCGATAGAAACGCGTTGGGATAGCCTGACACACACGGCTTGCAGCTCGCCCGTGGTTTTAAAAATGAGCCAGGTGCTGCCTAGTAAGGCATAGGTGACTAATAAACCTAGCCCGGTAAAGAGCGAGAACGGTGAAATCCAGTCCAGCGGCCCACCTGCGTAGGCTTGGTTTACCATTTTAATGCCTTGCAGATAGGCGCCTAGCGTCACGCCCTGAAAAAAGGTGGCGGCAATAGAGCCGCACAAAAAGGCTTTGTCCCAAAAGTGGCGTTCTGCATCATGTGCCCTGAAGCGGAATTCAAATGCCACACCACGAAAAATTAAGGCCATCAGCATAAACAGCAAGGGCAGGGAGAGGGCACTTAAAATCACCGAATAAGCGAGAGGGAATGCCGCCAGCAAGCCAGCGCCACCTAATACCAGCCAGGTTTCGTTGCCGTCCCATACCGGGGCGACTGTATTCATCATCAGGTCTCGGTCCTCTTTTTCTTTAAAGAACAGGTAGAGGATACCTATGCCCAGATCAAAGCCATCCATGATGATGTACATCATGATGCCGAACAGGATAATGATGGCCCACACCAGTGATAAGTCCATTGCGTCGCCCCTTTATTGATCTTTGGTGTTAGCCGGTGACTTGGCGTCCGGATGAAACTCGGGTGCCAGTGCAAATGCATCCACGTCGCCCGGGTTCACCGAGATGGCATCCCCTTGTAGCGCTTCATCCGTTTTTGGCCCGATTTTTACCAGCCGCAAGACATACAGCGTGCCCATGCCAAATACAGCCAGGTAGATAATGACAAACAATGCCAACGTGAGGCCAACTTCGCTGGCGGTATGCGGTGTCACTGCATCGGCCGTGCGTAACACGCCATACACCACCCACGGCTGGCGCCCGATTTCTGTGGTAAACCAGCCCGCCAGAATGGCAATCACCCCGGCAGGGCCCATGGCGGTGGCAAATGTGAGGAAAGGCTTATGTTGGTATAACTGTTTTTTGTAACGTAACCATAATGAGGTGGCGGCCAGCAACATCATCAGCATGCCCAAACCAACCATGATGCGGAAGGTCCAGAAAATAATAGCGGCATTGGGGCGATCTTGTGGCGGGAAGTCTGTTAGTGCCGGAATCTGCTCAGTGAAAGAGTGGCGCAAAATCAAACTGCCCAGCACGGGGATCTCTAAAGCAAAGTGATTCTTTTCTTGCGCCATGTCCGGCCAGGCGATCAGTACCAATGGGGTCGCTTCGTCGCCTTTATTCTCCCAGTGGGCCTCAATCGCAGCGATTTTTGCCGGCTGGTGTTTCAAGGTGTTCAGGCCATGCATATCGCCCACCACCACTTGCAAAGGCGCCAGTAGCAATATCAACCACAGTCCCATAGACAGCATTTTGCGTACGCTGGCATTGTCTTTGCCTTGCAGCAACTGCCAGGCACCCGATGCGACCACAAACAACGCAGTCGCCAGATAGGCGCCTATCACCATATGGACTAAGCGGTATGGGAACGACGGGTTAAATATAATCTTGAACCAATCTACCGGAATCACTTTGCCGTCAATCAGTTCAAAGCCCTGCGGCGTGTGCATCCAGCTATTCGATGCCAATATCCAGGTCGCCGACACCAGTGTGCCGATGGCCACCATGACGGTGGCCGCAAAGTGCAGCGTTGGCCCGACCTTGTTCCAGCCAAACAACATCACGCCCAAAAATCCAGCCTCAAGAAAAAATGCCGTTAGCACCTCATAAGCCAGCAGTGGCCCGGTGACGCTGCCCGCAACGCTGGAAAAGCCAGACCAGTTGGTGCCGAATTGATAGGCCATGACCAGGCCAGACACTACGCCCATGCCAAAACAGAGTGAAAATAACTTGACCCAAAAATGATATAAGTCGAGGTAGACGGTATTTCTGGTTTTTAACCAGCTCGCCTCCAGCACGGCCAGGTAACTGGCCAGGCCGATGGTAATCGCCGGAAACACGATATGAAAAGAAATGGTGAACCCGAACTGGATTCTTGCCAAGGTCAATGCCAAATCAGACATGCTTATCCTTTTACATCACTGGCAATATTCGCATAGGCGTGACGTCACGTGCTTGCGCTCACTTGCGTGGAAATTACTCGCCAGGAAATATTAACTCGCCGAGGAATATTATCAGCGTTGACTCGTATTGCTGGCAATAAGTTTTACGGGCGAGCTGGCTATTCCTGTGAATGATGCAAAATGCGGCCTAATCACGCTGCTTAAAAATGAATTGATTTTGTATTAAAACGCAATATAATGAACTTTAAGTCTATTAAATATTAATTTATTGATGTCTAAAAAAACAAATTCACTAGCGAGTGCTAACCCGGATGTGCTAAAGGCATTAGAAACGCTAGGCTTGCGCCTGCGTGCCAACCGCGTGGCTTTGGGCTGGACAGTGAAGGAGATGTCAACCCGCTTGCTCTGTTCACAGAATACTTACCGGGCGATTGAGGCTGGCAAGCCTAGCGCGAGTGTGGGCATTATTGCCAATGCACTGTGGCTGTTTGGCCAATTGGATAATCTGGAGGCTGTTGCGCCTGTCTCCGTGAGTGCTAGTGCGTCTATTCGCGCCAGAAAAAAACCTGGCGTAACCGATGCCGCATTCATTTCAGAGGACGAGCGTGATTTCTAATCGCACCATTTATATAGGCCTGGCTGCCAGGTTCGATACCGATGTCAGGCCCGCGGCGATTTTGAAACTTGCGCGCAGAGGCGTGATTGAGTCCAGCCAATTGGCTTATGGTACCGGATTTTTGGCGGCGCCTGATGCCTTTGCACTAAATCCGCTACATCTACCGCTTAAAAATGAAGTCGTCAGCGTGGCCGAGCGTCGCGTGCGTGACGGCGGCGCGTTACCTTTGACTTTGTGTGACGCGTTGCCGGATGCCTGGGGGCGCAAAGTGCTGGAGTCCCAGCAGGGCCGTACCCTGGATGATATTGATGTATTGCTACTCACCAACGCCAATCGCGTTGGCGCAATGACTTTCGCCGAGACCTTGCCGATTCAACTGCAAGCAGCCGACAGTGAACTGTTTTCACTTGATGAAATGGCTGAGGCGGTCAAGCGACTAGAGGTCGCCATGGAGATATCGTTACACCTGCGTCGACTGCTCAATAAAGGTGGCAGCCTAGGTGGGGCCAGGCCCAAAGCGGATTTCATCCACGATAATAAAAGGTGGATTGCGAAATTCCCGGCAAGCAGCGATGACCACGATGTAGAGTTGCTTGAGGCCGCCGTGCTAGCGTTAGCCGGACTGTGTGGCATAGACGTCTCCCCGCACACACTTGCGCCCATACATCGCGGGCATGCCTTGTTAGTGCAGCGTTTTGACCGGGCTGGCACTGTGGATGACGAAACGCGCATACATTACCTCTCGGCATCTGCGTTACTTAATGTGCCCTACAACTCAAATGGCGGCAGTTATATTGAATTTGCGCAGGTGATCAGAAAGATTTCAGCCAAACCCGAGCACGATTTAAAGCAGTTATACCGCAGAATGGTATTTAACCTCATCATCGACAATACCGATGACCATGTCAAAAACCATGGCATGTTGCATGTCAAAGGCAATCAATATCAGCTTTCTCCCGCGTTTGACGTCGTCATGCAACTGACGAACGTGCATTACCAGGCGCTGGCTATTTTCCCCGGCAACAATCTTTCCAAGCTCAGCTTGGCCATACGTGCGGCTTCACATTTCGGTATTAACGAAAATATTGCCAAAGCAATCATTGACGATATTGAAGATAAAACGCGTCAACAGTTATTGCCTATTGTTGAAAGGTTAGGCGGCAGTGATGTGCTGATGAAAAGAGTGCAGCAGTGTTTGGATCGGCAGATGGCTTTTATTCACGCGGAGTAGGTTGCGTGAAGCTGGGATAAAGGTGGTCTTTTTAGAAAACCATTATTCAGTACGGCGAATAAAGCAAAAGGCCTTGCATTTCTGCAAGGCCTTTTTTATTTGGCTCCTCAACCTGGGCTCGAACCAGGGACCTACGGATTAACAGTCCGGCGCTCTACCGACTGAGCTATTGAGGAATCGGTACGTCGTTTGAAGGCGCTATATTACTGAGGCCTCGCCCCTTGGTCAACTACTTTTTGCGAAATATTTTATATTTTTTGTGGCGAGTGAATGGCCCAAACAAAATGCATGATCTGTGGCTATTTTTAGGCAAATTTTTGTAATATTCGCATCGCTAATCCTTGACAGTGGCGAGTTTGTCAGGGTGCTGACTTATAATATGTGTCAGGAGAATACGATGCGAACCATGGTTGGTAAAATTACGAGTGTGGATGGCGTGGCAGAAGTGATTGATGCCCGTGGGCAGCATCGCGCGCTGGTTGCTGGCGATTTGTTGCGTGAAGGCGATCAGGTGGTGACAGCTTCAGGTGCAACATTGGCACTGGAGGCAATGACGGGTGAGCTGATTCAGTTTAATGGGCAGCAAACCATTACCATGACAACGCAACTTACCGCTCAATACGTTGCAGATGCGAGTGATGACGCGATACACCCGTGGTTGTTGCAGCATGTGCTGGCTTCAGTGCAGTCTGGCGAGGACGTGTTGGATATCGCTGGTTTATTGGCGGAGTTGCCTGTAGAAAACACATTTTCTGCATTTGCAGCGACAGTATTGCCTGATGAATTGACCGCCGCTCTTCATATTGATGACCTGATTCAGGATCATGCAGCCAGCCAGTCGTCTACTTTAGGTGCTGGTGCGGTGGATTTGATGGCAAGCACCAGTTTGCCGAGTGAGGTGGCTTTGCAGCAGAGCCTACTCAAGGATTTCATCAAGGATTAACCTTGAATGCAGAAAAGAAAAAGCGCCCTTGGGCGCTTTTTCTTTTCAGGCGAATGCTATTTAGTTGAGCGCTTTTTCAATGCGATCCAGTGCTTCGCGCAGGTTTTCCATGCTGGTGGCGAACGAGATACGGAAGTAGCCTTCGGCACCAAAGGCAGAGCCTGGCACCACGGCCACATTGTGTTCTTCCAGCAAGTATTCAGCCAACGCCATATCTGACGCGTCTTTGATTTTGCCAGTCTGGTGCAGGCTTGCGATGGCCTGGCGTGCATCCGGGAAAGCATAGAATGCGCCGCCTGCCATTAAACAGCTCAGGCCTGGCATGGCGTTGAAACGGTCAACCACATATTTGTGACGCTCGCGGAACGCGGCCACCATCGGCTTGATACAGTCTTGTGAACCACTCAAGGCTGCTTCGGCAGCATATTGTGAAATCGAGGTTGGGTTGCTGGTGGATTGGCTTTGCAGGATTTCCATGGCTTTGATGATATAAGCCGGGCCTGCGGCGTAACCAATACGCCAGCCGGTCATGGAGTAGGCTTTGGATACGCCATTCAATACGATGCAGCGGTCTTTAAGGCTTGGCGCTGCATTGAGGATGTTATGGAATTTGTCACCCGTCAGGTTGACGTGTTCATACATATCATCGGTGGCGATTAATACATGTGGATGCTTCAGCAACACTTCACCCAATGCTTTTAACTCATCCAGCGTGTAGACCGCGCCGGTTGGGTTGGAAGGGGAGTTGAACATCACCAGTTTGGTTTTGGCGTTAATGGCCGCTTCCAGTTGTGCTGGCAGCAGCTTAAAGCCTTGTTCGATACCGCATTCGAGAATCACTGGCTTGGCCTCGGCCACCATGGCGATGTCGGCGTAGCTGACCCAGTAAGGCGCTGGAATAATCACTTCATCGTGCGGGTTTAATACGGCCAGGCACAGGTTGAAAATGGTTTGCTTGCCGCCAACACCGACGATGACTTCGTTTAAGGCGTAGTCAAAACCGTTTTCATTTTTGAATTTATTCACGATGGCTTTTTTCAGCGCTGGAATGCCGCTGACCGGCGTGTATTTGGTGTAACCGGCATCAATCGCTGCTTTGGCTGCATCTTTAATATGCTGCGGCGTATCAAAGTCTGGTTCACCGGCGGCCAGGCCAATAATCGGGCGACCTTCGGATTTATATTTGGCAGCTTTGGCAGTAATGGCCAAAGTTGGAGATTCTTTAATGGATAACACGCGTGCAGACAGCACGTTGGCGGCAGCTTGGCTCAAGATTGCTTCCTTGTTGGGTCGACTATGCTCAAGCAGGCCGCCGGGTGCGACCTGCAAAAAATTGAAAAACGCAATATTTTACGCAAAAAACCACAGCTGTGGAAGCTGGTGCAAGCGGTTTTTCTAAAAAAATCAAGCCGTTATTTCTGGCAATGTTGTTCGCAGCCGAGATAAGCCTGGTAGACGGAAACCAATAAGGGGTCAATTTTCTGCAATTGGGTCTCGATCTGGTGCACGGTTTGCTGGTCGCCGAGTTGTTGCGCGACTTCTCCACGTCTGAACCAGGCTTCGACGAATTGTTTATCCAGACTGACGGCTTGATCAAACGCGCTGGCGGCCAATGCGAATTGCTTTAACGAGAGGTTCGCCAGGCCCAGGCTAAACCAGGCATCTGCGCTGGTGGGCTCTTGCTGCGTCCATAAGCTGCTCACTTTTTGCAGGGCTGCCCAGTCTTGCCGGGACTCAGGCACTGCTGCGCGCATATAAAAAGGCTTTTTGTCTTCGTCTTCTTCCCAAAGGGCTTTGCCATGCACCGGGAATTCGGTGGTGGCGGGCATTTTCTCCAGTGTGTCCAGCCATTCGACCGGCAGCGCAAAATGAATGCTGCCGCCATTGCCTGCGGTTTTGAAGGTGTTAATGCCGACCAGCCTGCCTTCCATGTCAAACAGGCCGCTACCGCTGGCACCCATTAAAAACTTGGCACTGCTGCGTATCATATTGCCAGGTTGCGTGGGGTAGAGGCCCTGAATTTCACCCACAGAGGTGATGGGTGCCGGTACGCCATTGGAGTGGCCGATGGCGGTGATTTCCTGGCCGCGTACCAGATCGTGGCTATTGCCGCGAAGGACGGGCTTGAAGGGCATATTGTGGGTGGTGACCAGGCAGAGGTCGTGCCAGGCATCGGCGCGTACGCTGGTGATCGGGTAACTGTCCTCACCGCGTGACACCCAAGGCTGTTTGGTGGCGCGTAATACATGGCAGTTGGTGACGACGCTGTTATCGGCAACCACTACGCCGGAACCATAGGCCATGCCACCATCCAGGTTGTAGCCGCGGATCATGACGACACCAAAATAGGCCTCCATCAATGCTTGCTGGTTATAAGCATTGGCAACGGATGTGCCGAGTAATAAGCATGCTAAAAACAAGTGTTTCACGGAATCTCCCTGGTGCCTGTTTTGATGTGTTTGAAGTGACTGATTCTTGCGATAAAAGTTCGGGCGAAAGGCATCTCTGAAAATTGTAAATCCTGCGCCTGTGGCCGCAAAAACAGTTAAAATATGATTTATACCATTCTTGTCTCCAGATTGTTCTTGTGATCGTCACTTTCCCTGGCAGTAAATACGAATTGCACCAGCCGTTTCCACCTGCTGGCGATCAGCCACAGGCGATTGAAAAGCTGACGCAAGGCATTGATGATGGCCTGAAATTTCAGACCTTGCTCGGTGTGACTGGCTCTGGCAAAACCTACACCATGGCCAACGTGATTGCCCGCACTGGCAAACCGGCCATTGTCATGGCGCCGAACAAAACACTGGCTGCGCAACTCTATAGCGAATTCAGGGAATTTTTTCCGAATAATGCCGTGGAGTATTTCGTCAGCTATTACGACTATTACCAGCCAGAAGCCTACGTGCCTTCGCGCGACTTGTTTATCGAAAAAGATTCCAGCATTAACGAGCATATTGAGCAAATGCGCTTGTCGGCGACCAAAGCCATTCTGGAGCGTGAAGATACGATCATTGTGGCGACTGTGTCGGCCATTTACGGTATTGGTGACCCCGGTGAGTACCATGGCATGGTGCTGCATATCCATCAGGGTAAAAAGGTTGCGCAAAAAGACATCGTGACGCAACTGATCAATATGCAGTATGACCGTAACGACTTTGATTTTAGCCGTGGTTGCTTTCGTGTGCGTGGCGATATTATTGATGTGTTCCCGGCAGAAAACAGTGAAACGGCAGTACGCATCAGTCTGTTTGATGATGAGATTGATAGTATCCAGTTGTTTGACCCGCTCACCGGGCAGGTATTTAACAAAATCCATAACTTCCGTATTTTTCCATCCAGCCATTATGTGACCGCGCGTGAAGCCACGGTGCGGGCGATGGATACGATTAAAGAAGAGTTACGCCAGCGCGTGAGCTTTTTTCTCAGCGAAAACAAACTGGTTGAAGCGCAGCGTATTGAACAGCGTACGCGGTTTGATCTCGAAATGCTGAATGAAATTGGCTTTTGCAAAGGCATTGAAAACTATAGCCGCCATTTAACACGGCGCAATCCAGGTGATCCGCCGCCAACATTGATTGATTATCTGCCTGAGCAGGCATTGATGATTATTGATGAAAGCCACGTCACCGTGCCGCAGGTCGGCGGCATGTATCTGGGCGACCGTTCGCGTAAATCTAACCTGGTGGATTACGGCTGGCGCCTGCCGTCGGCCATGGATAACCGGCCACTCAAGTTTGAAGAGTTTGAGCGTATTATGCGCCAGTGCGTATTTGTGTCGGCGACCCCGGCGGATTACGAAAAAAACCACCAGCAGCAAGTGGTGGAAATGATTGCGCGCCCGACTGGCCTGGTTGACCCTGAAATCACGGTGAAACCGGCCGATACGCAGGTCGATGATTTGCTGGGTGAGATTAAACTACGCGTGGCCGTGGGCGAGCGCGTGCTGGCGACGACGTTGACCAAGCGCATGTCTGAAGATTTGACCGATTACCTCAGCGAGCATGGCGTCAAAGTACGCTACTTGCACAGTGATATTGATACGGTAGAACGCGTCGAAATTATCCGTGATTTGCGCCTGGGCGAGTTTGATGTGCTGGTGGGCATTAACCTGCTACGCGAAGGCCTGGATATTCCTGAAGTGTCATTGGTCGCTGTGCTGGATGCTGATAAAGAGGGCTTCTTGCGTTCTGAGCGCTCATTGATTCAAACCGCGGGCCGTGCAGCGCGTAACCTCAATGGTACGGTGATTTTTTACGGCAACAAAATTACCCGCAGCATGAAGCTGGCGATGGACGAAGCCGATCGCAGACGCAAAATCCAACTGGCGTTTAACGCCGAACATGGCATCACGCCTAGGGGTGTGACCAAGCGCATCAAGGATATTATTGACGGCGTTTACGATAAAGACGAAGCACAACGTGAACGCAAAGCCGCCCAAGAGCAGGCCAGCTATGAAAACATGAGCGAGAAAACCTTGACCAAAGAGCTCAAGCGGGTTGAAAAAGCCATGCATGATGCGGCCAAGAACCTGGAGTTTGAAAAAGCGGCCCAATATCGTGACCAGTTGAAGAAGCTTAAGTTACAGGCGTTTGGTGCCGAAGTAGAAGATTTGAAATGACCACGTTAAATCTGTGTATTGGTTCGATTGCCGCTGTGTGCACTACGATAGCATTTGTGCCGCAGGTGATTAAATCATGGCGTACCAGAGATTTAAGCGGAATATCACTGCCAATGTATACGATATTTACGACCGGCGTATTGTTATGGATGATCTACGGCATATTGAGACAGGATTGGCCTGTGATCATTGCCAATGCGATCACCGCGATACTGGCTGGCGTCGTTCTTTGGTTAAAATTAAAATCTGTATTAAGCCGTTAAATTAAGATTGATTGTTGATTATTTTTATAATTATTTTGTTTAGGATACGACCATGAAAAAAATTACAAAAGCCGTTTTTCCGGTGGCGGGGTTAGGCACCCGCTTCTTGCCGGCGACTAAGGCCAGCCCAAAAGAAATGCTGCCTGTTGTTGATAAACCGCTGATTCAGTATGCGGCCGAAGAAGCCATCGCCGCTGGTGCGACTGAGCTGATTTTTATCACTGGCCGCAACAAGCGTTCGATTGCCGACCATTTTGATAAGGCCTATGAACTGGAAGCCGAGCTGGAAGCCGCGGGCAAACAAAAACTACTCGATATCGTGCACAGCATTTTGCCAAAAGGCGTGAGCTGCGTGTTTATCCGTCAATCACAAGCACTGGGTCTTGGCCATGCGGTATTGTGTGCTAAGCCGGTCGTGGGTAACGAGCCATTTGCCGTGTTGCTGGCAGATGATTTGCTGGTGGGTGATGTCTCTATCACCAAGCAAATGGTAGATGTCTATGCCGAGCAACAATGCTCAGTACTGGGCATTGAAACCGTGGCGCCGGAAGAAACCAGCAGCTATGGCGTGGTCGATGCGATTGCTAAAACAGATGATTTGCTCGAAGTAAAAGGCATGGTGGAGAAACCTAAACCAGAAGAAGCGCCTTCTAACCTGGCAGTGGTTGGCCGTTATGTGTTGAGCCCACGTATTTTTGATTGCCTGGAGCATGTCAAACCCGGCAAAGGCGGCGAAATTCAACTCACGGATGGTATTTCTGCATTGATGGAATACGAAAAAGTGATGGCTTATCGCTACAAAGGCAAGCGCTATGATTGCGGTAGCAAACTGGGCTTTATGCAGGCTAACGTTGAGCTGGGGTTAAAGCATCCTGAAATCGCCGATAGCTTCAGAAGCTATTTGAAATCACTGGCAATCTAATCAGGCATGCTCGCGGCACAAGCACAGTCGCCAGATTTCTGGATCGCCCATTCGGATGTCGTATTTACAGCGGCAGAAGTCAGCCTTGCCATTGATCGCATGGCTGAGCAGTTGCGTGATCAGTTATCTGGCCAGCCTGTGATCTTGCTGTGTGTGATGCGTGGCGGCTTGTATCTGGCAGGCCAGTTAATGAGCCGTTTGCCATTGCCAGCCCGGCTGGACTACCTGCAAGCCAACCGCTATCACGGCACTGCCGGGCAAGAAATCGTCTGGAGCAAGCAGCCAGAACTGGATTTGGCCGGACAAACCGTGGTGGTTGTGGATGATATTCTGGATGAAGGTATTACGCTGGCTGCGGTGGTGACGTATTGCCAGCAAGCGGGCGCCAGTCGTGTACTGACTGCAGTACTCACCGAAAAAGACAACGGCCTGCAAAAACCACTGCAGGCCGATATTGTCGGACTCACCGTGCCTAACCGTTATGTGTTTGGCTGTGGCATGGATGTGTATAGCTGGTGGCGGAATCTACCAGAAATCCGCGCGTTGCAATCCTAGGGTTGACATGCCAGTGCTGGCGTTATTCAGGCACTTCACTCTCAAAATCGATATTCGCCACTGACACCCCATAGCCGGGGTTCGTTATAAATCGCGATCTGATTACCTAAAAAGTCTTTTCCCTTGGCCACGGCGAATTGCTGGTTGGTCAGGTTTCTTACCCACAAGCTCCACAGCCAGTGCTGGTTATCCGTGGTGTAGTTGAGGCAACTGTTGAGCAAGTTTCTCCTGGCAAGCTGGCTGGTTTCTGGTTCATTACTGATACCGCTATAAGTGGCTGATTGATAATAGTGTTGCAGGCTGGCTTCGAGTTTGCCTTTTAGCATGCCTGAGTGAAAACCATAGCTTAGCGTGTTGGCCATGCTCCAGCGTGGCGCGTCGGGTAGCGCCTGGCCAGAGGCATCGGTGCCATTGGCACCACCACTGGGAAAACGCAGGTAGCTGGCATCCAGGTAAGCCAGTGTTGAGTTGATGTGCCATGTCTGGCTAATCGGCATTAGCGCGCTGAACTCCAGCCCTTGTGTTCGCACACTGGCGGCATTGCGCAACTGCAATACTTGCGTGTTTGCGCCTAGCCGGGAAAACTGGAACACCTGGTAGTTGTCGTAATGATTCACAAACAGTGCCATGTTTAAATCAAACGCCCTGTGCTGGTAATGCCAGCGCAACTCCAGACTATCCACAGACTCAGGTGCGAACGCATAGCCATCCTGCAATTGTGCCCGATTCAGAAAATCTACATTCCAGCCCCCATTTTTATAAGTCCGTGCAAATTTGGCTAACAGGGTATTTCTTTGGTTGGGGTGAAAGCTCACCTCCAGCAGTGGAGAGAAAAAGTGGTTAGCCATGGCCTGCTTTTGCTGGTTCAAGGTGCCGATACGAAAAGCGCCACTCTGTGAACCATCCAGGCTGAAATCCAGCTGCTTTTGCTCCCACTGATAGCGGCCACCTATGTGCAGTGTAAAAGGATCCAGATCGTAACTGGCATTGGCATATAAAGCCTGGGTCTGTGTATTTACCTTGGCCTGCAGCGGCACCACTGCACCTGCCATCACGCCAAAAGTGGCACCAAATGGGGTGAATACAGTGGCTGATGGCCGTTTCACCAGCGTTGCCATATCGTTGCCAAAAACCGCCCGTCTGTCATTTGATTGCTCCTCTTGTGAGAGATACAGGCCAGCCACATAGCGTAGCGCCGCCTGTGCATCCGAGCTGTAACGAAACTCCTGGCTGGTCAATTGCTGGCGGTCTTTATAGTAGGTTGCCAATACATCATTGCTGCTATAGTCATTATCCGTTTGCCGGTCATGTCTGTGGTCCCTGGCCGCCACGATCACCTCCAGTTGCGCGAGATTGGCCAACTGCCGCTCACTCTGGATACTGAATCCTTGCGCCAAGGTGTGTGAAACGGGCTGCGTATTTAGAAACACGCGTGAGAATGAATTGCCACTTTGCGCTGGTTGACCAAACATACCGGTGAGTGGCTGCGCCAGAAAGTTCTGGTTGTTGAGGTCTGCATAGTCTGCATACAACTTCAAACGATGCTGCTCACTGGTTTGTATCTGCAACTGGGCCCGGGCGGATGTATTGTCCTGATCTTTCAGCGACTGACTGGTATGGTCATTCTCGACATAGCCGTCACGCGTTTCTTTTTTGATCGCGATACGGCTGTTGATATGCTCTGCGAGAGGCATATTCATGACCGCTGTGGTTTCGCGATAATCCAGATGACCAACCCCAAACTTGATCTGTGTCTGGGGTGTGGCCGTGGCTTCTTGTGTTGTGATGCGGATCGCCCCGGTATCGGATTGATTGCCATGTGTATACCCCTGAGGGCCTTTGGCAATCTCCACTGCATCAATATCAAACAGCAGGCTTTCCAGCGACATGGTGGGGCCAACATTCACGCCATCCACATATATCGCAGTACGTGCATCAAAACCGGCATTTCTGCCACCACCACCCACGCCGCGAATATACGCACTTTTATAGACGCCATATTGCTGTATGGAAAAGTTGGGCAGCAAGGTGTTCAGCTGAGATATCTGGCTCACATGTGCGTTTTGCAAGCTGTCGTCTGCAATTACCTCCGCCATTAATGGCGTGAGATGCGCCGCGGCATTTCTTTTGACGGCAGTGACTTCAACATCGGGTAATTCGATCTCGTACATATCCTCTTCTGCAATTGCCGTTTTGCTAATGGCGATGGCTAATAGAAAAAGAATGCGTTGATTGAGGCCGCGTGGAACAGGAGAGACTGCTTGCATGGACATGATAGATTTTTATATTTTTTAAAAATCTATCATGTTTAGGCCTGCTTGTGAAAACTAAAGCCAGAACGCTGGCGGCAGAGGGGGAGCTGGGATAGGTTAATCTTGAATACAGGTTTTTGTATGTTGTACCATTTTCCCATCCATGAGCTGTGTTGTTTCTTCTCCCAAGCGACACTTCTTGTCGGCATCCAACACCCATACATTGTGATAGATTTCTGTATAACTAGAGGTATTCCATGCCCAGATGGTTTCATGCCCTTGACCATCAAGCGCACTCACTTCTCTTAGCTTGCTATAGCCATTCAATTTCTTATCCATGATCTCTAACAAACTGGTTGCTGGCGTATCCCATATCAGCTTTGCCGTCGTTTTGTTCATTTTAAATAGCCACATAGGGCAGTCATGCGCACTACATAAACAGGCGTGCGCAGGTTTCACCAAATACGCCTTTGTGGATTTGCTCAAACCGACTAACTGCGCTTCAAATAAGTCATTGGGCTTAGTATCTTGGCAAGCGTTTATGCCGTCTGGAGCGATTCTTTTGCTTAGCTGAGCAATGATGGAGGAGGGAATCTTAGCCGGGCTCTTGACTCTTTGCTCAGCACCAAACTCTTCAGCACTTTGAGCGCATAGAGCGATGGGTAACAGGGCGAATAAAGCGGTGATCGATGCTGATAATTTCATAGGGTTAAGGCTTGTTGGCGGAGAAGGAGGGATTCGAACCCTCGATACGCTTTCACGTATGCCTGATTTCGAGTCAGGTACATTCAACCAGCTCTGCCACTTCTCCGGGATGTTTTGCCACCTTTTGACACTCCAAAAGGTGGCTGGGCGATTAGTCTACACTGTGGCGCGCGTGCTGTTCAACAAAAATCTCATAGCCATGATTGGTAGATTATTGCAGTGGTAATGCGATCTGGATCACCAGGCCAGAAGCGGGTAATGGTTTGTTGCTGATGGATAGTTTGCCACCATGTTTTTCAACAATCATGCGGGCGATGGCGAGGCCGAGGCCGGTGCCGCCTGTTTGGCGTGAGCGGGAATCTTCCAATCTGCGGAATGGTTCCAGTACATTGCTCAGTTCTTGGGGCGGGATGCCAGGGCCGTCGTCAGAAATCACGAAAATGACCTGTTTGTCTTCTGCGTGCAGTGACAGGGCAGGAGTTTGCGCATAGGCAATTGCGTTATTCAGCAAGTTGGTCAGGCAACGTGTTAACAAGTGTGCCGAGCCGAGGATGGTAATGGACTGTGTGGGCAGTCTGCTGGCGATGGCATGGCCAGTATCTTCAAAGTCATCGCATACGGCGGTTGCCAGCGCCGTCAGGTCGACTTTGCTTTTATGGATGTTTTCACCGCACAGGCGGGCAAAGTCCAGGCCTTCGCGCACCATGGCCTGGGTAGCGGTGAGGTCTTTGATCAAGCCTTGTTTCAGCTCTTGGTCTTTGACTTTTTCCAGGCGTAAACGCAAACGCGTGAGGGGGGTTTGCAGGTCGTGCGCAATCGCACCCAGAATAAAGCCACGCTCCTGAATATGCTTGAGGATGCTGCGCTGCATTTCGTTAAAGGCTTTGGCAGCATGGCGCACCTCGGTTGACCCTTCGTTTTCAGGCAAAGGTGCGTGCTCAATATTGTGTGCCAGTTGTAAGGCGGCGTTTGCCAGTTTGCGCAATGGCTGAGTGGCAACAGAAGCCACGGCCCAGATAATACTGATCAAGCCGAACAGTGCCAGCACAATGGTGAGCGGGTTGCGTTCATGTGGTGGCCCGGCCGGTGGGCGATGACCGCCGTAGTGCAGTTCGATCAACACAGATGTATTGTCTTCAAGGTGCGTGTAAACCGCCAGGCATTGACCATGAGGATGCGGCGGTGGTGCACCAAAGCCGGGCGGTGGTGGCGGTGGGCGGCGCGGGGCGCAATGGCTGGGCTTGGACAGGCTGATAAAGTCTGCCACTTCAGGCACCAGCAAGTTGTTGAGGTTGGCTAATTCTGCAGGCAACAGTGGCGCATTTTGCGGCGGTTCTACGCCCAGCGTGACATGGCTGCCCATGCGTTTAAAGACATCCTGAATCTCGGAGCGTTTTTCGGGCACAGTCGCTTCGAGGATGCGGATCATGCTTTCAATGCGGTCGAAGGCGAACTGGTCGCGCAGGCGCGTTTCATTTTCGCGCGAGTCGCGTTGCCCCAGCATACTCACTACCGTCGCGGTGAGCAGAATACCAATGACGGTAATCAGGAAGATACGGACCGACATGGTGCCCAGCAGTTTCTTTATCATCACTCTAGTGCTCTTTATAGTCAGGTGCTTTTTTATTTAAGATAGCGGACGTCTGCGGTGAGCAGATAGCCTTCATTACGTAGCGTTTTGATCATGGATGGACTCTTAGTATCCACTTCAAGTTTCTGTCTTAATCTACTGATTTGTAAGTCTATTGACCTATCAAATGGACCTGCTTCTCGGCCATGCATTTCCTCCATCAACTGATCGCGGCTCAAGGTGCGGTTGGCGTGCAGCAGCATAAAACGCAAGAACTTGAACTCGGCATTCGACAGCGGAATGCTGGTATTGCTTTGGTCGATCAAGGTACGGTTCTGGATATCCAGCGTCCATTCATTAAAGCCAATAAAGCGCAAAATACCGCTGTCAGCAGGTTCTTCATGATGCGCCTTGCCAGGGTTTTCTGCATGCATGCGCGAACGGCGGATGACACTGCGGATACGCGATAACAGCTCCAGCGGCTCAAACGGTTTTGCCACATAATCGTCAGCACCGGTTTCCAGGCCCATAATCGTATCCAGCGAACTGGTGCGCGCCGTCAGCATAATAATAGGTAGCAAGCGGTATTTGGGCGATTCACGCAACTCACGACACAGCTCGATCCCGCTGCGTTGCGGCATATTGATATCGAGGATAATGACGTCTGGTAGTTGCCGCTCTAGCGCTTGCCACATTTGTGCGTGATTGGCTGCCTGATGGGTGATCAGTTGATTGTCTTGCAGAAAATCACACAGCAAATCACGAATCGCATCATCGTCATCTACTACCAGTACATGTGTGTCGGGATGGCCGTCAGTCATAAACAAAGTCTCGGGCTTACAAGATTGAATATTGGAGCACAAAAACCGGCCATTGTGGCCGGTTTTGCACATTAAATCAGGATGGTTTTATTTTTCATGACGTGGACCACCGTGATGTGGTCCTTCATGTTGAGGAAAGGCATTTTCATCAAATGCTTTCTTCTGCGCATCGTTCAATTGCGCATAAAAAGTACGCACTGCTTTAGCTCGTTCAGCCTGACGCGTATCACGCTCTTTGTCCCAGGCTTCCATTTTATCCAGACGTTGCAGCGTATTGAGTTTGCTTAACTCGGCCACATCCGGATGCTCAGTTTTGTCTTGTGGCTTGATTTGCGCCTGATAGTTTTTCCAGGCGTTTTCCTGGACACTGGTCAGTTGCAAAATGGTGTGCAATTTTTCCTGGTGCTTTTCAAAATGCTCCAGGCGGTGTTCCTGCCAGTTGGTTTTGTCAAATTTACCTTTGTCGCAACTATGGCCGGGTTCGGCAAAGGCGGTGCCGCACACCAAAACCAGAAGACCTGCGAATGCCAGTTTTTTCAGTTTCATGATGTATCCTTTAATCATTATTGCGAAATTGCAATGTTGACATTAAAACACCCGAATGTATCGGGTGTTTGTCTGATGAAACTGGCTATGTAACAGAGTGTATCTGCTTATTCGATGCCCTGGCTGGCGAGGTAATCCTCATAGTTGCCAGTAAAGTCGACAATGCCGTTAGCTTTGATTTCGATAATACGGGTGGCAATCGAGCTGACGAATTCACGGTCGTGACTGACAAAGAATAAAGTACCTTTGTATTTATCCAGCGCAGTGTTCAGCGCTTCGATAGACTCCATGTCCATGTGGTTGGTTGGCTCATCCATGAGTAACACATTGGTTTTTGCCAGCATCAGTTTGCCATACAGCATGCGGCCTTTTTCACCACCAGAAAGCACTTTAACTGACTTTCTGGTTGCCTCGGTCGGGAACAGCAAGCGGCCGAGCATGCTACGCACGGTGTTGTCATCATCGCCTTGTTGGCGCTGCGCGGTCATCCATTCAAACAGGTCTTCGCCTTTTTCGAATTCGTATTCATGGTCTTGCGCAAAGTAGCCCAGCTTGGCTTTTTCTGCCCATTTGACTTCACCGTGTTTAGGTGCGAGATCACCCGCCAGACAGCGCAGGAAAGTGGTTTTACCGATACCGTTTTCACCAATAATGGCGACTTTTTCACCGGCTTCAAACATCAGTTCTATATCGTTGAATAAGGTCTTATCAAAGCCATGGCTGAGTTTTTTGAGTTCCACGGCATTGCGGTGCAGTTTTTCCCTATCGTCAAATTCAAAGCGGATAAACGGATATTGGCGACTGGAAGGCTTGAATTCTTCCACCTTGATTTTATCAATCTGCTTGGCACGGCTGGTCGCTTGTTTGGCTTTAGAGGCGTTGGCAGAGAAGCGGCGCACAAAGTCCTGCAAGTCGGCAATTTGCTGTTTGGCTTTGGCGTTATCTTTGGCTTGCTGGTTACGTGCGGCAATACTGGCTTCCATGTAATCATCGTAGTTGCCAGGGTAAGAGGTGATCTTGCCGTAATCCATATCGCAGGTATGCGTACATACCTGGTTCAAGAAGTGGCGGTCATGCGAAATGATGACCATGGTGCAGTCACGATTATTGACCACGTCTTCCAGCCAGCGGATGGTGTTGATATCCAGGTTGTTGGTCGGTTCATCTAGCAGCAATACATCTGGGTTGGCAAACAGCGCTTGTACCAGTAATACACGTAGTTTCCAGCCTGGCGCAACTGCACTCATCGGGCCGGTATGTTGTTCCAGCGGAATGCCTACGCCCAGCAGCAATTCGCCCGCACGCGCTTCGGCGGTATAACCATCATATTCGGCAAACACGCCTTCCAGCTCAGCCGCACGCATATAGTCGTCTTCCGTGGCTTCGAGGTTGGCATAAATGGCGTCACGCTCCTGCATGGCCTTCCACATTTGTTCGTGGCCCATCATCACTACGTCCAGCACGCGCTGGTCTTCGTAGGCAAACTGGTCCTGTTTCAAGAACGCCATGCGTTCGTTAGGATCCAGGCTGACGTTGCCGCTGGTTGGTTCCAGCACGCCGGCCAGAATTTTCATAAAGGTGGATTTACCGCAGCCGTTGGCGCCAATCAGGCCATAACGATTACCGTCGCCAAATTTGACAGAGACATTTTCAAACAGCGGCTTGGAGCCAAACTGCATGGTGATATTGTTTGCAATTAACATGAACAACTTTCAAAAAGTTTTGCCGCGGTTGAATGCGGATAAATAAATGCTTCAAAAATACAGGGCACGCAAACTGCGGCGTGCCGGTGTTTTAAAAGGTGTTGTAGATGACGACTTCATCCATAGGCAACTGGCCACCACGAGCCTTGGCTTCTTCCATCGCTTTGCCGACGACGACAAACATCACTGGCACATGGTCGGCAGGCAGGTTGATCAGCTTTGCCACAGCGTCAAAATCGAAGCCATCCATCGGGCAGGTGTCATAGCCCATTTCCTTGGCTGCCAGCATCAGCGTCATAGCGGCCATACCGCCTGAGCGCATGCCTTCATCGCGTTCTGCCTGCGTGTGATCAGTGTAATAGTCGTGAATCGCCTTTACCAGGTAGTCGCTCACTGGCTGCGGCGCATTGACCCAATAGCGCGCCGGGTCTTTTGCCCAGGCTTTGAGGTCTGCCGTCAGGACAACCAGCAACGAGGCATCAGTCACTTGTGCCTGGTTCCAGCTCACTGCACGGATTTGATGACGTAACACCGGATCCGTGACCACCACAAAGCGCCAGTGCTGAATATTGAAAGCAGTCGGCGACAGCATGGCCAGCGAGAACAGTTGCTGGATTTCAGCGTCTGTCATGCGATGGGTAGGATCGTAAGCTTTGATCGAGCGACGTTCCTGGATGGCTTGTGATACGTTCATGATGTGTGTTTATTCATACTCAATAGTTAAAATATCCAGCTGCAAAGGGCCGGCCGGACGTTGCCAAACGGTGCTGTCACCAGCTTTGCGACCCAGTAGCGCTTTGGCTACTGGCGACACGTAACTGACTTTTTGCCGCGCAATATCTGCCTCATCTTCGCCGACGATCTGGAAAACGGATTGTTCGCCGGTTTCATCTTCTACCAGCACTTTGGCACCAAATAATACGGTGTGCCGTGGTTGCTGCGCGGGATCTACCAATTGCGCAGATTCCAGTCTGGCGACAAAGTAGCGCAGATCGCGGTCAATTTCAGCCAGCTTTTGCTGGGCGCTTGGGTCTTCTTTGCGGGCAACATATTGGTTGCGTGCTGTATCCAGTGTTTTGACAGTGTGCTGTAATGTTTGCAAACCTTCTGGCGTGACATAGTTAGCATGCGGACTCAGCGGACGCTCCGGTAAATCCGTCCCCGCCAGTTCCAGATCATCTTCTTTGACAAAACCGCGACTCATGCTGTCTGTTGTATCACCTAAAAGTTACAACGCTTAGAAGTACGTCAGCCCCAGCGCAGCCCGCACTTCACTCATGGTGTTTGCCGCGACTTCGCGTGCCTGTTCTGTGCCTTCACGCAGCAATTGCAAAATATAGCCCTTGTCGTTTGCCAGTTCGGCGCGACGGCTGCGAATCGGTTCCAGCATTTCCTGCAACACGGCTTCGAGGCGTTTTTTAACGATGCTGTCCGCCAGGCCGCCACGTGTATAGTGTGCTTTGAGTTCAGCGACGGCGGCTTTGTCAGTATCAAACGCATCCAGATAGGTGAAAGCGATATTGCCTTCAACGTGGCCTGGGTCTTCAATCTTCAAATGTAGCGGGTCCGTGTAAACGCGCTTGACGGCCTTGGTCACTTCGTCAGCCGTTGCGCCGAGGTTAATCACGTTACCCAGTGATTTGCTCATTTTGGCCTTGCCATCAATGCCAGGCAAGCGGCCAAGCTCTGGCACCAGCGCTTTGGTTTCAACCAGGATTTCCTGCTTGGTGCTGGCGTTTTTATAGGTGCGGTTAAAGCGGCGCACGATTTCGTTGGTTTGCTCAATCATCGGAATCTGGTCTTCACCCACTGGCACCAGCGTCGCTTTAAACGCCGTAATGTCAGCGGCCTGGCTGACAGGGTAGGTGAGGAAACCCGCCGGAATATCACGTTCAAAATCACGCAGGCGAATTTCTTCTTTCACAGTCGGGTTACGCTCCAGGCGCGCCACTGTGACTAAGTTCAGGTAATAAAATGCCAGTTCAGTCAGTTCAGGCACTTGTGACTGGATAAAAATGGTCGACAGCTTAGGGTCTATGCCGACGGCCAGGTAATCCAGCGCCACTTCCACCACATTGCGATGCACTTTATCGATGTCATCCATATTGTCGGTCAGCGCCTGTGCGTCGGCCAGCATCACATATTGCTTGTATTCATGCTGATATTTGACGCGGTTGCGCAAGCTGCCAACAAAATGCCCCAGGTGCAATGGGCCAGTCGGGCGATCGCCAGTCAGGATAATGGATTGTGTGCTCATCGTATTGTGCTCTAATCGGTCTGAGATTGGTTAGTGAATGAAGGTTATTCCCACTCGATGGTGGCAGGCGGTTTGCCGGAAATGTCGTACACCACGCGGTTAATGCCGCGCACTTCGTTAATGATGCGGTTGGAGACTTTGCCTAGCAAGCTATACGGCAACTCTGCCCAGTGTGCGGTCATAAAGTCGCTGGTGACGACGGCGCGCAATGCAACCACATAGTCATAAGTGCGGCCATCACCCATCACGCCGACTGACTTCACCGGCAAGAACACGGTAAATGCCTGGCTGGTGAGGTCGTACCAGGTTTTACCTGTGGCAGCGTCTACGGTGTTGCGTAGCTCTTCAATAAAGATAGCATCTGCGCGTTGCAGCAATAAGGCAAATTCGCTTTTCACTTCACCTAGAATACGTACACCCAGGCCTGGGCCTGGGAACGGGTGGCGATAGACCATGTCGCGCGGTAAGCCGAGTGCGACGCCGAGTTCGCGTACTTCGTCCTTGAACAGGTCGCGCAATGGCTCCAGCAGTTTCAGGCCTAATTGTTCAGGCAAGCCGCCGACGTTGTGGTGGCTCTTGATGGTGACCGCTTTTTTCGATTTGGCGCCACCGGATTCAATCACATCCGGGTAAATCGTGCCTTGTGCCAGGAAAGTCGCGCCTTTGTGGCCAGCGCCGCTGGCTTTCAGTTTGGCTGCTTCGGCTTTAAATACTTCCACAAACTCGGCACCGATGATTTTACGTTTGGCTTCCGGGTCACTGACGCCAGCCAGTTTACCCATGAATTGCTCAGTGGCGTCCACGCGGATCACATTGGCATGCAGGCGGCCAGCGAACATTTCCATCACCATATCGCCTTCATTCAGGCGTAACAGGCCGTGGTCAACAAATACGCAGGTCAGCTGGTCGCCAATCGCGCGATGAATCAAGGCGGCCGCGACGGAGGAGTCAACGCCGCCGGACAAGCCTAAAATGACTTCTTCGTCACCAACCTGGGCCTTGATTTTTGCCACTGCTTCGCTGATGTAGTCACCCATGATCCAGTCTGGTTTCGCTGCACAGATATCCAGTACAAAGCGCTCCAGCATGGCCTGGCCTTGTTTGGTGTGTGTGACTTCAGGGTGGAACTGCACGGCGTAGAATCTGCGATCTTCATCGGCCATGGCGGCAATCGGCGTCGTGTCGTTGCTGGCGATGACTTTAAAGCCTGCTGGCAGCTCGGTGACTTTGTCACCGTGGCTCATCCATACGTCAATCAGGCCGTGGCCTTCAGCGTTGGTGGCATCCTGGATATCGCGGAACAGGGCAGAGTGGCCGCGTGCGCGCACCTGCGCATAGCCAAACTCACGCTTGGTGCCTGCTTCTACCTTGCCACCCAGTTGTTGTGCCATGGTTTGCATGCCGTAGCAAATGCCCATCACCGGCACGCCCAGTTCAAATACCGCTTGCGGTGCCTTGTCGGTTTCTTCTTCATACACGCTGGCATGGCTGCCGCTGAGGATAATGCCGTCGGCATCGAAGTTTTTGACAAACTCGTCAGACACATCGCAAGGGTGGATTTCGCAATACACATGCGCTTCACGCACGCGGCGGGCGATGAGCTGGGTAACTTGTGAACCGAAGTCTAGAATGAGGATTTTTGAGTGAGACATTTTTTTAGCCACAGAGTGCACAGAGGACACAGAGGGTTGAGAGAAAAAATCTCTGTGTCCTCTGTGTCCTCTGTGGCTGGTTTAATAATGGTCAGTGAGACTTAATCTACGCGATAGTTAGGTGCTTCTTTAGTAATCTGTACATCATGCACATGCGATTCACGCATACCGGCACTAGTGATTTGTACAAACTCGGCTTTATTGCGCATGTCTTCAATGGTGGCGCAACCGACATAGCCCATGGAGGCACGCAAACCACCCATCAGCTGGTGTACCACGGCCAACACGCTGCCTTTATAAGGCACACGGCCTTCAATACCTTCTGGTACCAGTTTGTCTGCGTTCGCGGTGTTGTCCTGGAAGTAGCGGTCAGAAGAGCCTTTTTGCATGGCGCCGATAGAACCCATACCGCGGTAAGACTTGTAAGAACGGCCCTGGAACAGTTCGACTTCACCTGGCGCTTCTTCGGTACCGGCGAACATGCCGCCCAGCATGACGCTGTATGCGCCGGCTGCGATGGCTTTTGAAATATCACCGGAGAAACGAATGCCGCCGTCAGCGATAAATGGCACGCCGGATTTTTCCAGTGCTTTAGCCACGTTGCTGATGGCCGTAATTTGTGGCACACCGACACCAGCGACGATACGGGTGGTACAGATAGAGCCTGGGCCAATACCGACTTTCACGCAGTCGGCACCGTGGTCTACCAAAGCCAGCGCGGCTTCAGCGGTGGCAATGTTGCCACCAATGACTTGTAGTTTTGGATATTTGGTTTTCGCCCATTGCACGCGGTCCAGCACGCCTTGCGAGTGACCATGTGCGGTGTCGACGACAATGGCGTCTACGCCAGCTTCAACCAACGCATCAATACGCTCGTCAGTGCCTTCGCCCACGCCCACCGCTGCGGCGACGCGCAAACGGCCTTTTTCATCTTTACAAGCTAAGGGGTGATCGTGCGATTTTTGAATATCTTTGACGGTGATCAGGCCTTTGAGTTCGTAGTTTTGACCGACGACCAGCAGGCGTTCCAGGCGGTGCTTGTGCAGCAGGCCCATGATTTCTTCACGGCTGGCGCCTTCTGGCACCGTGACCAAACGGTCTTGCGGTGTCATGACATTGCTGACGGCTTGATCCAGGTTGGTTTCAAAGCGCAGGTCACGGTTGGTGACAATGCCGACGACTTTGCCATCTTGCAAGACTGGCAGGCCGGAGATTTTTTGTTGTTTGGTGATGTCCATCACTTCACGCACGCTCATGGCGGGGTGGATGGTCACCGGGTCAATCACGACCCCAGATTCGAAACGTTTTACGCGGGAGACACGGGAAGCCTGCATCTCGATCGTCATGTTTTTGTGAATGATGCCCATGCCGCCCAGTTGTGCCAGCGCAATTGCCATGCGTGCTTCGGTAACAGTATCCATCGCAGCAGATAACAGCGGGATATTTAAAGTGATGCTTTTGGTCAGCTTGGTACTTAGGTTGACCTCGCGAGGCATGACATTCGAATGGGCTGGAACGAGTAAAACGTCATCAAAGGTCAGGGCTTGTTGCAACAAACGCATGTGAATTCCTTATCTCCAAAATATAATTATACCGATTTCGTTTTGCCTTGACAAAGCGTTTTGCATTTTTTGCCGAGATGCTGGTAGTGTTTGGCATGGTTTGTGCATGGATGTTTTTTAATTAAGAGCAGGGCGTGAGTGATGAAGATGATGTTGAAACTGATTTTGGCAGGATGTCTGCTGTGCAGCTTGCAAGCAGGGGCTGAAATCTATAAATGGCGCGATGAAAAAGGCGTGATGAATTATTCTGACGTGCCACCACAGGCAGGGGCCAATAGTACGCAAAAAATCAAGGCCGCCACGGTGCCTAATGATATTCCGCTGACGCGCTCGGATGCTTATCAGCGCGAAGAAGGCGCGTCCAACAGCAAAAGATCACCTGATAACCGTGAGGCTGCCGGAAATGGGCAGTCAGCCGAAGCTGAGGCGCTTAAAGCCATGCAAGAGCGCTTGAAGGCACAGAACTGTGCTGCCGCAAGGTCTAACTACCGTAACTATGCCGTTGGCGGCCGCATGCAAAATGTCAATGAAAATGGCCAGAAAGAGTATCTGACGGATGATCAAATCAGAGAAGGCCAGGCCAGGGCGCAGCAGGAAATTGACGAAAATTGTCCAGTTGAGTAACCAAAAGCGTTCGCTTTTATTCAAGGCTGGCGTTTTTACTTCCCATTTTTGGCAGCTGCGCGTTGTCTGCGCGCTTCTTTAGGATTCGCCAGCAATGGCCGGTAAATCTCTACCCGGTCCATGGCTTTCAGTATCGTCCCGTGTTCTGTCTTCTTGCCAAAAATGCCCAGCACTAAGTGATCCAGCGAAATATCAGGGTATTGCTGTGCAATGCCTGATTGGATAACGGCTTCCAGTGCAGTCGTGCCCGGGCTCACTGTCAATTCAATAATCGTTTGCGTCTGCGGTAAGGCATAGGCAACTTCCACAGTCATTATCTCGGCTTGCGTGTTTGGCATTCGCGCTATTTCAAATGCAGTTTGTCGGCTTGTTTGACAAAGCTATCCACAAAGGTATTGGCAATATGGCTAAACACCGGCGCGATAATGCGTTCGACCAGGCTGTTAGCAAACACATATTCCAGTTTGAATTCAATTTTGCAGGCATCTTCCCGCAGGGCGATAAAATGCCAATGGCCGGTGAGGTGTTTGAACGGGCCATCGACCAGGGTGATATCCATATGATGCGGCGCTTGTTTGTGGTTGCGCGTAGTGAAGTGTTGCTGAATGCCATGGTAGCGAATATGAATCGTCGCTTGCGTCACCAGCTCTGTGCGCTCTATGAGTTCACTGCCGCCACACCAGGGCAAAAATTGCGGATAGTCCTCCACCGCATCCACCAATTGAAACATGGCGGTACAGGAGTGCATGACTAAAACGGTTTTTTCTACTTGCGCCATTGAGTTAAGCCATTTCAGCGATGGTTCCAGAACGGAATTGGGTTTTGAGTTAAAATGCTATTTTAAGTGATTTAAGTCTGCACACCAGCGTTATGAGCATCGCGCAAAACAAAAAAGCGTTTTTTGACTACTTTATCGAAGAAAAATACGAAGCCGGCCTTGTGCTTGAAGGCTGGGAAGTCAAAGCTATACGCGATAACCGTACCAACCTCAAAGAGGCTTACGTGGTGGTCATGCGCGGCGAATTATATCTGATTGGCTGCCATGTGACGCCGCTGGGTGCTGCCTCCACCCATATCCGTCCTGATGCTATCCGTACACGTAAATTGTTGTTGCACCGCGAAGAAATTGACAAGCTGATTGGTAAAGTCGAGCGCGCCGGTTACACCATTGTGCCGCTGGACATGCACTTTACACGTGGCCGCATCAAGATCCAGATTGGCCTGGCCAAGGGTAAAAAACAGCACGACAAGCGCGATACTGAAAAAGAACGTGACTGGAAGCGTGAGCAGAATCAGCTGTTAAAAAACAAGCAACGCAGTCGTTAAATCCAGGTCAGTCTCTGTTACTCGCACCATCATTCATGGTGCGTTTTCATTTTATTCTCTACGGACTTTTCCCTGCACTTGTCCGTTCGTGCTGATGCGTGCATTTTCAACTTTTTGTATTTGCTCCCCATCCATTTTCTATGAATGGAATTTTTTACTTGCAAACTTAAATGTTAATTTTTATTAATAAAAGTTGTTTTAATGTAATTAAATTGTGTTAATCTAAATTGGTTGGTGCCGCTTTGAGTGGAGGAGATTCACTTGTTTTAAGGCCCAACTATTTTCATTAACAATTTAAATAAGGAAGAAGTTATGCGTGAATTAACAATGACTGAAGTTGAAGTGGTTTCTGGTGGTTTTTCCATTATTCCTGAGTATCCAACATCCTTGGGTCTGGTAGGCGGTATCGCTACTATCCTGACTGGCGCTGGTTACATCATTGCCGTTGCCGGTACTAACCTGGCACTGGGCTTGAACGAAGCATTGGGCATTGCGACACCACGTCCATTCTAAATTTAAGCTGTGAAAGAGAGCGCCATTGCATCTGATGTGATGGCGCTTTTTTATTGGTGGGTGTTATTGAGTGTTGTTCGGGGCAGGGGATTCAAAAGCCCGTAACACGGCGGGGATCATGGCAGGGAGGTCATCTGCGATAAGGCCTGCGCCAAATGTGGAGGCTGCTCTACCATGTATCCAGCTCGCTACTGCGGTCGCTTCAAACGCAGGCATACCTTGCGCTAATAATCCTGTGATCAACCCGGCTAATACATCACCAGCCCCCGCCGTTGCCAGGGTTGGCGGTGCGTTATCGTTGAGCAAGATGCGGCCATCTGGCGCAGCGATAATGGAGATTGCGCCTTTTAACAACAGGGTGGCATTAAACGTCTGCGCCGCCTGTTGCGCTTGTGAGATTCTAAGTGAGAGTGGCGATGCGACTTCTGTGCCTGTCAGCCTGGCAAATTCACCTGCATGAGGCGTGAGTACGCAAGTGCTAGTGATCGCGCGGCTGAGAGATTCGGCCTCTCCAGCAAATATAGTCAACGCATCTGCATCAATCACCACGGGTTTGCCGGTATGCAGCATGCGCAAGGTGTTTGCGTGAGTTTGCTGGTTCAGGCCAGCGCCTGGCCCAATCAGGTAGGCGTTGATCCTGGTGTCGGCGACCAGTTGCGCTAATGCCGAGTCATCGGTATATGGCTTGACCATGACGCTTAATAACTGGCTGGCGTAGGCAGGAAAGGCAATCTCTGGCGCGGCGATGACCGTGATGCCTGCACCTACGCGTGCAGCCGCTAGTGCAGCGAGCCTGGCAGCGCCTGTCATTGGATAGCCGCCGTAAATAAAAGCATAGCCACGATTGTATTTATGGCTGGATGCGCTTAGCTTGGGCAATAGATGCTGCCAGTATTTTGGCTGGTTAATGGTGTGGTTGTGCATTTGCTTATTGTATGCCTGAGCGAGCATCATGGCGAATCTGGTCAGGATTTATCGCTCGCGTTCATTGTCGGCGAAGGGGCTTTACGGTAAAATGTTCTCCCGTCTGTAACAATCTCTAAGTACCTTATCCATGACCAAATATGTATTCGTAACCGGCGGTGTTGTTTCTTCTCTTGGAAAAGGTATCGCAGCCGCCAGTCTTGGCGCGATTCTCGAGTCCCGTGGCATTAAAGTCACCATGTTGAAACTCGACCCCTATATTAACGTCGACCCTGGCACCATGTCGCCGTTCCAGCATGGTGAAGTGTTTGTCACCGACGATGGCGCCGAAACCGACCTTGACCTTGGCCATTACGAGCGCTTTATCAGCAGCAAGATGTCCAAGCGCAATAATTTCACGACCGGCCAGATTTACGAAACCGTGATCAAAAAAGAGCGTCGCGGTGAATATCTGGGTAAAACCGTGCAGGTGATCCCGCATATTACCGATGAAATCAAGGCACACGTCAAACGTGGTGCCGAAGGCGCAGATGTAGCGATTGTTGAAGTTGGCGGCACGGTAGGCGATATTGAGTCTTTACCGTTTCTGGAAGCCATCCGCCAGATGGGCTTTGAAGAAGGCCGAAATAACGCCTGCTATGTGCATCTCACCCTGTTACCCTGGATTCCGACTGCTGGCGAGTTGAAAACCAAACCGACGCAGCACTCGGTTAAAGAGTTGCGCGAGATTGGTATCCAGCCAGACATCCTGTTGTGTCGTGCCGAGCGTGAAATTCCGGAAGATGAAAAACGCAAGATTGCCTTGTTCACCAACGTGCCTTTTGAGGCCGTGATTAGCGCCATCGATAGCGATTCTATTTACAAAATTCCAGGCTTGCTGCATGAGCAAATGATGGACGAAATCGTCTGCCATAAACTGAATATTCTGGCCAAAGCGGCTGATTTGTCTGCCTGGCAAAAAATTACCCACGCGCAGGCCAATCCAAAAGAAATCGTTGATATTGCCTTTGTTGGTAAATATGTTGACCTGACCGAGTCTTACAAGTCACTGACTGAAGCCCTGATCCATGCCGGTATCCATACCGAGTCCAAAGTCAAAATTCATTATATTGATAGTGAAGATATTGAAAAGAATGGTACCAATGGCCTGAATGGTATGGATGCGATTCTGATTCCTGGTGGCTTTGGTGTACGCGGTACCGAGGGCAAGATTGCGGCTATTCGTTATGCACGTGAAAGCAAAGTGCCTTACCTGGGGATTTGCCTGGGCATGCAACTGGCTGTAATTGAATATGCGCGCAATGTGGCTGGGCTGAAAGATGCCAACAGTACCGAGTTCAACCCGAAAACTGAGCACAAGCTCATTGGCCTGATTGATGAGTGGCAAGACGCTTCTGGCAAGATTGAGAAACGTGACGAGCATTCTGACCTCGGCGGCACCATGCGCCTGGGCGCTCAAAGCTGTCCTATCGTGCCAAATACCCTGGCAGCCAGCATTTATGGCAATGAAGTGAATGAGCGTCATCGTCACCGTTATGAAGTCAATAACCATTATGTGGAGCAATTGAAAGCCGCTGGTTTGGTGATTTCTGCACGTACGCCGCGTGAAGAACTGTGTGAAATGATTGAGCTGCCGCAAACAGAACATCCATGGTTTGTGGCTTGCCAGTTCCACCCTGAGTTCACCTCTAACCCACGTAGCGGCCATCCATTATTTAAAGCCTATGTGCAGGCAGCCCTGGCGCAAAAAGCGACTAAAAAGTAAGGAATTCTCATGAAGTTATGTGGTTTTGACGTTGGCATTGAACATCCGCTGTTTTTGATCGCGGGTCCTTGCGTCATTGAATCCAAACAAATGGCGATTGATACCGCTGGCCAGTTAAAAGAAATGGCCGCGCGTATTGGCGTGCCGTTTATTTACAAATCGTCTTACGATAAAGCCAACCGTAGCTCCACCAAAACATTTAGAGGGTTTGGCTTGGAAGAGGGCCTGAAGATTCTGGACGAAGTGCGTGCCCAGATTGGCGTGCCGATTTTGACCGATGTGCATACTGAAGAACAGGTGCCACATGTGGCAGCAGTGGTCGATGTGTTACAAACACCGGCTTTTCTGTGCCGCCAGACCGACTTTATCGTGGCTTGTGCCCAGTCCGGCAAGCCGGTGAATATCAAGAAAGGCCAGTTTTTGGCGCCTGGTGATATGAAGCAGGTGGTTAATAAGGCGAAAGAAGCCAACGGCGGTATCGACAACATTATGGTCTGCGAGCGCGGCGCTTCTTTTGGCTATAACACGCTGGTGTCAGACATGCGTGGCCTGGCCATTATGCGTGAAACCCATTGCCCGGTGGTGTTTGATGCCACCCACTCGGTACAGCAACCTGGTGGGCAAGGCGATAAGAGCGGCGGTCAACGTGAGTTTGTGCCTGTGCTGGCACGCGCCGCGGTGGCTAGCGGGATCGCCGGTGTATTTATGGAAACGCATCCGGACCCAAGCAAAGCCTTGTCAGACGGCCCGAACGCCTGGCCCTTGGGCAAAATGGAAGATTTGTTGCATCTGCTGGTCGATCTCGACAGACTGGTGAAAAAAGCCGGTTTCGCAGAACAAACCCTATAATTTTTTGACATCTTAAGATAAGGATAAATCATGAGCGCTATTGTAGATATTATCGCCCGCGAAATTATGGATTCACGTGGCAACCCGACGGTTGAAGTCGATGTCTTGCTGGAAAGTGGTGTCATTGGCCGTGCTGCAGTACCTTCAGGTGCTTCTACTGGGGCCAAGGAAGCCATGGAGCTGCGTGATGGTGACAAGAGCCGTTACCTGGGCAAAGGCGTGTTGAATGCGATTGAAAACGTTAACACCGAAATCACTGAAGCGATTATCGGCCTGGACGCTGAAGAGCAAAGCTTTATCGACAAAACCCTGATTGAGCTGGATGGTACTGACAACAAGGACCGCCTGGGCGCGAATGCTATTTTGGGCGTGTCTATGGCCTGTGCACGTGCGGCGGCTGAAGAAAGCGGTTTGCCTTTGTATCGCTACCTGGGCGGCTCAGCATTCATGCAATTGCCAACCCCAATGATGAACATCATTAATGGTGGTGCGCATGCGGATAACTCCGTGGATATTCAGGAGTTCATGATTGTGCCAGCCGGTTTGCCAACCTTCCGCGAGGCTTTGCGCGCGGGTGCGGAAGTATTCCATGCCCTGAAGAAAACATTGCACGCCAAAGGTCTGGCAACGACCGTGGGTGACGAAGGTGGTTTTGCACCTAACCTGCCATCCAACGAATCTGCCTTGCAATTGATCATGGAATCAATCGAGGCAGCAGGTTACGAGCCAGGTAAAGACATCTACCTGGGCCTGGATTGCGCCAGTACCGAGTTTTACAAAGATGGTAAATATCATCTGGAGTCAGAAGGTGCTGCACTGACTTCTGCACAATTCTGTGACTACCTGGCGACCCTGGCAGGCAAATATCCTATCATCACCATTGAAGATGGTATGGACGAGTTTGACTGGGATGGCTGGGATCTGCTGACGCAGCGCCTGGGTAAAACCACGCAGCTGGTGGGCGACGACCTGTTCGTCACCAACCCGAAAATCTTGCGTGAAGGCATCCAGAAAGGCGTGGCCAACTCTGTGCTGATCAAAGTGAACCAGATTGGTACTTTGACCGAGACTTTCCAGACTATCGAGATGGCTAAACGTGCCAACTACACGGCAGTGGTTTCACACCGCTCCGGTGAAACTGAAGATACCACTATTGCGGATATCTCTGTGGCGACCAATGCGTTGCAGATCAAAACCGGTTCCCTGTGCCGTTCAGAGCGCGTGGCCAAGTACAACCAGTTGCTGCGTATTGAAGAAGAGTTGGGCGATGCCACTAGCTACGCAGGTTTGTCTGCGTTCTACCAGTTGTTCAAGTAAGCTGGGTGAAGTCAGAGTCAGGTCACTGATAGGTCAATGTGCGTAAACTGACGGTCGTATTGGTGGTCCTGATTGCCCTGCTGCAATATCCATTGTGGCTGGGCAAAGGCAGCTGGTTACGTGTCTGGCAGTATTCGCAGCAGATTGAGGCGCATGAAAAACGCAACGAATATTATCGGCAGCGTAACGACACTTTGCGTGAAGAAGTACGCGACCTGAAGCAAGGTCAATCAGCGATTGAAGAGCGTGCGCGTAGCGAGCTGGGACTGGTCAAGCAGGATGAAGTATTTTTTCAGGTGATCCAGAATAAGCAGCCCGTGACGAACAAACCAAGCTCACCACTGGAAGCGAAGCCAACGGCGGAAAAGCAACTAGAGGCTAAACCGCTGGATGTGAAGCCAGTAGATACCGATGTAAAACCTGACTAATAAAAAAGGCGCCTAGGGCGCCTTTTTTATTGCTGAAACTTGTTACGGCAGGACATAAGGTAATGCTTTAAAGTCTAGCGTCTGGCCTTGCCAGTTGATGGCACCAGCTTCTTTGGCTTCCAGTCGGCATTCGGCCAATACCCACCAGCCATTGTTGGCAGTTGGTGCTACGCGTACCAGTTGCCCGGCTTCCTGCTGCTGGGCATCATGTAATACATCACCAGCGTGTGGCGCTTGCCCGCCAGTGAGTTGTGCCAGTAGTGTGCGACGTTTGACCTTGCCCAGATAGTGTGTGCGCGCTACGATTTCCTGGCCGGTATAGCAGCCTTTTTTAAAGTTGATGCCATTGAGCGCATCCAGATTCACCATTTGCGGTACAAATTGCTCTTTGGTTGCTGCATACACTTGTGGAATACCTGCCTGGATTTCCAGCGCTTCCCACTGCGAGGTGCTGCTTGGTGTGAAGGTGGCAGACAGTGATTGCCAACTGGTTTGTGCCTGCTCGCCAGCAACGACTAATAAAGCACGTTGTTGCGCGCCTGCATCGGCCAGACGTATCAGCGTGCCGTGAAGCGTCTGCGCTTGTTGGTATGGCGTGACAGGTAACGCTTCAATGGTTGCCGCCAGTGTGTCACTGGCCAGTCCTAAAGACACGAGTCGCTCACTGGCATCTTCCACCAGCACTTTGCTACGTAGCACGTACATGCGCAAGCGTTTGACCAAATCAGGGATCAAGTCACGCGGGCATTGCAGGTAAATGACGTCATCTATCATGAAACTGAAGAACAGTGCCAGTAAACGGCCTTTGGGCGTGCAGTAACCATTGAATTGCGCGCCTTGGGCGAGCAGTTTAATATCGTTAGTCACTTGCCCTTGCAAAAAGGTCTGACTGTCTGCGCCACTGATGGCAATCAGCCCATGGCTGGAAAGGTCAAACAATTGTGCATTGGCTGCCGTGGCTGGGAATGTGGCTTCACCCAGGGCATTGAATTGCGCGCCTTGTGAGGTCAAAAAAGATTGCCAGGCGTTTGCTGGGCTGGACATAAAAAGGGGTTCCTTCCGGGACAGGACATGCTTGTATGGGCCGCCCGTATGATTGCGATGAAAAAAGCTATTCTATCAAGTGAAATCGGTCTGCGCTTCAGACCCTCTAAATTTTTATGGGGGTGGGGATGGCTTTTTTCAATGCTGGTGGTGTTTAGCCTTGTCTATAGCCTGCCATTGCTATGGGCTGCGCTGGCTGTATTGGCCTATATATTGGTATGTGTTTGGCAATGGACACAATTACCCGCCACGCGCTGGCCATGGAGCGTGCAGTCATTAAGGGTCGATGTGTTTGGGCAGATGACTTTGACTGACAAGCGCGGCCAGACCTGGTCGTTTGCTGTGTTGCCTGACTCGGTAGTACATCCGGCTTGTATCGTTTTACATCTCACGGCCTTAGTGCCACAAGAAAACGAGCTTACCTTGGTTAAAACACCTTCAGCGCTGATGACGCGCTTGCTTAGGCCTAAACGTTTGTTAATCCTGCCCGATCAGGCAGACACGCAAGCTTTGCAGGCCTTGCGTGTCTGGTTAAAGTGGGGTTTACGCGAATAATCGCTGGGTTAATTGAGCGAATTATTGAAAGTGATTGTCGTGCGCTACAGATTCCGCGCGTACCGAGAATTTTGAGCGGATCTGGTTGTGGTATAGATGCAGGTTCTGTTTGATTTGACGCCATGGGTGGCGACTGGCATAGGTGCCCAATATACATAGCCCTGCCAGTATGGCAAACAGCCAGCTGAGCGGTAGCGGGGCAATATCGTGGCGGGCAGGTTTCTGCGCCTTCATGGCTTGTAGCACGTTGTATGTGCTGTCGCCTTTGATATATTTTGCCCCAATCTCTTTGGTCAGGCTTTCCAGGTATTCTGTCGACAATTTCGAAATGAATCTGTCGTTATCCCCATAGGCAATATTATCATCGCGCACACCCAAAGTGCTTTCTGAAATCTGGGCAATGCCAGGCTGCATGGCAAAGCTTTCGTTAGACCAGTAACCAATCACCTGATTCTCAGGGCTAAGTTTGGGGATGGCCACGCCTTCTTCTGAGCCAATGCCGACAAACAACCACTCATCACCGCCCTGAAACTCTTCCAGGTTTTTGGTGTTAAACGCGTGCAATTTGGGCGCTTCTTCACCGTCAGTAAAATACAGCACTTGCGCGGGCTCAGGCATGGCGCGTACCACTTTGGCGGTCACAAACAGGCTCTCGCGTACGCGGCTATTACCTGACCAGGCCATACGCCAGTCCAGGTGTGCAATCGTATCCTGAATGGCGGCAAAGTTACTGCATACCTCAATCGGTGAGTACATGGCGGCTACCGAGTTGCCGGCGAACATGCCGATACTGACCTTGGTGCCGCAGGGCAGGGAGGCGACGACTTCATGCATCATATTCTGCATATAGGCCATGCGCGTGACCTTTTTGCCGTTGAGTGTCATGTCTTCGGCATTCATGCTTTGCGAAATATCTGCGATCAAAAAGTAAGCGTAGATATTATGCTTGAACGGGATACTGGGCCGCAGGATGGCGCCCAGCAAGCATAGCAGGGCCAGTCCGAGCAGGGCGGTGTCACGGTGCTTGATAAAGTGTCTTAGCCAGATCTTCATGGAGTGCCAGTCAATAATATTCAGTCAAATGATTCACGTATTACACACACTTGTTATGGCAAGCCGTTAGGGATATTGCCCATGATCAGCCCCGGGTTGTCTGATTCGCCGACGCCCGGTGTTGGTTTTTCAGGTAGCAGGCCCAGTACGCGATCAAAGTTACGGCGCGTCCCCCAATTGCTGTTATCTGCCTTGAGGGCCGTTTTGTAAGAGGTAGCCGCTTGCGACAGCAGGTACTCGAGTTCGTCACGCGTGCTGTTGTCGTTACCGCCCGTCAGCTGGATCGCGCGCAAAAAGAACATATTGCCTACATTGTGCAAAATGGCCGCGCGCTGGCTGGCATTGGCCTGGTCTATCAGCTTGGTAAACAGCAAGGTAGACTCTTTGTAGCGCTCGTTTTTGCCCAGCCAATAGGCGACGGCAAATTTTGCCTCAAAACTTTGTTGGTCGGTTTGTGGGCTTTTGGCGGATGTCACTGCTTCATTAAAGGCTTCTACCTGCTGTATGCGTTGCCAGCTATAAGTCATAGTGGCGAGAGATGCGACTGCCACGACCAGCAGGCCGGTTACCAGTTTATTTACGCTGAGCGCCATGTGTGTATCTCCAGATATTTAACAGCCAGCAGGAAGGCAATCATGACAAATGCAATCCAGTAACAGACATTGGTGTAATCATGGCCAGGGATCTTTTCCAGGTATTGAATCGGTTTTTTCTCTTTGCTGTTAATGTCGGCAATGGCGGCTTCGAGTGATTTTGGATCAGCCGCTTCATAAGCACTAAACGGGGTGCGCAACGTCTGAAAAAACTGATACAGCAACACTTCACTCGGCATAGGGCCGGCGTAGCTGCTTTCGGCGTATTTGGGGTCAAAGATGGTGACGCCGCCAGGCTGGCGCAGCACAATCCAGTACAGGCCGATGTTGTAACGTTGCAGCCAGTCACGCAGTTTTTGCTGCACCATATCGCTGACACGGCCAGCACCATCCGAAATCAGGATGATGACGCGTGAGCCAGAGTCCGGCACATCTTTAAATAATTCAACCGCGCTGGTTAGGCCACCACCAATATTGGTTTGAAACAGGGAGTTGCCCGCCGTGGCCTGAATGGCGGATAGCATGGCTTCTTTGTTTTCGGTCAATGGCAACACGTACATGGCTGAGTTGCTGAATGTAATCAGCCCCATCATGTCGTTGTTACGGTGTTGTAAAAACTGGGTCATGATGCGCGCCGCGGCCACAGACTTGGTTTCGCCGACATGGCCATCTTTGTCGCCCGCAAACGGGTCGTCCATACTGGCGCTGCGGTCCAGTACCAGGCCGATCTGCGCACCGATACCGGTACGCTCGATTTGCTGTTCCAGGCTATGCGGTCCGGCCAGGCCCAAAATGATAAAGACGATGCTGAGCACGGCAAGCACTTTGAGCAAAAAACCGATCATGCTGGACAGCGGATCCGGTGGCAGCAAACCTATCCACGAATAATGCTTGCTGTGCGCACGCTCCAGCAATAGCGGCAGCAGCGCCAATGGCAGCGCCCATAACAGCCAGGGATGTGTGAATGCCATTATGTTTGCACCTCTGGGCGTAAGCCGCGCTCGCAGTCACGCATGTGGCGACAGAATTTTTTCAGCCATTGTTTGGGCGGCATGCCTAAGTCCAGCGGCGTTTTGGCATCGAAAAACACCTGGCGCGACAAAGCAAAAAAGCGTTCGATTTCTGGTTTGGCGACGGCGAAAGCAGGTTTTTCTTGCAGCAGTCGCTCAACGCCATTACCAAACACGCTATGGCCTGCCACTTGATGCAAGGCTTCATGCACAGTTGAAATGGCCTGCTGTAAACCTTGCGCATCTTCAGGCAGCTTGCCGATTTTGCGGTAAGCCTTGGCAAAAGCACCTCCCATATACGGCAACCAGGTGCGCGCGCCCAATATATATAGCAAAGCCAATAGGCTGGCCGCCAACACGCCTGCGGCGATTTTCAGGGCTAATTGCTCTTTGTCTGCATGCAGTTTGAGCGGTGCGACATAAGGGCTCATTTCATTTTTGAGGTTCACTTCGCCATACACCGAAAGCGGTGAGGTGCGGAAGTTAAACGACGGCATCCGGAATTGTTTGATGTCTTTGCTGCCTTGCTGGCGCAGTTTGACAATCTCGCCTCTTAAAATGGCGGGTTTGGCGACGCGGCCGCTTTTAAACACCTGGTATTCAAGGTGGATGGTATACACGGATTGCTTGCTTTCATGCTGCTCTTTGACGTCAATCGCGGTTAACTCAATGCCCGATACCTGGCCGCGGTATCTGTGTTCGTAACCGACAATCGGCAACGATTCCTTAATCAACGCATAAGGTTGTTTCACGCTGAGTATCATGGTGCGTTGCAGTTTGTCGCCCACCACATAACCGGCATCACGGCTGGGATTGATTTCCTTGACGCTGACAAACTTGCTGTCTACCGAAGGCAGAACTACATCGGCTGCGCTGCTCAAGGCAATGCAGAACAAGGTCGATGCGAGAAATAATGACAATAAATGGTTGCGCGCTTTCATCGGTCGCTTTCCTTAGGCAGGCACATATTGGTGGAAGTAATCGGTGAGCAGGTCTGCATCAAACGTGTCTTCCACAAAAAATGGCTGCATATCAAATCTCATAAAAATATCTTCAATCGCCCGGCGTCTCGCAGCAAATGCTTCCAGTATACGTTCACGATAGGAAGCACGCAGAAACAAGGTGCGTCGCTCGCCGGTTTCAGGGTCGTTGATACTGGTAATGCCAAACTCCGGTAACTGTTTGTATTCAGTGCTGTTCCACAGAATGACAGGCACAATATGGTGGCGTAGCATCAGTAATAGCGCTTCTTCCAGTTGCTCCAGTGGCATATGAAAGTCGGATACCAGGAAGATCAATGCTCGTTCGCGTGGCAGCAGGCGCACGCTTTCAAGCAAGGCACCGGCACCGACTTCATTCGGCAGATGGTTTTCCAGGCGGTCCGCCAGGTCGAACATGGTATGAGGACGCAACGAGAGCGTGCTCAGCCATTCGTCATGTACATCATCATCAAAGCCGATAAATCCAACCGGATCCGTATTGCGGCTGGCGGATTGTGCCACCGAACGCGTGATATGGGCGGCGGTGACCAACTTTGTGTGCGGTGTACCATATTGCATAGAGCCTGACATATCGCACATCACAAACACCGGCGTGGCACTTTTCTGGTTGAAAATACGCACATAGACCTGTTCCATCGGGTCACGGATGGTCTGGCGAATATCGATCCGGCGCGGGTCAGGGTATGACAGCAACGTGGTGTGACCACGAAACTCCATGCCCATGCCGCGCTGATTGCTTTTATGGCGGCCTGGACGACGCGAGCGGGAACGCCAGCCAATGTGGTAGCTGAATTCCTTAATGGTTTCCATAACGTTCCAGCAACAAAAACTTAAGGCGCGGCGACGGCATTGGTAATGCCAGTCAGCAATTCGCGTGCGATTTCGGTACGACGCATTTCGTAGACCGGACTAAATACCAGGCGGTGTGCGATTGTTTCGTGGAACACGGCGTGAATGTCTTCTGGCACCACGGCCTGGCGATTATTGAGCCAGGCGTTGACACGGGCGGCGCGCAGCAACATGCCCATGCCACGCGGGCTGGCGCCACTCAGTACCAGGCGTTTCATATCGACATTGGATACTTTGACGCCATAAGCCACCGGGTCTTTAGTCGCCAGCCACAAGTCCAGCGCATATTTACGCAGGGCAGGGCTGGCCTGGATATTTTCCTGGATGACCTTGGCAAAACTGTTCAACTGGTCAAATTTGAGGACATCGGCGGGCACGTTGGAAATCAACTGATCCACATCATGAAAGCGCGTATCAAAAATCAATGATTCCATAATGTCATGCGCAGGCGGCACCACAATCGGAATTTCCATCATGAAGCGGTCACGCGCTGCAGACGGGATATCAAAGGTTTCTTCACGCTCCACCTGGTTACGGTCAGCAAATACCAGCATGTGCGGGAAGTAGTGCTCTTTATTAAAGGCAGTCAACGTGCGCTCTGCCATCACGCGCAGCATCAGCGAGTGTACCTGCGGGCGAGCACGGTTGATTTCGTTAAAAAAGAAAATCGATAAATCCTGGCCAGACATTAACAACGGGCCCGGACTTACATGCGGTTTGCCATCTTCCCCGAGGTAGGTGTGATACACCAGGTCATTCGGCATCAGGTCAATCGTACCTTCAATCCGCTGGTAACCGCCGCCAATGCCGCGCGTAAAAGCGCGCAGCAAAGTGGTTTTACCCACGCCGACATCGCCTTCAAGCAACACATGGCCGCGTGCAAATACGGCAGTGGTGATCAGGCGTACTGGATTTTCCTGACCGACGACGACTTTGTTAACTTCCGACTCTAATGTGAGCGCATGAGTACGCCAATCGTTTAGTTGTTGATCTTGCATGCCTGATTTCCTGATAAGGTTGAATGTATAGATTGCGCTGAATTGTAACTAATTTGTAATTGAAAACGGCTTGATGATGCGAAATTATCCTTTAAAGCCTGACAGGCTGGGCATTATCAAGTTGTAAAATTCAGTAACAATTTAGTGAATACTACCTATATTCTTCTAAAAAGTATACAGGTCGGTATAGTTATTGGATGACAAAAAGCTTTCACTAAACGCAATTTCCGGCGAAAATATTGTTTTATACTAAAAATCTAAAAATACATGACTAGAAAAAGTAGTTTCAGCAAAGAGGATTTGTTGGCGTGCGGCCGCGGCGAAATGTTCGGCGAAGGTAACGCACAATTGCCATTACCACCAATGCTGATGTTTGACCGTATCGTAAAGATTTCTGACGAGGGTGGGAAATACGGCCAGGGCGAAATTATTGCAGAGCTCGATATTCGTCCTGACTTATGGTTTTTTGAATGCCACTTTACCGGTGACCCGGTGATGCCTGGCTGTTTGGGCCTGGATGCCATGTGGCAACTGGTAGGCTTCTTCCTGGGCTGGAAAGGTGGTCCTGGCCGCGGCCGTGCCCTGGGTTCTGGTGAAGTGAAGTTTACCGGCCAGGTATTGCCATCAGCCAAGCTGGTGCGCTACCACATTGATTTAAAACGTGTGATCATGCGGAAGCTGGTGATGGGAATTGCCGATGCACGTATGGAAGTGGATGGCCGAGAGATTTATAATGCCAGTGATTTGCGTGTCGGTTTGTTTACCAGCACCGACAATTTCTAGTCGTCTTTACAGTTTTTGAAGTGAATGGGAGGCGCAATGCGTCGCGTAGTGATTACAGGATTTGGTATCGTATCAAGTCTTGGTAATAACAAACAGGAAGTACTGGATAGCCTCAAAGCAGGCCGTTCCGGTATTACTTATCAACCTGAATATGCCGAGCGCGGTTTGCGTTCGCATGTGGCAGGCTCGATCAAAAATCTGGATGTTGAAGCCTTGATTGATCGCAAGCTGTTGCGTTTTATGGCCAAGGGTCATGCTTACGCCTGGCTGGCGATGCAGGAAGCGATTGTTGATGCAAACCTGCCGGAAGAGCTGGTTTCAAATGTACGTACCGGCCTGATCGTCGGTGCAGGTGGCACGTCTACTGAAAGTATGCTGGACGGCACCAATACGCTGGCAGAAAAAGGCATTCGTCGTGTTGGCCCTTATATGGTGACTAAAACCATGAGCAGCGGAATTGCCGCTTGCCTGGCGACGGGCGCTAAAATCAAGGGTGTGAATTACGGCATCAGTTCTGCCTGTTCAACCAGTGCGCACTGTATTGGCGCGGGTGTTGAGCAAATTCAACTGGGCAAGCAGGATATTGTATTTGCTGGTGGTGGTGAAGAAGAACACTGGACCATGAGCTACCTGTTTGACGCCATGGGTGCATTGTCGAGCAAATATAACGAAACGCCTGAAAAAGCGTCGCGTACCTACGATGCCGATCGTGATGGATTTGTGATTTCCGGCGGCGGCGGTATCGTTATACTGGAAGAGTATGAGCACGCCAAAGCACGTGGCGCACAGATCTATGCCGAAGTGATTGGTTATGGTGCAACCTCAGACGGTTACGATATGGTGGCACCAAGTGGTGAAGGCGCTGTGCGCTGCATGCAACAGGCATTGCAGGGCATTAATCCAGAAGAGATTGACTATATCAATACGCATGGCACCAGCACGCCGGTGGGTGACACCAAGGAGCTGGAAGCGATTCGCGCGGTGTTTGGTGGTAATAGCAAGACAGCGATTGCCTCAACAAAATCCTTATCCGGCCACGCTTTAGGCGCAGCTGGCGTGAATGAGGCCATTTATACCTTGCTGATGATGCAACACGGTTTTATTGCGGCATCTGCCAATATTGAAACGCTGGATCCGGCAGCAGAAGGCTTGAATATCGTGCGGAGCCCGATTGCTTCTGCGCGGATTCAAACTGCATTGTCCAACAGTTTTGGTTTTGGCGGCACCAATGCCACACTGACTTTATCGACCAAAAATCTGTAAAGTCTCTGCAAGCATAAACAGGCAGTGTGTTGATAAAACACGCTGCCTTTCTTTTTGAGCTTTGCTTATTAACAGCCAGTGCTGTCTATGGAGACATTTAGGCCGGCCGTGTTGGCTGACCCTGTGGAAATGATGTATTCCAGTTTGCAGTGATTGCTATCCCTGGCGCCTTGCAGGGTGTAGGTGGCGCGATTGGTATCAGACAGCGCTGCTTGCACAGAGAATTTGCCAGCATCCACCAGTTGAGACAAGCTACCAGCGCCATTTTCATTGCCCAGCCAGCCGACTGGGTAGCCGTGACTAAAATAGATCGTATTGCCTTCGATGACGGCCGATGGTGTAGTCTGGTTGCCGTCACATTGCGGGTCTGACATGCACACACCCTTGGCCATCGTCGCGACCGATAGCACATTGGCTTTGAACGATTGCAAGGCTGCCAGCCTGGCTTGTGTATCAATCTGCGAGATGCGCGCATAGGCAGTCACCGCTAGCGCTGATAGAATCAGCATGACGACGATCATTTCGATCAGCGTAAAACCAGATTGGGTGCGTGAAATTTTTTTCATTGCACGCGATCTTATCGTATGCAGTCTGCGTGATTGTCAATTTTTGTCGAATGTTGCAAGTGTTAAATAAGGCTTACAAATGCGTCTTTTAAAAGGCTTCTGTACGGTAGTTTTGCTAGGGTTATTGCTGACTCACTGTGTGAGTATGGGCGATCGTACAGTGAAAATGAATACCGCCCAGTTACAGCAAAAACTCAATCACAAGCTGGCAAAGCCACTTACCGTGATGAAGGTGTTTCATGTCCAATTGTCTAACGCGCTGGTTTCACTGGATCCGGCATCGGGCAGAATTCATACCTTGATGGATGCCAGTGTGCAAAGTGATTTGTTATCCAGTGCCACCACCGGCAAACTGGGTGTGTCGGGTTTGGTCAAGTTTGACCAGGCACGCAATGCGGTTGTGCTTGACCAGCCTGCCGTGGATTCCTTCAAGCTGGATGGCGCCAATAGCGAGTGGAATGGCCTGGTGCAGCAATTGGCGCAAAGCCTGAGTGGAAAGTGGCTGAACCAGCTGGTGTTATATGAAGTCAAGCCCGAGGATTTAAGCTACGCGGGGCGCCAATATCAGCCAACGGATTTGCAAGTGACGGCTGATGGTTTACAGGTGACGCTCAAGCCGCAGTAGTCAGGTGCTTATTCAGATTCTGCCAGGTGGGATTCCAGCAGCAGGGCCGCAACTACCTTGCGGCCTTCTGCGGTCAGGATATTGAAGGTGCGGCAGGCCGCAGCCGTGGTCATGCATTCTACGGCGATGTTCGCTGACAAGAATGCTTGTGTGTGCCGCGGATGGATAAAACGCTGTTTATCGCCCGTACCTAGCAATACCACCTCCGGACTAAAATCCAGTATCGCCGCTAATTGCTGTGCATCCAATGTTTCCCACGCTCCCTGAAACCAGTCTGTACTTAAGGCCTGTTCGCTGACAATCACCGGCTGCGCATAGCGCTGGCGATTAATGATCACCGCGTCGCTATCGACGCCATTAATTTGATATTGCTGTTCGCTGGTATGTAGGTGTAGTTTCATAAGCTGTAATCGTGACGCGCCTGCAAATTGCCCATGATGAAAATTCCGTTTAAATCTACTGACTCAGAGTCTGGCAAAGGCCTAAGGTTCATTGATGTAGCAAGGGTTTGCAGGTAGAATGAAAGTTTTACTTTAAGAGCTTAACACACGCCAGATGTGTTTGTTAACCAGCGATGAAGCCAGTCAATAAATCCAGCAAACTCAGTAATGTCTGTTACGACATCCGCGGCCCGGTATTGCAACGCGCGCGCCAGATGGAAGAAGACGGACAGCGCATTATCAAGCTGAACATCGGTAACCCGATGCCATTCGGCTTTAATGCGCCAGAAGAAATCGTTCAGGACGTGATCCACAATATGGATCACGCCTCAGGTTATACGGATTCAAAAGGTTTGTTCGCGGCGCGCAAAGCCATCATGCATTACACCCAGCAAAAAAATATTGCGGGCGTGACCATAGACGACATCATCATCGGTAACGGCGTATCCGAACTGATTGTGATGGCCATGCAGGGCCTGCTCAATAATGGTGACCAGATTCTGGTGCCTATGCCGGATTATCCCTTATGGACGGCAGCGGTGAACCTGGCAGGCGGCACGGCGCGGCATTATGTCTGTGACGAGCAATCCGGCTGGTTGCCTGACTTGGCTGATATTGAAAACAAGATCACGGCCAATACCAAAGGCATTGTCATTATTAACCCGAATAACCCGACCGGTGCCTTATACCCCAAGGAAACACTGGAAGGCATTATCGAGATCGCGCGTCACCATGGCCTGGTGATTTTTGCTGACGAAATTTATGACAAGGTGCTGTACGACGGCAATACACATACCTCTATCGCCTCACTGGCCGATGATGTGCTGTTTGTGACCTTTAACGGCTTGTCCAAGAATTACCGCGCCTGTGGCTACCGCTCAGGCTGGATGATTATCTCTGGCGATAAAAAAGATGCCAAAGATTATATCGAAGGTTTAAACATGTTGGCCTCCATGCGCTTGTGTGCCAATGTGCCGGGGCAGTTGGCCATTCAAACTGCGCTTGGTGGTTACCAGAGTATTAACGACCTGGTGGCACCTAGTGGTCGCTTGTGCAAGCAACGTGATTTGGCCTATGACATGTTGACCGCCATGCCGGGTGTGACCTGTGTCAAACCGGCGGCGGCCATGTACCTGTTCCCCAAGCTCGATCCAGAGATGTATCCGATTGAGGACGATCAACAGTTTATTCTCGATCTGTTGCTGGAAGAGAAAGTGTTGCTGGTGCAGGGTACCGGTTTTAACTGGAAAACACCTGATCATTTCAGGGTGGTTTTCTTACCCAATGTAGACGACTTGACTGAAGCGATGACGCGCATAGGCCGCTATCTGGATAGCTATCGCAAGAAGCATGCAAAATAAAGAAACATTCAAAATAAGGTAAGCGTGCGCGCAAGCCATTAATGGTGAGTATGAGTATGAAAGAATTAAAAGTAGGGTTGTTGGGCATAGGCACAGTGGGTGGCGGTACGTATACCGTGATCACGCGTAACCAGGCAGATATCGCACGCCGTCTTGGTGGCAATATCCGCATTGTACAAGTGGCTGACCGCAATCTTGAGCTGGCAAAACAGGTGACTGGCGGCCAGGTGGCCGTGACTGACGATGCCTTCGCGGTGGTGAATAACCCGGAAATCGATGTCGTTGTCGAGTTGATCGGCGGCTACACCGTGGCTAAAGAGCTGGTGTTAACCGCGATTGCCAATGGCAAGCACGTGGTGACCGCTAACAAGGCCTTGCTGGCTGTGCATGGCAACGAGATTTTTAAAGCCGCGGCTGACAAAGGCGTGATCGTCGCCTTTGAAGCGGCGGTGGCTGGTGGTATTCCTATCATCAAAGCCTTGCGTGAAGGCTTGAGTGCCAACAAGGTAGAGTGGGTGGCGGGTATTATCAATGGCACGACCAACTTTATCCTGACTGAAATGCGTGACAAAGGCCTGGCCTTTGCCGATGTGCTGAAAGAAGCGCAACGTCTGGGTTATGCCGAAGCCGACCCGACCTTTGACGTGGAAGGTATAGATGCCGCGCATAAACTGACGATTATGGCCAGCATTGCCTTTGGCATGCCGATGCAGTTTGAGCATGCGTATACCGAAGGTATTACCAAGCTCACCATTAAAGATATTCAATATGCGCAGGAGTTGGGTTATCGCGTGAAATTACTCGGCATCAGCAAAAAAGCAGAAGCCGGTGTTGAATTGCGCGTGCATCCAACGCTGATTCCTGAAAAGCGCCTGATTGCTAATGTGGATGGCGCCATGAACGCTGTTGTGGTTAAAGGCGATGCGGTTGGCCCAACGTTGTATTACGGTGCCGGTGCCGGGGCAGAGCCGACCGCCAGTGCGGTAGTGGCCGACCTGGTCGATATTGCGCGTTTGCAAGGCACCAAGGCTGAACAGCGCGTGGCTTATTTGGGCTATCAGTTAGACCAGCAGCAAGTGTTACCGATTTTGCCGATTGCCGAAGTGCATTCTGCCTACTACCTGCGCTTGCGTGCTTCTGACAAACCAGGCGTGATGGCAGATATCACCAAGGTGCTGGCGGATCTGCAAATCTCGATTGATGCCATGCTGCAAAAAGAACCTGCCGAGGGCGAGTCAGAGGCTGATATCGTGATTCTGACGCACACCACGCAAGAGAAAATCATGGATGCAGCGATTGCCAATATTGAGGCGCTGCCTGCCATCGCAGCCGGTGTGACGAAAATCCGCATGGAAGCACTGTCACGCTAACTGACATTTTTGATGCCATGTTTTATGCTATAGGTTAAATGTAATGAAATATATCAGTACCCGCGGGCAATCGCCTGCTTTAACATTTAGTGAAATCTTGCTGGGTGGCCTGGCGCCGGATGGCGGTTTGTACTTGCCTGAGCAATATCCGCAGTTCAGTGATGCCGATCTGAACGCCATGCGCGGTATGAATTACCGTGAACTGGCCTTTGCCATCCTGTCACGCCTGGTGGATAACAGTGATATTCCGCATACAGACCTGAAGGCGATCATTGATAAAACCTATCGTGCAGAAGTCTATCAATACGCACGTGCCGGCCAAAACGCTGAAGACATTACGCCTACGCTCAAGCTGGAAAATAATCTTTACCTGTTAAGCCTGTCCAACGGCCCAACATTGGCGTTTAAAGACATGGCCATGCAGTTGCTGGGTAACCTGTTTGAATACGTGTTGGCTAAAACCGGCCAGACCACCAATATCCTCGGCGCGACTTCAGGTGATACTGGTTCCGCCGCTGAATACGCCATGCGTGGTAAACAAGGCGTGCGCGTCTTTATGTTATCGCCATACCAGAAAATGAGCCGTTTTCAGACTGCGCAGATGTTCAGCCTGCAAGACGACAATATTTTCAATATTGCTGTGAAGGGCGTGTTCGACGATGCGCAGGATATGGTGAAAGCCGTGTCCAATGACCACACGTTTAAGGCGCAATATAAAATCGGTGCCGTGAACTCTATCAACTGGGGCCGTATTGCGGCGCAGATTGTGTACTACTTCAAAGGCTATCTGGCTGTGACCACTAGCAACAGCCAAAAGGTCAGCTTTACCGTGCCTAGCGGCAACTTCGGCAATATTTGCGCCGGACATATTGCGCGTATGATGAGTTTGCCAATTGACCAGTTAGTGGTGGCCACCAACGAAAATGATGTGCTAGACGAGTTCTTTAATACGGGTGTCTATGCACCGCGTGGCTCAGCCAATACTTACCATACCTCCAGCCCGTCCATGGATATCAGCAAAGCCTCTAACTTCGAGCGTTTTGTCTATGATTTGGTCGGCCAGGATGGTGATAAAGTGCGCGAGTTATGGTCTGCGGTGGATGCTGGCGGCAAGTTTGATTTAAATGCGCAAGGTTATTTTGCCAAGGTGGCTGGTTTTGGTTTTGTATCTGGCCATAGCAATCACGCCAGTCGCATGCAAACCATACGCGCGACCAAGGAAAAGTATGGCGTGACCATTGATACCCACACGGCAGATGGCCTGAAAGTAGCGCTGGAGCATCGCAAAACAGATGTGCCTATGCTGGTACTGGAAACCGCGTTGCCGGCCAAGTTTGAAGATGCCATTGTCGAGGCTTTGGGCAAAGTGCCTGAGCGTCCTGCCAGCCTGGCGGGCCTGGAAGACTTGCCACAAACCTCAACGGTAATGGATGTCAGTGTCGATGCCATTAAAGCCTTTATCATCGCCAATACTTAACGCTTAGCGGGAGCCGGTCTATGCAGCAGTATCATGATTTATTGAACCACGTACTTGCGCATGGTCATGTGAAAACGGATCGTACGGGCACTGGCACCACTTCGGTTTTTGGCTACCAGATGCGCTTCAGCTTGGCTGAAGGCTTCCCGCTGCTGACAACCAAAAAAGTCCATTTAAAGTCGATTATTCACGAGCTGTTATGGTTCTTGCAGGGTAGTACCAATATTGCCTACCTCAAAGAGCATGGCGTGAAAATCTGGGATGAATGGGCAGACGAACAGGGTAATCTGGGTCCGGTCTATGGCTATCAATGGCGCAACTGGCCCAAGCCGGATGGCACGCACATTGACCAGATCACACAAGTGGTTAACCAGATCAAGAACACACCCGATTCGCGCCGTTTAATTGTTTCTGCCTGGAACGTGGCGGACGTCGAGCGCATGAAGTTGCCACCTTGCCATGCGTTTTTCCAGTTCTATGTGGCTGATGGCAAACTGAGCTGCCAGTTGTATCAACGCAGTGCGGACATCTTTTTGGGCGTGCCATTCAATATTGCGTCTTATGCCTTGTTGACCATGATGGTGGCGCAGGTGTGTGACTTGCAACTGGGCGATTTTGTGCATACCCTGGGCGATGCGCATATTTACAGCAACCATATGGAGCAGGTCAAAGAGCAATTGTCACGTACACCACGCGCATTGCCTGACATGCGCATTAACCCTGAGGTGAAAGATCTTTTCGCCTTCAAGTTTGAAGATTTCAGCTTGGAAAATTACGACCCGTATGCGGCCATTAAGGCGCCAGTCGCGGTGTAGGCCAGTGGGCTGCTTGCTTATTAAATGGCTGTTTGTAGCCATTTTGTTAACAAGGTGTAATATTTTAAAAAGCTTACTGCGTTTTTGATATCCTTTTCGCGTTATGAATTCACGAAGTATGCGTCCCTAGCGCGTGTTTCGCGTTTTTCATTCATGACTTTAAACAAGGAGATCATTATGCAAATGAAAGCGTCATTACTGGCAGCCGCGTTATGCGGTGTGTTATCCGGTCAGGCATTCGCCGACCACGAAACCATTAAACCAAAAGCTTACGACAGCCTGGGTAAATGCGTGAAAGCGGCATTATCCAAGCACGACGGCAAAATCGTTAAGCTTGAAGCCAAGTCCGAGCGCAAGCACTTAGTGTACGAGTTCGACGTGCAATCCAACGATGGTAAAGCCTGGGACATCGAATGCGATGCGAAAACAGGCAAAATCACTGAAGTAGAAGAAGAAGTGACTGCAGATGACGAAAGATTCAAGGCTTTGGCCAAAGTTTCTGAAGCAGATGCCAAAGCGACAGCATTGGCGGCACATCCAGGTAAAGTGGTTGAAGTTGAGTATGAGTTAGAGCCAGACGGCAAAGCTTCTTACGAATTTGACATCCTGGAAGCTGACAACGAAGAAGTGAAAGTTGAAGTGGATGCAACCACCGGTAAGATCGTGGAAACCAGCTACGAAGTGTATCAAATCGGCCAAGAGTAATCTCTGATTTCTCTGCTTGTTGCCAATGAAAAGGCACCGCAATTGCGGTGCCTTTTTTGCATGAGATCAATATGCAAGTGAGGGAGTGTCTACCCCGATACCAGCTGATATGCAGTCTGCTGGTATCGGTCCTAGTGATAGCTCACTCCCAGTCACTTTTTAGCATTTAGCATGCCATGCCGCGAACAAAATTTAACTGAATGATTGGAAAGCCTATTTTTTGTGTAAATAGGATTTTTTCCTGAATTTTTGGTGGTTGATATCAGCCATATTGGTTGTTTTTTGAATGCTGTGAGCCGGCAATCTTTTTGCCCTCAGCTTAAGTTTGCTGTAAAAAGCGATGAATGGTCGTCAGCAGCTTTTTATATTCTCCGCGTTTGATCAGTTCGCTTTGCGCCAGCATATTGAGTAAGGATGATTGCTGTTGCTGCACATTGAGTTCGTTAATAAAATCGGTTGAAAATCCAAGATTGCTGGCCAGGTAGCATAAGTTAAACATGTCACAACACTCGCCATACAAGCTGCCAAGCAATATGCTTTTGGCGTATCTGCTGGATAGTGGTTGGTTTTGTTGCACAAACGGCAATTGTGAGCGCTGATCGTCAATCAGCAGCAAGCGATAATCGGCCAGTTTTTGTGCAACCAGTGCCTGTGCAGTTTCTATGGTCTGCGCCTCGAACAATGTCGATGTGTCACACCATAATGCGGACACTGGATAGTTGATGCAATATTTTTCAACTTGCTCTATAAAACCGTGTGCCTGGCCATCTGCGATGTCAGGCAGGCGCAGTACCTGTATGCCATGTTTTACCAGGCTTCTTTCCAGTTCTATGCTTGCACGATGTTCTAATAGCAGGCATCCGTCTGCCAGGCTCAGGTGATGCATTAGTGCTGCCTGCAATACCGGCCAGGTGCCGCAGGTGATATGGTCAGGTGAAACCAGGTAGCGTCTTTCGTGTGCGAGCAGGTTGGCCAGCATATGCTTGAGATTGAATAGGCCAGTCACGTCATAGTCGTGCGGCCGTAATTTGTGCATGTGCAAGGCCACCCGGCGAATATGGTGCACCGTGGTCTTCTGGATTAATTGATAAATACTGCTAGAGGCACTGTCGAGTTCCGGTCGCGTATGTATCAATGTGCGCGGACGCGGTGGGCCAGGTGTTTCTGAACGTGGCGTCTGTGAGACAAAGGTACCGCGCTTGGGCTGGGTATAAATCAGTCCTTGTGCAGAAAGCTCTTCATACACCCGCGAAACCGTTTTTCGGTTGATGCCCAAACGTTGCGCGATATCGCGTGAGCTGGGCAGGGCGCTGCCGCCTAGCCAGGCACCGCCTTCTATCATGGCGCGGAAGTGTTCTATGAGTTGCTGGTGGATGGAATGCGGGGAAGCTTTGTCCAATACCAGCGAGTAATGCCAGGGTCTCAGCACAGTCAGTGTCTACCTTCATAATCAAGTAAGCAGGCGCCGCCATTCACATTGGGCGACACCATTACCTGAAGGGCACACTAGGACATGGCCTTCGATAGCAAAATGATACAAAAAAAAAGCAATTCTATAAAGTTTTCGGAAAAATTCCTTATCTGGCCCATGAATAAAACCCAAAACTGGCTGGCTGTTTCGGGGGTCTATTTATATTACAGTTACAAGCGCTTAACCAAGTGACATCTATCCTTTACGGGATAATTTACAGCTCTGGAAATCCTAGTGCCAGTGGCAAACTTAAGCACAGCGCAATTTTTAATTGCAATTTGTGATAGATCCTTTTTGGGATTTTTCTTCCGGAGATATAACTATGATGAAAATTAAAACTGCTTTTGGTATTGCAGCCAGCGTCGCGCTTGCTTTGCCAGCAATGGCTTATGCTGCTGCTGACCAAGAAGCTGCAATGAAAGACTCAAACAACTGGGCACATCCACGTGGTCAACACAATAACCAGGGTTATAGCGCCTTGGCACAGATCAATAAAGGTAATATCAAAAACCTGAAGATGTCCTGGACATTTGCGACTGGTGTAAACCGTGGTCACGAAGGTTCACCAGTGGTTGTGGGCAACATGATGTATATCGTGACAGCTTTCCCTAACAACGTCTATGCTTTGGATCTGAACGACAATCAAAAAATTGTTTGGTCCTATTTCCCGAAACAAGACCCAAGCGTTCAAGCGGTGCTGTGCTGTGATAACGTGACCCGTGGCCTGGGTTTCGGTGATGGTAAGATCTACCTGCAACAGAACGATGGCTTGCTGGTTGCTTTGGATGCCAAAGATGGTAAAAAAGTATGGGAAGTGAAAAACACTGATCCAAAAGTTGGTGCAACTAACACTAACGCTCCACACGTGATCAAAGACAAAGTATTGACTGGTTGCTCAGGTGCTGAGTTCGGCGTACGTTGCTTTATCGCGGCATACAACCTGAAAGACGGTTCTCTGGCATGGAAAGCCTACTCAACTGGCCCGGATGCTGAAACATTACATGACGCAAACACCAACAAAGACAATCCTTTGTACAACGCTTTGTCCGTTTACCAAGACGTGAACGGTGGTAACAAAGAGGGTGGTTCTTTCAAACGCCTGTCTGCTGATCAAATCAAAGGTGGTGAAAAAGAGCTGGGTACACGTACCTGGTTGAAACCACAAGCGATCAAAGACGGCTGGCAACATGGTGGCGGTTCCGTATGGGGCTGGTGGCCATATGATGCACGTACAAACCTGGTTTACTACGGTGCAGGTAACCCATCTGTTTGGAACCCAGACGTACGTCCAGGCGACAACAAATGGTCTATGACCGTGACTGCACGTGATCTGGACACTGGTGTCGCTAAATGGGCGATGCAAATGACGCCACACGATGAGTGGGACTATGATGGCGTAAACGAAGTGATCCTGTTCGATAAGGCTGGTAAAACTTACGCATGGCACCATGACCGTAACGGTTTTGCATACACATGGAACGCAAACACTGGTTCATTGATCGCTGCTGAAAAAGTACATCCATTTGTTAACTGGGCCAATAACGTTGACCTGAAAACAGGCGTGCCTGACAAACTGGCTGCAGCCTCTACGCACCAGGACTACAACGCTAAAGGCATTTGCCCAGCGGCTTTGGGTACTAAAGACCAACAGCCTGCTGCTTACTCTCCAAAAACAGGTTTGATGTATTCTCCACTGAACCACGTATGTATGACATACGAGCCAGTTGAGTCCAAATACGTTGCTGGTCAACCATGGGTTGGTGCGACATTGACCATGTTTGCAGGTCCAGACGGTGTGATGGGCGGTTTTGCTGCTTATGACCCAATGACCAACAAAAAAGTCTGGTACAACAAAGAGAAGTTCTCTGCTTGGAGTGGTGCCTTGACTACAGCTTCTAACATTGTGTTCTACGGTACCTTGGATCGCTGGTTCAAAGCGGTTGACGCACAAACAGGTAAAGAGCTGTGGAAATTCCAGGTTGGTTCTGGTGCGATTGGTAACGCCTTCACCTATGGCAACAAAGGTAAGCAATACGTCGGTATCTTGTCTGGTATCGGTGGTTGGGCTGGCGTTGCGATGAACTTGGGTATGACCACTGACACCGATGCACTGGGTGCTGCTGGTGGTTACAAAGAGTTGACTAAGTACAACGCTGCGCCTGGCGGCGGTGCACTGAACGTTTTCTCACTGTAATGCGACAGTAAGCTCACACGTAGCAATACGTGTGGCGAAAAAACACCCTGCTTTGGCAGGGTGTTTTTTTTGTGCGCAAGCTGATAAAAAATAGCAGTGTGGCGTTTAGCCGTAGATTTGTACGGTGTTTTCGGCGCGGATTTGCTGGAAAATCTGCAAGCGTTCAGGCGCGATGTTGCCAGCCGCCAGTGCTTGCAAAATGACGCACTCCGGCTCATGGGTGTGCGTACAATTATTGAATTTACAATGGCCAATCAACGGCCGGAATTCGACAAATGCATACTCCAGGTCAGCTTCATCAATATGGTAGAGGCCAAACTCTTGTAATCCGGGTGAGTCAATAATGGCACTTTCACTATCCAGATGATACAAATGCGTTGCTGTGGTGGTATGTTTGCCGCTATCGAGGGTGGCACTGATCTCCTGCGTTTTACTACGTGCCTCAGGTAACAGGCTGTTAATGATGGTCGACTTGCCCATGCCAGACTGGCCGACCAGCACACTGGTGTGGCCGCTCAGTAAAGGTTTTAGGCTGTCTACAGACTCTTTGGCATTGAGTTGCAAGGTGTGATAACCCAGCGCCGCATATTGCGCGAGCTTTTGCATGGCTTGCGGATTAGGTAAATCACATTTGTTGAGGATAATCACCGCGCGTATGCCCGCGGCCTCAGCCGCGACCAGGCAACGATTCAGCAGGTCTTCATAGAAGCTGGGCTGGGTGGCCAATACAATCAGGATTTGCGTGACGTTAGCCGCCAGGATTTTGCTTTTGAATGCATTGCTGCGATAGAGCAGGGTATTGCGTTCTGCGGTTTTTTCGATCACGCCTTCCTTATCAGCCGTTAAGGTCACTGTGACCCTGTCGCCTGCTGCGTTATCGACTTTTTTGCCGCGGGTGACGCAACTGAGAATGCGGCCATCTGGCAATTCAACGTTATAGCGCTTGCCATAGGCAGCGACAATGAGACCTTCTTGAGACATGCTAGAAATGATAGTAGGAGTGATTTAAGTACTGTACCACTTGCTGCTCTTCATCATCAAACCATTTCAGGTTAAGCATGGTATTACAGTTAGTTACTTGGGCTTTTAGGCCATTCAGGGAGCGCACTTTACGGTAATCGCGCGTGTAAATGCCACTGCCATCGCCGCCATAACTGCTGGCGTGGCAACTGATGCAATGTGCGTCCACCAGTTTCTTACCTGCTTGCAGCGTGTTATCCGCAGCGCTTGTGCTGAAACTTACAAGCGCCGGGATCAAGCTGATCAGCAGGGTATATCTCATGCGTAAGTTTGCAGTTTGGCAATGCGCAGGCTGGCAGGCGGGTGTGAGTCGTAAAACGCTGAATGTAGCGGGTCAGGTGTCAGCGTAGAAGCATTGTCGCGATACAGTTTGACCAGTGCATCAATCAAAAATTGTGGTCGGGATTGTTGTGCCGCATAGTGGTCGGCCTCAAATTCGTTGGTGCGCGAATAAGCGGCTAACACCGGGCGCAAAATGAACATAAACACAGGCGAAACCAGTACAAACAACAGTAATGCCATATGGTTACTGGCTTCAGCCACGCCCAGGCCGGTAAAGAACCACTCTTGCTTGATCAGGTAACCCAGCAGCGCCAGGCCTAGCAGACTCAGGCCAAACATCATGATGATGCGTTTAATCACATGTTGATGCTTGAAGTGGCCCAATTCATGTGCCAGCACGGCTTCGATTTCGTCTGCGCTGAGTTTTTCCAGCAAGGTATCAAAAAACACCACGCGCTTGTTTTTGCCAAAGCCAGTGAAGTAGGCATTACCATGACCTGAACGTGTTGAGCCATCCATCACAAACAAGCCCTGGCTGGCGAAGCCGCATTTTTGCAATAAGGCTTCAATGCGTGCTTTCAGGGATTGATCTTGCATGGGCGTAAATTTGTTAAACAAGGGCGCAATCCAGATCGGGTACACTGCCAGCATAAACAGGTTAAATGCACTCCAGATCAGCCACAGATAGAGCCACCACCAGTCGCCAGCCCCTTGCATGAGCCATAGCGCAATAAAGAGGATAGGGCCACCAAGCAGCAGGCCAACAATGGTATGTTTTACCAGGTCACCAAAAAACATGCCGCGTGACATTTTATTAAAGCCGAATTTTTCATCCACGTTAAAGGTCTGGATGTAGTCGAATGGCAGAGTAGCTGCGCCAGAAATTAACATGGCGGAGCAAATGACCAATGCGCCGCGAATGATCTCGTGCGCTGGTAACCATTGTTGCCAGGCCTGGTCCAGCATCTGCAATACGCCGCCCAGTGTCAGGGCCAGTAAAATAACAGATTCCACCACTGTTTCATTCAAACGTAATTTGACCTTGGCTGTGGTGTAATCAGCTGCGCGCTGATGGGCCTCCAGGCTGATGGTTTGATCGAATGCTGCGGGCACTTGTTGGCGATGTTGCTGAATGTGGCGGATATGGCGTAGCCCCAGCCAGACACGGATAGCAAGGCTAACGACAATCACAGCGACAAAAATTTGAGTAAAGAGTGCGGACATGGCAATGGGTGGTTTGTGAGTGGTGACGGTTAGCTATTTTGATGGATTTATATCCACCTTGTTCACTGAACTGAATATAATGTTTCATTTTAATGGAAATCATGACGAGAGGCACACAATTGGCAAGTAATCAGGACAATTTAATCTGGCTGGATATGGAAATGAGTGGTTTGCTGCCTGACACAGACCGCATTCTCGAACTGGCCGCCGTCGTCACCGATGCGCAACTGAATGTGATTGCAGAATCTCCGGTGCTGGTCGTCCATCAATCGGATGCCGTACTGGATGGCATGGACGCCTGGAACAAAGGCACACACGGCCGCAGTGGCTTGATCGATAAAGTCAAGGCGTCCACTTTGGATGAAGAGGCTGCAACCGATGCCATGCTGGCATTTTTAAAAGAGCATGTGCCTGCAGGCAAATCGCCGATGTGTGGTAACTCTATCTGTCAGGACAGGCGTTTTATGGCGCGTTATATGCCGCGTCTGGAAGCATTTTTTCACTATCGCAACCTGGATGTGAGTGTTTTCAAAGAGTTATCCCGCCGCTGGCGTCCGGATATCTATGCCGGGTTTAAAAAAGCCAGCCGTCATGAAGCATTGGCCGATATTTATGAGTCGATTGATGAGCTGAAGTATTACCGTGAACACTTTTTGAATATGACACCGCCAGCCAAGGCTGAGTAACGATTCAAAAAATCTGCATTCAGCAAAAAACACGGTGAAAAAAAAGACGCCTATTTGGCGTCTTGAGGGAGGAGAAGTTAGCTTTGGAGAAGCTTGATTAGTAATTAGCAGCTTCTGTGCCAACTTTTCTTCACCTTTTCGTCAATAACTGTAAGTAATTGTTTTTAAATATCTAACAAGCCCTGGTATAGCTCAAAGTAGTGTTTTGCACTCGTTTCCCAGCTGACATCCTGTCGCATTGCCTGTTTTTGCAGCTGTTGCCACTGACCAGAATTGGCATAAATATGTACGGCTTGCCTTAATGTGACCAAAAGTGTCGATGGGTTATTTTCCGGCATTACCAATCCTGTCATCGTTTCAGGCAATGTGCCATCAGCCATGACGGCGCCGCCGTGCACAGAATCTGCCAGGCCGCCAGTATTGGCGACCAGCGGAATCGTGCCGTAACGCAAGCCATACATCTGGTTCAATCCACAAGGTTCAAAGCGCGAAGGCATGACAAAAATATCTGTCCCGGCCATGATGCGATGTGACAGCGGTTCATTGTAGCCGATGGTGACTACCACTTGCCCGGGATATTGTCGCATCAATGCCAGATATTGCTGCTCCAGCGCGGGCTCGCCGCTACCAAGCACTGCTAGCTGACAGCCGCTGGCCAGCAGCTCGTGCGCGATGTCGGCCAGCATATCCAGACCCTTCTGGTGCGTGAGTCGGCTGACGACACCAAGTAATGGACCAGTGGCGTCCTGGTGCAATCCTAGCTCTGCTTGCAAGGCCTGTTTAACCTGTTTTTTATTGGCCAAGGCGCTGCTGGTGTAATGCGCCGGCAAATAAGGGTCGCTTGCCGGATCCCACACTTGGGTATCTATCCCGTTCAATATGCCGGTTAAATCGTCGGTTCTGTGCTGTAACAAACCCTGAAAACCAAAGCCAAACTGCTCGGTTTGGATTTCTTTGGCGTAGGTTGGGCTCACGGTGGCAAGCGCATCTGCGTAATATAGTCCGGCTTTCATAAATGACAGATGTCCATAAAACTCATAACCTGCTGGCTGAAAATCCTGCTCGCTGAGCATGAGTCTATGCCGCCAGTCAGCATGAAAATTACCTTGAAACGCCAGATTATGAATGCTGAATAGAGATTTGGCCGGGCTGGCCAGTTGCCGCAAGTAGTAGGGCGTCAGTCCGCTTTGCCAGTCGTTGCAATGTACCAGGTCTGGTAGCCATGGCTGTAGCATATTGGGGACGGACAGCATGGCGGCCACCTTTGATAGCAAACCAAAACGCAAGGGGTTGTCTTGCCACTCGCCATGTTGCGGGTGGTGGTAAGGGCCGCCTTCACGGTCATACAGCGCCGGGTAGTCAATTAATAGCAGCGGGATGTCAGTACCGGGCAGGGTGGTTTGGTAGAGCTCGCAGCGTATATCGTGAAATGCCTGTAGTGAGCCAAGTAAGCGCGGCGCATCACACTGTGCCAGGATGCCGCGGTAGGCGGGCAGCAAAATTTGAACATCCAGGCCCGTAGTGGCCAAGGCTGCTGGGAGTGCACCACTGACATCTGCCAAACCGCCTGTTTTGATTAATGGGAAAATTTCTGAGGTAACAAATAGTAAACGCAAGGGAATCTCTTTAAATCAACAGGCGGTGGAAGCTGAATGCTTTAAAACTTATGATACATTGCCTGCTAACGTTTTAGAAGGGCAATAAAATGAAATCTTGGTTGATGGTCGGATTAGGTTCGGCATTGGGTGCATGGGCGCGTTGGGGGCTCTCTATCTGGCTCAATTCGATAGGGATGATTCCCTTGGGTACCTTGATGGCAAATGCCATCGGTGGTTTTTTAATGGGCATTGCGTTAGCGCTTTTTCAGACCATGCCACAATTAAGCCATGAGTGGCGCTTGTTTATTGCAATGGGTTTTTTAGGTGGCTTAACTACTTTTTCTACATTCTCGGCACAAGCATTTGTGTTACTGCAAAAACAAGCTTATGTGTGGGTTGGGTTGCATATCTTCACGCATGTTGTGGTGTCTGTATTGCTGACGATTATCGGCTATTGGTGCGTCATGCGCTGGCAAGCAGCATAAGCCCATCGATGGTGTAAAAAAAGAGGGCCATCAGGCCCTCTTTTTTATGGCGACTAGTCCAGGGACTGGTTACTTCTGGGTTTCAACCATCACCAGGCTTGGTTCTTCGGACGCTTTTTCATCTTTCTTCCACTTGGCAGCGTTACGTGGTTTTTTCGCTTTGGCTGCGGTTTCTGCTGAAGCTGCGACAGGCTCAGACTTGGTTTCTACCAATTGAATGCCTGCATCTGTGGCACCTTCATTGGTGCTTGCAGCAGTTGCCTTGGTGCCGGCTTTGCGTTTGCGCGCAGGTTTTTTCTGTGCAGTCTCTGCCGTTGCTTCAGTCTCTACAACGGCTGCTGCGGCAGTTTCAACCAGTTCGATCGCTGGCGCATCACTGCCTTCTGGCGCGCGTTTACCGCGTGCTTTGCTGGTTTTCCCGCCACGTGAACGACTGCGTGGCGTTTTTTCTGCGGCAGCTTCATCAGCTTGAGGCGCATCCGTTTTAGCCGTGTTTGGTGTATCAACAGCTTCAGTGCTGGCTGGTACAACCTCTGCTTTTACCACTGGTTCAGCGGCGGCCTGTTTGGCTTCTGTTTTAGCTACTGGCGCTGCAGTTTCCGCGACTACCACCGGGGCAGCATTGCTTGGTGCAACTGCCTCAGTGGCCGTGGTGTTGACTGCCGCTTCAGCATTTGCCTGGTTTGGCGCATCTTCACGTTGACGGCGATCACGGCGGCCATGACGGTTACGACGATTGCCGCGTTCACCACGCTCCTGTTTGTTTTCGCCTGTTGGTGAAGTTAATGCCGGTTGATTGGCATCTGCTTTCACTTCCTGTGACGGTTGCTGTTGACGGTCCTGTCTTTCTTTCTGCGCTGGTCTTTCCTGTTGCTGACGTTCCTGGCGAGGCTTGTTAGACGCGTTTTCCTGTTGTTCCTTAGGTTGACGCTCACCTGTTGGGCGATCGGTACGGTCTTGTTGGCGTTCGCGCTGACGATCACGCTGGCGGTTGCGATTCTTGTTACGGTCACGACCAGGCTCTTTGGTTTCGCGTGCTGGTTTTGCAACTTCTTGCACCGCTTCTTTTTCTTCCAGGCCCAACCAGGATTTAATCACGCCAAAGAATGATTTTTTCTGCTCGGTCACAGGGGCCGCAGCAGGTTTCTCTTCAACAATCGGCGCGGCAGTGGCGGGCGTAATGCCTTTGACCACGGCTTCAGCCTTGGCTGGCGCAGCGGCTTGTTGCAGGCTGTGTTGGTAATCGGACTCGCTAGGCAGGTCTACCATTTTGTAGCTGGCCTGCATGGTGTCTTCATTCACATCGTCCAGGCGAATGCGCAGGATGTTGTAATTCGGGGTTTCCAGGTGAATGTTTGGAATCAGCACCACTTCAACGCCGGTACGTTGTTCAATTTTGTGGATGTCGGCGCGTTTTTCATTCAACAGGAAAGTCGCGGCTTCGACTGGCAACTGCACTTGAATAATGGCGCTGTTGTCTTTCATGGCTTCTTCTTGCGTGATGCGCAGAATATGCAATGCAGTAGATTCAATGCCACGGATATGGCCTGTGCCATTACAGCGTGGGCAGGTCATGTGGTTGGTTTCACCCAGGCTTGGGCGCAAGCGCTGGCGAGACATTTCGAGCAGGCCAAAGCGAGAGATTTTGCCCATTTGGACACGTGCACGGTCATGATGCAGGGCGTCACGCAAAGCGTTCTCCACGTCACGCTGGTTGCGCTGGTTTTCCATATCGATAAAGTCGATCACCACCAGGCCACCCAGGTCGCGCAAGCGCATTTGACGCGCGACTTCTTCAGCGGCTTCCAGGTTGGTATTGAACGCAGTTTGTTCAATATCAGCCCCTTTGATGGAGCGACCGGAGTTGACGTCGATAGACACTAGGGCTTCGGTATGGTCAATCACAATGGCGCCACCGGAAGGCAAACGCACTTCACGCGCAAATGCAGATTCGATCTGATGTTCGATCTGGAAGCGGGAGAACAGCGGAATTTCGTCCTGGTACAGTTTGACGCGGGTGACGTTGCCCGGCATGACGTGATTCATAAACTGCAAGGCTTGCTCATGCACGTCAGCAGTGTCGATCAGGATCTCGCCAATATCCGCGCTGAAGTAATCGCGAATGGCACGAATCACTAGGCTGCTTTCCTGGTAAATCAGGTAGGCGCCAGGTTGAAAGTTAGAAGCATCTTCAATCGCTTGCCATAATTGTGACAAGTAGTTCAAGTCCCATTGCAGCTCTTCGGCGTTACGGCCAATGCCAGCGGTACGCGCAATAATGCTCATGCCGTTAGGCACGTCCAGTTGTGCCATGGTGTCGCGCAATTCGTTACGCTCTTCGCCTTCCACGCGACGGGAAACACCGCCTCCGCGTGGATTGTTTGGCATCAGCACCAGGTAACGGCCAGCCAGTGAGATAAAGGTGGTCAGTGCCGCGCCTTTGCTGCCGCGTTCGTCTTTGTCTACCTGGACAATGACTTCCTGGCCTTCCTTGATCACATCCTGAATGCGGGCGCGACCTTCAGGCTTGTCCTGAAAGTAACTGCGGGCGATTTCCTTAAAAGGCAAAAAGCCGTGTCTGTCGGTACCATAGTCGACAAATGCGGCTTCCAGTGAGGGTTCAATGCGTGTGATCACGCCTTTGTAGATATTGCTTTTGCGCTGTTCTTTGCCAGCGTGTTCAATATCGAGGTCGATGAGTTTTTGTCCATCAACAATCGCAACGCGCAATTCTTCTGATTGCGTTGCGTTAAACAACATTCTTTTCATGTAAGGCTCCTAATCGAAGCCACAGAATAGACATGAGCGCAGGGCG